>Ga0222718_10005281_pt1 | contig 10514 bp, 10 predicted proteins | sample C33_27DmetaG_FD_165045 | JGI IMG/M metagenome (GOLD analysis project Ga0222718, IMG submission 165045) | Estuarine water microbial communities from San Francisco Bay, California, United States - C33_27D | ecosystem: Environmental > Aquatic > Marine > Unclassified | place: USA: California... | reverse complement strand
TTGTCGGTTATCATATACATCAAGACCCGGCTCCGATGCTGGTTGTGCAGCCGACGCTTGAAATGGCGCAAACTTGGTCAAAGGACAGGCTTTCTCCGGCAATCAGGGATACGCCTGTGCTGTCGGAGAAGATCAAGAACCCCAGATCGAGGGACAGCGGTAATACAACGCTGCATAAGGTTTTCCCGGGTGGACACGTTACGGCTTGTGGCGCGAACTCTCCGTCATCGCTGGCATCTCGGCCATGTCGCATTATTCTGTGCGATGAGGTTGACCGCTATCCGCTATCTGCGGGAACGGAGGGTGATCCTGTATCACTGGCCAAAAAACGATCAACTACCTTCTGGAACCGCAAGATCATCATGGTCAGCACGCCGACGGACAAGGGTGCAAGCCGGATTGAGGCTGCGTATGAGGAAAGCGACAAGCGCAGGTATTTTGTACCTTGCCAGGATTGCGGTGAGCATCAAGTCCTGAAGTGGTCCAACGTGAAGTGGGAGGAAGGTAAGCCTGCATCGGCTGAATACGTTTGCGAGCATTGTGGGAGTTGTTGGAGCGATGTTAAGCGTTTTGCGGCTATCAGGTATGGTGAATGGCGCAAGACAGCAGAAGGTGACGGGAAAACTGCTGGTTTCCACCTTTCTGGCTTATATTCACCGTGGACGCCGATGGAAGACACGGTTCGAGACTTTCTGGCGTCCAAGCGAGACCCAATGCGGCTGAAAACTTGGGTCAACACCTTTCTTGGCGAGACTTGGGAAGAACAGGGCGACAGGATTGACGAGTTTGACCTGATGGACCGCCGAGAGGACTGGGGCGATGAATTGCCATCGGAAGTCTTGATGATGACCGCTGGCATCGACGTTCAGGATGATCGCTTGGAGATAGAGGTCGTTGGCTGGGGTAGAGGCGAGGAAAGCTGGTCAATCTCATATGATACGCTGTACGGAGACCCTTCCACGTCTGAGTTGTGGATACGTTTGGACAGCCTGCTGCAAAAGACGTTTACGCACCCGCTTCACGGCGAGATGGTTATCAGATCGTCCTGCATTGACTCCGGCGGTCACTACACGCAGCAGGTTTATAATTATGCTCGCCAGAGGGCTGGTCGCCGGGTGTTTGCGATCAAAGGGGTTGGCGGTGAGGGTAAACCGATCATCGGTCGCCCAAGTAAAAATAATATAGGAAAGATCAACCTTTTTCCGGTAGGGACTGACACTGCGAAGGAATTAGTGTATGCTCGGCTCAAGATGACGGATGAGGGCGATGGTTATTGCCACTTTCCAGAGGATCGAAATGCTGAATATTTCCGCATGTTGACCGCTGAAAAGAAGGTTACGAAGTATTTTAAGGGTCGCCCGAAGCGAGAATGGGTTAAGATCAGGCAGAGGAACGAAGCCTTGGATTGTAGAGTTTATGCTACCGCCGCATTGGCTGTATTGAACCTAAATATTGAGGCAGTTTACAAGCAGGCACAAAATAGGTTATTATCCGACGAAACTTCACGTCCGTCTAGGGGTCCAAGAATGCCTAAACGTAGCGGCTTTGTGCATGGGTACAAATAATGGCAAATCTTTTCGACTCCACTAATGCTCCTGAAGGCGAACCACTACAAGTCGTTGTTGGCGACTTCATCCAGTGGAAGCGCAGCGATTTAGTTTCTGATTACCCAGCGGCCACACACTCTGCGGAATATGTCGCCAGGGTTACTGCGGGCGGGAGCGGTGAGATTAAACTTCTCGGCGTTGGTAGTGCGACTGAGTACCTGTTCACCGTTGATAGCGTTACATCCACGGACTTCGCCCCAGGATACTATCACTGGCAGCTTGAGATCACAGAAACATCTAGCGGAAACAGGCTTGTAGTTCAGCGCGGTGAATTTGAGGCTGTTGTTGATCTCGATGTAAACGGGGCTGACCCTCGGACGCACTCTGAGGTGATGCTGGACAAGATTGAAACTATACTTGAAGGCAAAGCTGACAGCGATGTCTCTAATTATAGCATTGCTGGGCGCTCTTTGACGAAGATGACTTTTGACGAACTGATGGTCGCGCGTGACAGGTATCGTCAGGAGGTTCTCGCCTATCGTCGCAAGTTGGCGATAAAGAACGGCAGAGCAAGCGGAACAACTGTAAAGGTTAGATTTAGCTAATGGGCATTTTGGACATCTTCAGTCGGTCTAAAAAGCCGCAAAACCGCAGAAACTATGCAGCCGCCAGCAAAGGGCGGCTTTTCGCCGACTTTAACGCAAGCAACCGCAGCGCGGATAGTGAGATATATCCAGTCCTGCGTGACTTGCGGAACCGCTCCCGTGATCTTGAGCGAAATAACGAATACATGCGTAGATATTTGCAGCTTTTGCGCACAAATGTCGTTGGTGAGGCTGGCATCCGTCTCCAGATGAAGGCTCGCAATCCAGACGGCGGGATGGATATGGGCGGCAACAATATCGTTGAGAATGCTTGGTCAGAGTTCTGTCGCTACGGCGGTCCTACCGTTGATGGCCAGATGTCTATGATTGATTTGCTCAATCACGTCATCACTGGCGTTGCGCGTGATGGCGAAGTGTTCTTGATGAAGGTTCGCGCGAATTATTTGCGTCAGGGGTATGCCCTGCAATTAATTGAGCCGGACATGATCGACGAAGATCACAATGAGCGCGTCAAAGGCGGAAATCCGATCCGCATGGGTATTGAGATCGATGAATCCACCCGCCGCCCTGTCGCCTACCACGTTTTGACGGCTCACCCTGGCGATTACGATTACACTACACTTGCCAACGGTAAAAAGCGCACTCGCATCCCGGCTGAGAAGATGATGCACATTTACCGTCCAGATCGCGCCGATCAGACGCGAGGGGTGCCTTGGTCAGTTTCCGCTATAGCCTCTCTGAAGATGCTGCATGGCTATCGTGAGGCTGAATTGGTTGCTGCCCGTGTTGGCGCTGCGAAGATGGGTTTCTTTACTTCCCCTGCGGGCGATGGTTTCACCGCTGACGGATATGAGGATGATGTTACGCCGATCTATGATGCAGAGGCAGGTACGTTCCATCAGCTCCCTGCTGGCGTTGATTTCACTGCGTTTGACCCTACGCATCCAAATTCGGCATTTGCTGACTTTGAGAAGGCTGTTCTTCGCGGTATCGCAGGCGGTTTGGGTATCAGTTATACTTCACTGGCCAATGATCTGGAGGGTACGTCTTATTCGTCAATCCGCCAGGGCGCGCTTGAGGAGCGTGATTTCTATCGCACCTTGCATCGGTTTATGATCGACCACTTCATTGACCCTCTGTTCCGCGAGTGGCTTGAGCATGTCATGGGCTTTGGCGTTATTCCAATCTCAGGCACCAACAAGGTGTCCAAGTTCAGTGCAGGCATATCTTGGCGTGCGCGAGGCTTCCAGTGGGTTGATCCTCTGAAAGAGATCAATGCGGCAGTTGTAGGCTTGCAGAATGGCATCTTGAGCCACACTGACATTGCCGCCAACTATGGTCGTGATGCTGAAGAGACGTTTGCTCAGATACAGCGTGACAAAGAGATGGCCGATGCGTTCAACCTGAAGATGGCTTACGAACCATTTGGCGATAAACAGCCAGTCCCAGCGGAGGTTGGAGTCAATGACGAACAAGCCTAACAGCGGAATGGTATCTGAGGCCAAGAAGGGCTTGGAGTGGCGCAGTGAATATGGTCGCGGCGGCACTGAGGTTGGCATAGCCCGTGCGCGTGACATCTCAAATGGTAAGAACTTGTCTGATGATACAGTCAAGCGAATGTATTCTTTTTTCAGCCGACATGAGGTTGATAAGAAGGCCGAGGGGTTCCGTCCTGGCGAGGATGGCTATCCATCAAACGGGCGTATCGCCTGGGCGCTCTGGGGCGGCGATGCTGGCTTCAGTTGGTCGCGCAAATTAGCTGCTAAAATGGAAGAGGAACGCTCTATGGAAAATGTCGGAAATTCTGATATACTGCCCGAAAATACCGAGGGCGAAGTAATGGTTGATGAAGTTGAAGTGCGAGCCGAGCCTGATGGCTTGAGTGTAGGCGATTATGTAGAGTGGGACAGCTCCGGCGGTTCTGCTTATGGCCGTGTTGAGCGTATTGAGCGTGATGGACAGATTGATGTGCCGGATTCTGATTTCTCCGTTAATGGTGACGCTGATGACCCTGCGGCTTTGATTGAAGTCTACCGCGAAGGCGAAGATGGCTACGCTGCTTCTGGCACAATGGTTGGGCATCGCTTTAGCACTTTGACCAAGACTTCCGAGCGTTCCGCCCCAGAAGTCGAGGAGCGGTTCAATCGTGAGAGCATGGAAACCCGCTCAATGGATGGTGGAGCCGATGTTATAGACGTTGAAGCTCGCCGCGTTAAGATCGCTGTATCCTCTGAGGAACCAGTTGAGCGTGGATATGGTAATGAAGTTTTGGACCACTCTGAGCGCAGCATTGACCTGTCGTTCCTAAACAGTGGTCGTGCGCCTTTGCTGTTGGATCATGATCCACGCCAGCAAATTGGCGTTGTGGAATCAGTCACATTGGATGGCTCGGCGCGTAGATTGCGTGCGACGGTTCGTTTTGGAAAGAATGGACTTGCCAAAGATGTGTTTGATGATGTTTCTGACGGTATTCGCAGCAACATCTCAGTTGGCTATCAAGTCAACAAATTGGAACAAGATGGCAAGGGTAGCTACCGTGCTGTCGATTGGCTTCCAATGGAAGTTTCTGTTGTATCTATCCCCGCTGACAGGACAGTCGGCGTTGGCCGGAGCGCAGATGACGACCTTCAACACCGTACAACCAACTCAACCCCTCAAAAGGAGGCTACTATGTCTGAATTTGACATTGAAGCGGTGAAGGCCGAAGCTGTTCGCGCCGCCGCAAAAGACCATGCCGAAATCTATGCTCTTGGTGGCAAGCACCAGCAGCGTGATATGGCTGAAAAAGCAGTCGCAGAAGGCCGTACATTGGCCGAGTTCCGTGGCGAGCTTTTGAACGTAATCGGCAACAAGCCGCTGGACAACACTGAAATCGGTCTCGCACCGAAAGAGGTTCGCCAGTTCTCTTTGCTGAAAGCGATCCGCGCTCACGCCAACCCAACTGATCGTGCTGCACAGCAAGCTGCCGCTTTCGAACTTGAGGCATCTGCCGCAGCTTCTGAAGCCTATGGCCGCGAAGCTCAAGGCATCATGATCCCGAATGAAGTTCTTCGTTCATGGGCTGTTCGTGACCTGAACACCACAGATGATGCTGCTGTAATCGCAGACGACTTCCGTGGCGGTTCTTTCATCGACGTTCTGCGCAACCAATCTTCGGTTATGCAGGCTGGCGCTACAATGTTGTCTGGTTTGTCCGGCAACGTGAAAATCCCAAAGAAAACTGCCGCATCGGCTGCTTCTTGGATTTCCACTGAAGGTGGCGCTGCTTCTGAGAGCGAGCCAACTTTGGGCCAAGTTACAATGTCCCCAAAGACACTCGGCGCGTTCACAGACATCACACGTTTGATGATGATGCAGTCCAGCCTCGACATTGAAGCTCTTGTTCGTAACGACTTGTCCACAGCGATTGCTCTTGCAATTGATCTGGGCGCGTTGGCAGGTTCAGGCACTTCTGGTCAGCCTACAGGCGTAAAGAACACATCGGGCATCAATGCTCCGACTAACTTTGCTGCTGCAAACCCAACCTTCGCAGAAGTTGTTGCGATGGAAACTGCTGTTGCAGAAGACAATGCTTTGTCTGGCAACCTGGCTTACATCGCCCCAGCAGGCATGTACGGCGCTCTGAAAACAACTGCAAAAGACGCTGGTTCAGGCCAGTTCGTAGTTGGCCCAGACGGCAACATGAATGGTTACAACACCATCGTGTCCAACCAAGTCACAGCAGGCGATCTGTACTTCGGCAACTTTGCTGATTTGCTGATCGGCATGTACGGCGGTTTGGACATTGTTGTTGATCCATACACCAGCAGCACAAGCGGCACTGTACGCATCGTTGCACTGCAAACCTGCGATGTGGCTGTACGCCACGCTGTATCGTTTGCCTTTAACAACGACGGCGCATAATATAACTGGTGGGGGCTTCGGTCCCCACCAACCCTACTAGGAGTTTTATATGCCATATCTTGTTTTGAAATCTTGCGTCATTGACAACTCGCGTTGCAGCGCGGGTGATATTTTGAATTTATCTGATGAGAATGCTCGCTCCCTGACCGCAATGGGCCGCGTTGAGTACGTTGACGCTCCGCAGCCTGTAAAAGAGCCAGAGGATCGCTCAGTGGCCTTGCCAAAGAGCAAAGCAACTAAAACTGTTACTCGGAAGTCGAAGAAATGAAGATAACCTTGTTGAAGAAGGCCGAATGGGCTGGAAAAAGTCACAAGGCTGGCAGTTCACATGATGTAGCCCGCGCGGTGGCCGATAAGCTAATCTCCCGCGGTTACGCTGAAGTTTACGTTGAACCAAAGGAAGTTGACGATGGCTCTGCCACTGAGTGATGATCTTACCTCTATATTAGTTGTTGATGAGTTTGCTGTCGCCGTCACATATGACGGCGGCACGATAAACGGCATCTTTGACAATGAGACGATCCCAGTGGACAATGGTGGCTTTGTCACGGTGCATCAAGAGCAACCTCAATTGACCTGCAAAACATCCGATTTGCCTTCTATCGGAGAGGGTGAGGTTATGGTAATATCTGGAGTAACTTATGTTGTCCGTGCTTGGATACATGATGGAACAGGTGTTACCGTAGTGCAGTTGGAAAAATCATAATGGCTCATGTCCGCCAGCAGATAAGAGAGAGAATGGCCACACTGCTAACCAGCGGTGTTGCTTTGGTCTCCTCTCGCGTTTATGGCAGTCGTGTGTACCCACTGACAGAAGCTAAATTACCTGCTATAACTGTCTATGCGGGTGCAGAGCAGTCTGACCTGGCGACGATGGGCAGAAAGACGCTCATGCGTACTTTGACGGTCAATGTTGACGTATATGCGTTGGCAACGGCTAATTTGGATAATGATTTGGATGCAATCTGCGTCCAGGTCGAGGAGGCCATTGCTGGGGATTACTCTCTGAATGGTCTCGCAAAGAACACAGTGCTTTCGGGTACTGAAATAGATTTTTCTGGCGAGGCCGAACAGCCTGTTGGTGTCGCTAGATTAAACTTCAGTGTCGAGTATTCTACCGACATTGATGATGTGGAAACGGCCAGATAGGAGATACACCATGGCTACGCACGCTGGTAGCGAAGGCACCGTAAAGGTCGGTTCCGACGCGATTGCAGAAATCCGTTCCTTCTCAATCGAGGAGACTGCGGACACTATTGAAGACACTTCCATGGGCGATGCTGCCCGCACCTACAAACCATCATTGACCAGCTTCTCTGGTTCTATTGATGTTTTCTGGGATGAAACCGATGCAACGGGCCAAGGCGCTTTGACTATCGGGGCAGAGGTTACGCTTAACCTTTACCCAGAGGGTGACACCGCTGGCGACACTTATTTGTCCGGTGCAGCCATCGTTACGGGTCGTTCTGTAAGTTCCTCTTTTGACGGGCTTGTAGAAATGTCAATTTCAGTGCAGGGTAATGGTGCATTAACACAAACAACGGTGTAAAACATGACCCTAGCAAAACGTATCGCGGCGAAGCGAGCGGAACAACAGCGTGGTTTCTCAGACGTTGAAGAGTGGGGCGAGGCGGACAATCCGCTTCGCCTTTACTTCACACAAGTCTCTGCGAGAGATATTGAGAAGGTCCAGCGCAAATATCCCAACTTTCTGGCTGAACCCAGCATGAGCGCAATGGTCGAGATGATTATTGTCAAATGTGAGGATGAGGCTGGCGAGAAAGCATTCACATTGGAAGATAAGGCCATCCTTCTCGGAGAGCCTGTAAATGTGATTGCAAAAGTGTTTGGTTCTATCTTTGATACTGATAGCCCAGAGGATCACTTAAAAAACTAAAGGGCGACCCATTTAGATGCAATCTTCTCGGATTGGCTCTCAGACTTGGCAAGACGATCTCAGAGATTGAGGAAATTAGTCTTTCGGAGTATAATGAATGGGTCGCATATTTTGCACTGATTGAGGAGCGCGATAAAAATGAGTGAAAAGATCAACATTATTATCGCTGCCCAGACCAATAGCGCGGTCAAAGGCTTGGATCAAGTGTCCAAGTCTACCCAGCGCGTTGGTAATTCTGTGCAGAATGCTCAAGCTAAAATGGGCAGATTTAATAAGGGTGTAACCGCTGGCAACGTCAATTTGCGTAAATTTGCCATGGGGGGTGCGCAGCAAGCTGGTTATCAAATCGGTGACTTTGCAGTTCAGGTTGCTAACGGCACATCCAAGATGCAAGCGTTTGGGCAGCAGGCTCCGCAGCTCTTGCAAATCTTTGGTCCTATTGGTGCGGTTGTCGGTGCGGCGGTTGCTATTTTTGCAGCGTTTGCTGTTGTTGCTGAGAAGACAAAGAAAAAGACGGTCGAAACTGCAACTGCAATTGACCGATTGAATAAATCATTTAATTCCCTTGAGGCTACTGACTATACTTCACTTGGCGAGAAGATGTCTGCCCCTGTGCAAAAAGTATTTGATAAGTATAAGAACTTGATAGCGGCAGCTCGTGAATATGCAGAGCTGCAACGTGCATCGGCTTTAGGCGAGATCATACAAACGCTTAGTCCAGTGGACGAGATGGACGCTACGCGGGAGTCTCTTAAAGAAGCTCTGAGAATCCAGCATCAAATGAAGAAACAGGGTATTGACGTTGGTGAAAACTACGATGCCCATGTTGCCAAGATTGGAGAGCTTAACGATAAGTTGCTGCGCCAGCATAATATTTCTGCGATTATATCTAAAGTAAATGGGAAGACGAGAGCAGAAACAGCCGCGAATTTAGATATAGCTATTCAGCAGCTTAAAAAGGCTGACGCCTACACAACAGAAGTGCAAAGAACCATTATGCTGTTTAAGGAGCAGGCTGGTCTTGTCGGAGCTGTCAACCAAGAGATTGACGAAGCTGTTTCCACTGAAAAGGATCGGGTTAAAACGCTCACCGAATCCAGTGACAAGTTATTCTATCAAGACGGCATTTTGCGGGCGATGAACATCAAAGCGGGCAATATGAGAGCCTTGTTTAATTCGATGAAGGCGGATCATGATAGAAGGCTTAAAACACTTCAAGATGAAGACGCGGTTATGGGTCAACTTGTGGTCAAAGGTCTTGTCTTTAACAAGAGTGTTTATCAAGGTGGTCGCGGCGGCGATCCTCGCATATTTACCGAGATGGATGAGCTTCGCAAGCAGCTTGCAGATGCAGAGGCCGCTGCGGCGAAACTGAACAATACTGCTCCAAAAGGAATATCAAATCTGGCGTCAAGGGTGGACTCTGAGCTTTCACCAGCCATGAAGCGCCTTAATGGGATAATGGATTCAGTAGGTCAGTCATTTGAGGACGCCATGATGAATGCTGTTTCTGGGACAGCTTCAGTCAAAGACGCCTTCAGATCAATGGCGTCTGAAATTATCAAAGAGCTTTACCGGGTGTTTGTTGTAAAGCAGATCACTGGTTTTATAACTAGCTCCCTCGGTGGCTTCTTTAATGCTAATCAGGTCTCTGGGCCATCAATGCCATTGGGGACAGGTAACGTCCGCCCGCAGGCACGCACATTCGCAGGGGGCGGCTATACAGGCAGCGGCGCCCGCGCTGGTGGCTTGGATGGCAAGGGTGGCTTTATGGCTATGATGCACCCTCGTGAGAGCGTTATAGACCACACAAAAGGTCAAAATGGTGGTACAACAGTTGTGCAGAACTTCCACTTCGCGGCCAACGGTGATGACAGTGTTAAGAAGTTGATCGCCCAGGCAGCACCGCAGATTGCGAAGATGACCGAGAAGGGCATCATAGACAGCCGCCGCCGCGGTGGCCAATTCAGACAGGTTTTCGGATAAATGGCGATCACATATCCCCTCACACTCCCAACTGACGGCATCTCATCGGTTGAGTTTCGCACTCTGAACGCGAACACGACCAGCCAGTCTCCGTTCACGTTCAAGCAGCAAGTTGTCTCATACGGCGGCAGTCGGTTTGAGGCCACTGTAAACTTGGCTCCGATGAAGAAAGCAGACGCAGCGGTCTGGAAAGCGGCCCTTGTAAGCCTGAAAGGTTCCTTGGGTACATTCTTGCTGGGAGACCCAGATTATCCATTCCCCCGCGGCACTCTGCGCAGCACAAGCGCGCAGCAGTATGCGTCGGTCAGCGGCAATGCTAACGACACGTTCTTCACGATCACAATGACCAATCAGTCGGACACTTTGCTTGCTGGCGATTATATCCAAGTCGGCCTAGAGAGCGGCGCTCGGCTTTATCAGGTGCTTGAGGATCAGACTGGCGATGGCACGATTGAGGTCTTTCCAAACCTGCGCACGAATTACGTTGACGAATTGGTCGGCACAAACGATCCGAAGGGTGTCTTTCGGCTGTCAAATAATGTAACATCATGGTCAATCGACAATGCTTCGGTCTAC
>Ga0222718_10005280_pt1 | contig 10515 bp, 6 predicted proteins | sample C33_27DmetaG_FD_165045 | JGI IMG/M metagenome (GOLD analysis project Ga0222718, IMG submission 165045) | Estuarine water microbial communities from San Francisco Bay, California, United States - C33_27D | ecosystem: Environmental > Aquatic > Marine > Unclassified | place: USA: California... | reverse complement strand
AACCCGGAGGCCCCAAGGGCTCACGTTCGGTGGACACACCTGGCGGCTCTGCTACTGATCGTCGGTAACGCCCCACTCTCGGCGCAGGAGCAATTCGGCTCCTATCCGGCTGCTCGGATGGGCGGGAACTATATGCACAATTTCTACTTCCCTCCCGCCGTGAACTCGGCACCGTGGGCGCCCTCATGGGCACCGGACGGTCAGAGTCTGGTCGTGTCGATGCACGGCTCGATCTGGAGCGTCGATGTCGATAGCGGCCTGGCCGTCGAGCTGGTGAGCGGGCCTGCATACTACTCGTCTCCGAACTACTCCCCGGACGGGCGCTGGCTCATCTACACCGCGGACGATCACGGTCGCTCGATCGGGCTGGAGATCCTGGACCTTGAAACCGGAGAGACACACGCCCTCACCGAGGATGACGAGATCTATGTGGACCCCTCGTTCAGCCCGGACGGAACACGGGTTGTCTACGTCTCGACGGAGCCTACAGGCTACTTCAACGTCTTCGTGCGCGACTTCGCCGACGGGCAGTGGACCGCAGAAGGTGTCGCCGTCACCGCGGACAACAGCTTCGGCAAGGACCGCCTGTACTTCGGGTCCGAGGACATCCACATCAACCCGACATGGTTCCCCAACAGCGAGGAACTCCTGCTCGTCTCGAACCGCGACGTCGCGCTGGGCAGCGGTAACGTCTTCCGAGTTCCGGCCCGTGCCGCTGGCTTCGAGGATCGAGTCCAGGTGCTCGCGGAGCAGACGCTCTACCGGACACAGCCCGACGTCTCGATCGACGGAAAGCGATTCATCTTCTCGTCGACGCGGGGCACCGCCGACCAGTTCAATAACCTGTATGTGCAGCCCACCGTCGGTGGCGAGCCGTATAAGATGACGTTCTTCCAGCATGACGCCTTCCACCCCCGATGGTCACCGGATGGCGAGTGGATCGCGTTCATCGACAACAACGGTGTGAACGGGCTCCCACGTCTGCGACTCCTCGAGACCTACGGGGGTCGATTGGTCGACGTCGAGATCACCGGGCGAAGCTGGCTCCATGAGATGGGACGCCTGAGGATGACCACGCTGGGTTCCGACGGTCAGCCTACGGGCACACGAGTGCACGTGACCGCCGCAAACGGAAAGTTCTACGCGCCCGATAATCACTACGCGCGTATGCCACAGCGCGCCCGAGTCGGCGCGTTTCACCATGAAGGGTCGTTCGAGGTCGAGCTTCCAGCGGGGGAGACACAGCTGGTCATCGTAAAGGGATTCGAGCACACACCGGTGGAACGGACTGTGTCAATCGAAGCGGGCCAGACCCTGGAGTTGACTGTTCAACTCGAGCAACTCGTCGACATGTCCGCGAACGGGTGGCACAACGGCTCGACACATGTCCACGCCAACTACGCGGGGAATCTGCACAACACGCTCGAGAACATGATGATGATGTCGGAGGCCGAAGATCAGGACATCGTGCTCGAACAGATCGCGAACAAGGACAACCGTATCCTGGACTACCAGTATTTCGTCCCGGGGGGCGGTGAGCATCCACTTTCGACGGATGACATGGTGCTGGTTGTAGGGCAGGAATACCGACCCCCGTTCTATGGGCACGTCTTCATGTTCGGTATGCAGGAGCACCTGATCTCGCCCTTCACGACCGGTTATGAGGGGACCGGCATCGAGAGTCTCTATCCGTCGAACACGGACATGTTCAGGAAGGCCAAGAGGCAGGGTGCGTGGACCGGCTACGTGCACTCCTTCTTCAGCGGTGATCCGCTGGAGGGGAATCTGGGCGGAGCGAAGGGCTTCATTGTAGACGCAGCGCTCATGACCGCAGACGCAGTCGAGTGGTCGACGTCGCAAGACGGCTGGCCGCCCCTGTATGCCGCATGGTCGAACGGACTCAAGCCTGCGCTCGTGGGCGGCGAGGACTCGATCAGCAGCCTGCACACGACGCCGCTGGTCGGGTCGGTACGGACGTACGTCTACATCCCGGATGATGAGCTGACCATGCGCGGCTGGCTGGACGGTATGAAGAACGGGCATGCATTCATGTCGAACGGCCCACTCGTCGAGTTCGACGTCGACGGGAGGATCCCCGGAGAGACGGTTTCGATCTCCGAGGGCCAGGACGTCATCACGTCCCTCGAGGTCACGTCGATCACGCCTCTGGAACGCGCGGAGATCGTCTTCAACGGCGAGGTGATCGCATCGATCCCCTTCACCGGTGATCGCATGAATCTTTCCTTCGAGCGGTCATTCCGTCCCAGTGAATCCGGTTGGTACCACGTCCGCGTCAACGGAGCAGAGGGGGAGAGTTTTCCCCTGGATATCGAGTGGGTGCAGGCCGCGACCAACCCTGTCTGGTTGGAGGTCGACGGCGCTCCGGTCCGGTCGGTGGACGCCGCCGACTACGCGCTCGCGTGGATCGACAAGCTCCAGGCCATGGCTGAAGAATGGCCGTACTGGAGATCAGACGCCGAACAGGCCCATGTGTACGGGCAATTCGATGAAGCTCGGAATGTGTATCGCACCCGGAGAGCTGAAGCCGAGGGCCGCTGACCGGTGACCGACAGTCCGCCGTCGGCCTGATGAGTACACAGGGGGGAGCCGCACTGGAGGCTCCCCCCTGTGCAGATCATCCGAAGATCGCACCCAAGCCACCGAAGAGGAGACTGGTGGCCAGCCCCAGCGCGCCCATCAACACGCCGAGCACGAGATTCATCGCGCTGAGCGTGAGGCTTCCCCAGAACGCCGCACCGAAGCCATCGACCTCGAAGCCGTCGACGAATGAGGCTGCCGCCATGAGCACCACCGCATTGATGACCAGCAGGAACAGACCGAAGGTCAGGAACGTGATGGGTAGCGAGATGAGCATCAGAAGCTTGCCCAGCGTCATCTGCGCGAGGCCGAGCACGATCGCGCCGAAGATCGCAGCCTTGGCATCGCGTACCTCGACGCCTTTGACCAGCTGTCCGACGATCCACAGCAGGACCGCGTTGAGTACGATCTGAATCAGGATGCCTGTCATGCTCTCTATTCCTCCCCACATCAATTACGTCGACACTTCCCATGTCATCCTTGACGTGAAAACGACCGAAACAGTTTCTACGGTTCGTCAGCCACAGCGCTCACCCCTGGCCCGCCATGCTCTCTCGCGCACCCTCGATGCTCGCCGTCGCTGTCTTCGTCCCTCTCCTGTCGTCTTCGGCATGTGATGACGAGATCGCCAGGTTGCCGAGCCCCGTACAGTGGTATGCGGTTACCACGCCCCTTGGCGTGATCGACGTCGCTGTGGTCCCCCCGGCGGAGCCGGGCATCATTGATCACCCCGTGCTTCTGGCCCTGCCATGGGGCTCAGGCAACGCGGAGTTGACCGAATCGTTCGTCCGTAGCTACTGGGCTGAAGCCCCCGCCGCGAGCGGCTACTACGTCGTGGCGCCCGCGGTGTACGGGCCCAGTCTTCAGGATGACGCCAGCGACCTGCTCCCGGCGTTATTCGACTGGATCGAGTCGACCTTGGGTGCGGATACGGAGACCGTAGCACTCGTGGGCGCGTCCAACGGCGGCCGAGGTGCCTTTTTCGCTGCGCTATCGGACCCAAGTCGGTTCGATGCGATGCTCGTGCTGCCCGGTCAGTACAGCGGAGAGGCCGAAGACCTGGCGCCGCTGGCCGGCATACCGATCCGGATGATCGTCGGAGAATTCGATACCACGTGGGTGGATGCAACGCGAACGACGCAGGACGCCCTCGAGTCCGTGGGCATCGTACCCGCCGTCGACATCGCAGGGGCCCAGGGACACGTCATGAACCTGCTGTCTGAGGGGCTTGTCAGCTGGATCGACGAGGCCCTCGAGCGCTAGTGCAACGGAGGGTTCTACCCTGCGACATCTTCGAGAGTCTTCGGACGCGAACTCCGGCTAGCCGGCTGTGTCGTCCCAGCTCATCTGGGCTGCATGATCATTGGACCGGATCGCCGCATCGAGACATGCGTCGTTCAGCTCTTCCTCGTCCGAGATCGCACCGGGTGAACCCTGCCCGCCAGTCCACGTACGTACCTCCTGAGCTCGCTTCGGAAAGCCGAACATGTCGAGCGTGTCTGCAGCGGCCTCTACGAACTGAGGATCTGCGCTGATCCGGGCCATGCCGTAGACCTGCGTCGCGGCACGTGCACCCACGCCACCCTCTTCAGCGGCGTGGGCGTAGTCCCTGAGGTGCATGAGCGCCATGGCCTGATGCCGCGCCGCGAGATCCAGCCAGGTGAGCGTACACAGCGTCCGAATCGCCGACGGGCGGACCCGGATGATCTTATTTGCTACGCCGCGTGCGAGCTCTCGCTGCCTGTCCTCGAGGAAGGCGTCGATCGCCTTCCCATAATAGACGACAGCCCGCTCACCTTGACTTGCCTTCAACGCGAGGTCTCCGGCCTTGTTGAACGCGGTACCGACGTAGCCCGGACGGGCGCGCTCCGCCTCCTGCTCGAGTCGAGCCAGTTCTGCGTCGATGTCCTGCGGCGTCTCTCCCGAGTCCGAACTACGGAAGAGGCGTGAGAGAAAGGACATCGGGGCAGACTCTACTCGACGACTTCGAAGAGTTCGATAACGAAGATGAGCGTCTGATTCGGGCCGATGGCCCCTCCGGATCCGTTCGGTCCGTACGCAATGTCGGCGGGAATCCAGACGCGGATCTGACCACCCTCGCTGAGAAGGAGCAGCGCTTCCGTGAAGCCTGGAATGAGTCGACCCGGCGCACTCGAGAAGACCACAGGATCGCCCTCGTACGAGGAGTCGAACTCGGTGCCGTCGATCAGCGAGCCGCTGTAATGGAGTCGAACGTCCTCTCCACCGGCCGGAGATGCACCATCGCCCTCACGCATCATCTCGTATTGCAGACCACTCTCCGTGGTGACCACGCCGTCACGCTGGCCGTTTTCCGCCAGGAACGCCTGCCCTTCCGCGAGGTTGTCCTCGGCCTGGCGAGAACGATCCGCCTGTGCCGCAGCCTCGATCTCCTGCCCGAATTGCTGCAGAACGGTCTGGAGCTCCGCCGGCTCGATGTCCGGGTCGTTGCCCTGCAGCGCGTCTTCAATGCCGCGCATGAAGGCAGCGCGATCCAGACGCTCGCTGGCGTCCGAAAGCTGTTGGCCGACATTCAGGCCAATGCCGTAGCTGGCCTTCTGGTCGTTCGAGTCTAACGCCGCATTGTCGAACGAAGCGGACGAGCCATCCGGTGTCGAGCACGCACCGAGCGCGATGGAGGCGGCGAGCAATGCCACACCGATTCGGACAGTCATCGGAGATCCTTGGGAAGGTCGAAATTTGGGGCTCAGGAACCTAACCCGAGCCCTCCGCGAGCCCAACGTCGACGTCTGTCCGAATCGACCTGCCGACCACAAGTTGTCCAACCTCATTACATGGTTCGATTCGTCGGAGAGTCCACGATGTTGAAGACGCTATTGAGGATGGGGGCGATCACCGCCCTCGTCCTCCCCACGCTACCCGCCGCGGTGCTCGGCCAGTCCGCTGATCCGCAGGCAGTCCTCGCGGACAAGAGTTTTGTCGCCCCGACCAGTGACATCGCCGACATGGTGCTGGCGCCCCGGTACCTGAACGTGGCTCTGACGAACGTCAGTCCGAATAAGCGCTGGTTCGTCAACGAGGTTGGAGACGGCCCCGTCACGATGGATCGCTTTTCGAAGGACTTCGACGAGCTGGGCGGCGTCTTCATCGATTACACGGCGAATCGACATCGGAATCTGACGATCCGGACAAATGTCGGTCTGACCGTGATCTCGGCCGTAGACGGGTCGGTGACAGAGGTCGATGTGCCGGATGGCGCCCGGGTCTCGAACGCGACCTGGTCTCCCGACGGCAACCGGCTCGCATTCTACGTCCACACGGATGAAGAGACGCACATCCATGTCGCCGACCCCTCGGACGGAGACAGCCGTCGCGTCACGAGTCGACCCGTACTCGCCACAATGGTCACCGGCTTCGAGTGGACCAGCGACAGTCAGGAGATCGCCACGGTCCTGGTGCCGGACGACAGGAGCGCCCGGCCACTTCCGTCGCGGATCCCAACCGGTCCACAGGTGAAGCAGACGGAAGAGGGTGAGAACATGCTGCGCACTTACGCGAGCCTGATGGCGACGCCATACGACGAGGAGCTCCTCGAGTGGCATGCGACGGGCCAGCTCGCGGTGATCGACGTCGACAGCCGAGACGTGACCGAGATCGGTGCCCCGTCGATGATCACGACCTTCGATTTCTCTCCGACCGGCCAGCACGCACGCGTCGAGACGATGAAAAAGCCCTTCAGCTACGTCGTCCCGGTACGAAGCTTCGGCCACGTGGAAGAAGTGTGGGACCGGAACGGCACGGCACTGGTTCAGCTCGCAGACGAAGACACCCAGACGGGTCTCGACGGCAATCTTCCGACGGCACCGGGTGTAGGTGGCGAGTCAGATGAGCCCGACCGCCGCAACCTGGCGTGGCGGGCCGACGGCGCCGGGCTGACCTTCCTCCAGGAGGAGGCGGCGCCGGAAGACGAAGACGAGGCTGAGGATGACGATCAGAGCCGCCAGGCGGACCGCGTGATGCTGTGGGCTCCGCCCTTCGATGATGCCTCCGCCTCCGTCGTGTACGAGACGGAGTCGCGGATGTCCGCTCATCGCTTCAATGCCGCCCACTCCATGCTTTTCGTTACGGAGCGTCCACGAAACGGCGGTGGCAGCAACGCTCCCGGTGGTACGGTAACAGAGTACGCTGTCGACCTCTCGACCCCCGAGACGACGTTCACGATCGTCGAGTACGAGTCTGACGACTTCTACGACAACCCGGGCTCGCTCATCAACGAAGGTGGGCGAGTGCCTGCCAACAACCGGTTCGGCGGGGGCGGCGGCGAAGCTCAGGTCGTGGAAACGTCGGCCGATGGCGCTGCCGTCTTCCTTTTCGGCAGCGAGTACAACGAAGACCCGATGCTGGAGAGCCCGAAGAACTTCATCGATCGTGTCGACATCCGGTCCGGTGACAAGACCAGAGTCTTCGAAGCCGACAACGACGGCGAGTACAACAGGGTCGTCTCGGTCCTCGATGCAGACGCTGCATCGTTTGTCGTCACGCGAGAGTCCCCGACCGAGATTGCGCAGTCACATCGGGTCGCAAATGGCCAGATGACGCAGCTGACGAATAACCTCGACTACACGCCGCAGATGACCAACGCGCCGCGGCAGCGCTTCACGGTGGAACGTCCGGATGGCTTCCGCTTCCTCGTGAATGTGACGCTGCCGCCGGGCTATCAGCAGGGCACGCGCCTGCCAGCGATGTTCTGGTTCTATCCGCGCGAGTACACGGACCAGGAGAGCTACGACGAGCGCGGACGCACCTACAACAAGGATGCGTTCCCGAACTTCGGCACGCGCTCGATGCAGTACCTGGTGCAGCTCGGGTACGCCGTGGTCGAGCCGGACGCCCCCATCGTCGGCAAGGCCGGCCAGATGAACAACAATTACGAGCACGACCTGCGAAACAACCTCGCGGCCGTAATCGACGAATTGGATCGGCGGGAACTGGTCGACCGTCAGAGGCTGGGGATCGGTGGACACTCATACGGCTCCTTTTCCACCGCGAACGCCATGGTTCACACACCGTTCTTCAAGGCCGGGATCGCGGGCGACGGCAATTTCAACCGCACGCTGACCCCGCTCATGTTCCAGAGCGAGCGTCGCGTCTTCTGGGACGCAAAAGACGTCTACACCTCCATGTCACCGTTCTTCCACGCCAACAACATGACCGGCGCGCTCCTCATCTATCACGGCATGATGGATCAGAACGTCGGAACGGCACTGGACCACGCCCCCCGCATGTTCCACGCGCTGAACGGGCTGGATAAGGAAGCCTCGATGTACCTCTATCCTTACGAGGACCACGGACCAGCAAGCCGCCGGACGCTGCTTGACCTCTGGGGCCGCTGGACAGCCTGGCTTGACGTCCACCTGCGCGACGGTGGAGACAAGCCGGTCACTCAGTAACAGACCTCGTCGTCAGGCCACCTGGCCTGATGTGATCGAACGGGCGGGGCCCTCCGGGCTCCGCCCGTTCGTGCGTCAGAACGCAGACGCAACGACTTGGCCGGTGATCGCGTCAAAGGGAGTACCGAGCAGATGAGTCTCCAGAGGGTGAACCGAGGCCTGCCGGTGCGGCGAAGGGGAGCTGCGACGATCACCGAAGAGGGAGGAGGAGGATGGTGGAACACGAACCGCAGATTCAAGAGGACGCCAAGAACCTCTCGGTCGTGACGGTATCAGCGATCCTGGCTGGGCTCATCACCATCGCGCTGGTCGCGAATGTGGCGACTCCCGAGCCCGAGCAAAGCGTACTGCGCCAGACCCAGCCCGTTGTCATGGAGATCGCCGAGCCCATCGTGGTCGAACCCGGCCGCGCTCCGCTGACAGGGATCAACCGACTCTACGGAACCGTCACGACAGTCCACGGTCGACAGCTGACTGGCTACATCCGCTGGGATCGCAATGAAGGCAGCTGGACCGACTTACTCGACGCGACCAAGCCGCGCTACCGCGGTGGGTCGAGCCTCTCGGGCATTCGCTTTGGACATGTCGACCGTATCGACGTCACCGGACGCAAATCGGCCCTGTTCACCCTTCGCAACGGCCAGCAGATGGAGCTCACGGCGAACGCCAGCGACCTCGGGACGGGACTTCGCGGCCTCCTGGTGGACGAAGGCAACGGCCTCATCGCCGAGTTCTCCTGGCGCGACCTCGAGTCGATCGACTTCGAAGCCCCCGGAGCCGTGCGACCCTCCGAGGTTCGGATGTTCGGTACGGTCACGGCCCGTGACGGCCTCGACTTCACCGGCTACGTCACATGGGACGTAGACGAGATCTACTCCACCGACATTCTCGACGGGGACGTCGACGGCCGCCGACTGCAGATCCCGTTCGGCGATATCGAGACGATTGAGCGCTACAGCTCCTGGAGCTCGACGGTCACGCTGAACTCCGGGGAAACAGTCATCCTCGAAGGCACCAATGACGTCGACTTGAGCATCAGTGGCATCGAGGTATCCGACGCGACACTCGGAGCGGTGAAACTCGACTGGGACGACTTCGACGAGGTCCGCTTCTTCGAGGCCGAGGACGACGTGGCCGCAGCGCGCTTCGACGGTGGAGCACCGCTCAGCGGCACCGTCTACACCGTGGACGGTGACGCGTACGAAGGTGAGATCATCTGGGACGCCGATGAGATGTACACGTGGGAGATGCTCAATGGTGATATCGGTGATATCGAGTTCCACATCGAATTCGGTAACATCGAACGGATCGAGAAGACCAGCCGGGGCGCCGCCGTCACCCTGCGGGACGGTCGGACATTCGACCTCTCCGGTTCGAACGATGTAGACCGCGGAAACCGCGGCCTCCTGATTCGAACCGACGGACGCGAGTTCGAGATCGACTGGCGAAGGTTCCGCGAGGCAGAGTTCTCTCGCTGACGGATTCTCCAGCCGCAGCAAGGCGAAACCCCGCCCGGATCACCGGGTGGGGTTTTCGTTTGCCCGCGGGGCACCCACAATGGCGTCCCGACCCTTCCCTGACCGGATTCTTCGATGACGTATTTCGTCTTCCGTACGCACCCTGACGCCGATGTTCGATCATCCGCACTCGGCGGGCCCGGCATGCTCGTGGCAGCAGCGCTCACGATCGCCGTTGTCGGCGTGACGCCCGCTCATGCGATGGGCCAGGTCGATCCCGATATCGCAGCGCGCGTGGATGAGGTCTTCTCCCAGTGGGATACCGAGATGTCCCCCGGATGCGCGGTCGGCGTGACGCAGAACGGAGAGACGCTGCTCGAGGCCGCGTATGGCATGGCCGACCTCGAATGGGGCATCCCGAATACACCGGAGACGATCTTCGAGGGAGGATCGGTCTCGAAGCAGTTCACGGCTGCGGCGGTGAGTCTCCTCGTGCTCGACGGCGTGCTTTCTCTGGATGACGACGTCCGCGAGTGGGTGCCTGAGCTTCCCGACTACGGCCACACCATCACGCTGCACCACCTCATGACCCACACGAGCGGTCTGCGTGACTGGGGAAGCGTAGCCTCCATTTCCGGGTGGGGCCGTGAAGATCGCGCTCATGATCACGACGACGTCGTCGACATCCTGAGTCGGCAGACCGAACTCAACTTCGAACCCGGGCTCGAATACTCCTACAGCAACAGCGGATACAACCTGCTTGCCGTGGTCGTGGACCGTGCGAGCGGCATGCCGTTCGCGGATTTTTCCAAGACACGACTCTTCGAGCCTGCGGGCATGATGAACACGCAGTGGCGGGACAACTACCGTCGGATTGTTCGGGGCCGGTCCTCTGCGTACAACCGCACCGAGGACGGCTGGGAGATCAATCGGCCGGTGGAGTACGTGCACGGAAACGGAGGTATCCTGACCACGGTCCGAGATCTCGGTACGTGGAACCAGGTCCTTACGACCGGTGGTCCGTGGGGCCA
>Ga0222718_10005279_pt1 | contig 10517 bp, 12 predicted proteins | sample C33_27DmetaG_FD_165045 | JGI IMG/M metagenome (GOLD analysis project Ga0222718, IMG submission 165045) | Estuarine water microbial communities from San Francisco Bay, California, United States - C33_27D | ecosystem: Environmental > Aquatic > Marine > Unclassified | place: USA: California... | reverse complement strand
CGGAAGCGCCAGGCTCTTCCATGCCTACATACGGATCCGTGGGGCAGATCGTAGCCTCAAGGCCGGCACGTACCAGATGCGTACACGGAGCTCCATGCGCCAAGCCCTGGGGCAGCTGTCCCGCGGTGAAGTGGAGACGGTGGCGGTGACCGTTCCCGAGGGTCTCGCCTTCTGGCAGCTGGCGCCTATTCTCGCCGGGATCACGGGCGACTCGGACGCGGCGATTGCCGAGGCCCTGCAGAACCCATCCCTCACAGAGCGGTTCAGCGTACCCGGACCAACCCTGGAGGGGTACCTCTTCCCGGACACGTATCGCTTCGCACGCGGCGTCCCACTGGAGGCCGTCATTGATGCGATGGTTGAGCGGTACAGGTCCGTCTGGACCGACGAGCGCCGGATGACGCTTGCGGCATCAGGGATGACCGAGCAAGAGGTCGTGACCCTGGCGTCGATCATCCAGACGGAGGCTCGCCAGGTCTCCGAGATGCCCCGTATTTCGGGTGTCTATCACAACCGTATCCGGGACGGATGGCTTCTGCAGGCAGACCCGACGGTGATCTACGCGCTGGGTGGGTACCGCGAACGACTGCTCTACGCCGCGATCGACTCTGTGGCTGACAACCCATACAACACGTACACGCAACGAGGTCTTCCGCCCGGTCCTATCGCATCGCCGGGGGAGCAAGCGATCGACGCGGCCCTGCAGCCGGAGCGGCATGCGTACTGGTTCTTCGTAGCACGTCCGGACGGATATCATGTGTTCACTCAGACGCTTGCTGAGCACAACCGGGCGAAGGAAGAGCAGAGAGAGGCTCGCGGAGGCGCCTGAGGTCGGGCTACTCCGTTTCTGCCACACCCTATACGATGACGAACCTGGATCCCGATCAACTGCGCCTCATCGTCATCACCGACGACACCCTCGCCGCACCGCGATCGATCGTCGACGTTGTGCGCGCCGCAGTAGGAGCCGGCGCACCGGCGGTCCAACTGCGGGACAAGGATGCGACGGCGCGAGAGATGGCCGAAGTGGGCCGACGCCTTCGTGAAATCACCGTAGCGGCAGACGCGCTGCTTTTCGTGAACGACCGATTCGACGTAGCGCTCGCCATCGAGGCAGACGGTGTACATGTTGGGCCAGATGACGTACCCGTCGCCGCACTCCGGCAGGTCGCGCCACGGGGCTTCCTCATTGGCACCTCGACAGACCAGCCCGATGACGCGATTCGTCTGGTCGCGCACGGCGCCGACTACATCGGTTGTGGCGCCGTGTACGCCACATCCACAAAGCCCGACGCCGGTCAGACCATCGGAATTGACGGTCTTCAGTCGGTCGTCGACGCTCTGGAGGTACCGGTCGTCGGGATCGGCGGGGTCGACGCGCATGGAGCCTCCGAGATCGCGAAGCGCACCGAAGCTGCAGGGGTAGCGGCCATCGGCGCGATCATGACCGCGGCAGATCCGGCTGCCGCAGTCCGACAACTGCTCCTGCCTTTCGAACAACGCGGCTGAAGGGTCCGGGCGGGCTATGGCCCAGCCGACAGGCTCGCTATTCGCCACGACAGCGCCGCCAGGATCGGACTATAGACCGCCGGCGTGCAGCAACCCTTCAATTTCGTCGGCGCTCACGTAGAAGTCGCCAAGTGCCCTTCCGTGGTCCGGGTTGTGCCAATCCGATCCGCCGCTCATGAGCAGCCCGCTCGTCTTACAAATCGACTCCAGCCGAAGAACCTGGGCCTTCTTGGGTCGAGGCCGGTAGACCTCGAGCCCAGCCAGACCGGCCTCCATCATGACCGGAAGCAACGCGTCGATATGCTCCGCAGGCGGATGTGCCCACACAGGAATCCCACCGGCTGCGAGCACAAGTTCGACGGCTCCAGCCGGCTCCAGCAAGTGAGTAGGCACGAACGCCTCGTGCTCATCCCCGATCAGTCGGTCGAATGCATCCCAGACGGAGGTCGCGTGTCCCGCCTCGACGAGCGCTCTGGCCAGATGTGGTCGACCGATCACGACACCATCAGGCCCGGCGGCCTCGAGCACGGCCTCGTACGAGACATCGATACCCTGAGCGCTCAGACGCTCGATCATCTCGCGCATCCGACCCACGCGGCGGGCGCCCGCCGCCTGCCCATGTCGGAGCATCGACTCGGACTCCGGATCGACGAAGTACCCGAGCACGTGGATGTCCGCACGTCCGTGCGTCGACGAGATTTCGATCCCCGGGATCACGTGAATGCGAAGACCCCGAGCGACATCCTGAGCCGGCGCTACTCCGGCGACCGTGTCATGATCGGTGATGGCGATCACGTCCAGACCACCGGCGGCCGCACCCTTCACGACCTCGGCTGGAGACCATGCCCCATCCGAGGCGGTCGTGTGCATGTGCAGGTCGAGCCTCATGATCTTGCTCCTGCCTGGAACAGCTCCAGTGACGGGGCGTCACCGCAGGACCTGATCAGAACGCCTCCCTCGAGAGCCTCGATACTAGTCCTCACATCAAGGCTTACTCGACGTCCTCCGCCAAGACGACGGTGTTCGCCGGAATGTCGGCCGGCGCCTCGTCACCTGCATACTCGGTCAGGAGTGTCACGGTATCACGTTCGACCTTCAAGACACCACCGGCCACGTGAAAGGTGTCACTCCCGCCTCCCGGGCGATCTACCGTCACCTCACCAGAACCGATGAGAGAGAGCATCGGCGCATGACCGGGCAGGATTCCCACCTGCCCGTCCCACGCCGGCGCCACGACTGCGGATGCCTCGCCCTCAAACACGATCTTGATGGGTGAGACCACGCGCACGTTGAGGGAAGCCATGGAAATCAGCCCTCAGCCGCGAGCTTCTCAGCCGCTGCGACCACTTCCTCGATGCCACCCTGCATGTAGAACGCCTGCTCGGGCAGGTCGTCGAACTCGCCATTCGCGACGCGCTCGAATGACTCGACCGTCTCATCGAGCTTCACGTACTTACCCGGGATACCGGTAAACTGCTCAGCCACGAAGAACGGCTGCGACAGGAATCGGGCGATCCGACGAGCCCGGCCGACGATGATCTTGTCTTCCTCCGTCAGCTCGTCCATCCCGAGAATCGCGATGATGTCCTGGAGATCCTTGTAGCGCTGCAGAATCGCCTGCACCTGCGTCGCGACCCGGTAGTGACGCTCGCCGACGAACTGCGGATCCATGATCCGTGAGCTCGAGTCGAGCGGGTCGACCGCGGGGTAGATGCCCTGCTCCGCAATGGAACGCGAGAGAACAGTCTGGGCATCGAGATGAGTGAAGGCCGTGGCCGGTGCCGGATCCGTGAGGTCATCGGCCGGCACGTAGATCGCCTGGACCGATGTAATCGAGCCTGCCGCAGTCGAGGTGATGCGCTCCTGTAGCTCACCCATCTCGGTACCGAGCGTCGGCTGATACCCCACGGCGGACGGCATGCGGCCGAGCAGCGCGGACACCTCAGATCCCGCCTGCGTGAAGCGGAAGATGTTGTCGACGAAGAGGAGTACGTCCTGGTTCTCCACGTCGCGAAAGTACTCCGCCATGGTCAGTCCGGAGAGGCCGACGCGGAGACGGGCTCCGGGAGGCTCGTTCATCTGACCGTAGACGAGCGAGGTCGATTCGAGAACGCCTGATTCCTTCATCTCGAGCCAGAGATCGTTGCCTTCACGCGTCCGCTCACCCACACCGCAGAACACGGACTTACCACCATGCTCCATCGCGATGTTGTTGATGAGTTCCATGATGATGACCGTCTTTCCGACACCAGCACCGCCGAAGAGTCCCGTCTTTCCACCCTTCACATACGGTGCCAGCAGGTCGACGACCTTGATGCCCGTCTCGAAGATCTCCGTCTTGGGCTCGAGCTGGTCGAACTTCGGAGCCAGGCGGTGGATCGGCCAACGCTCGACGTCCGCGGCGTTCTCACCGCCGACCGGTCCCATCTCGTCGACGGGCTCGCCCAGGACATTCAGGATCCGGCCGAGTGCAGCTTCACCGACCGGGACAGAAATCGCGGAGCCCGTGTCGGCCACGTCCATGCCGCGGGTCACCCCGTCCGTGGAGGACATCGACACCGCCCGAACCTGGCCACGGCCAATGTGCTGCTGCACCTCGGCAATCAGTTCGATCTCCTGACCGGCTTCGTTTGTCGTCTTGAGAGAAAGCGCGTTGTAGATCTCAGGCAGATGGGCAGCCTCGAACTCGACGTCGAGAACCGGTCCGATGACCTGAACGACCTTTCCAGTGTTATCAGCCATGATGTCCCTATGTATCCCTACTCGAGGGCAGCGGAGCCACCGACGATCTCGGCGATCTCCTGCGTGATCTGGGCCTGACGGGCCCGGTTGTAGGTCCGCGTGAGGTGCTCAAGCACGTCACCGGCATTGTCGGTTGCAGACTTCATCGCCGACCGTCGGGCACCCTGCTCCGCGGCGGCGTTTTCCACGAGCGCCGTGTAGACGGCGTTGCGGATGTACGCGGGAAGGATCCGTTCCAGGATCATGTCCCCACTGGGGCTCAGGATGTAGACGTCGGCCGATGACGCGTTCTCGTCACCCGTGATGGGCAAGAGGTCTCGCGTATACGGCGGCGTCGACATCGCCGATTTGAACTTCGAACTGATGAGGTAGACCGCATCGACGTCGCCGTTCTCGAAACGAGCTCGAACCGGTGCAATGATCGCTTCGGCGTCGTCTCCGGTCGGGCTGTCGCCGACATCCACCGTTTCCGTCGAGATCTCCTCGCCACGGAAGCGGAAATACGCAACGGCTTTCTTTCCCGCGATGTGCAGCTCGGCCTCTATGCCCTGACCGCGCAAATCTTCTAAGAGGTTGCGCGCCTGCTTGATGAGGTTCGAGTTGAATCCGCCGCACAGCCCACGGTTTGCCGTCAGCAGCAGGACAGCCGCCCGCTTCACCTCGTCGGGCCGACGCAGGATCGGGTACTTCTCGCTGAGCGCCGGCGAGTACAGTCCCCCTACGATCTCTTGCAGCGCATCCGCGTAGGGGCGTGCAGAATACACCCGGTCGGTGGCCTTCTTCAGCTTCGAAGTCGCCACGAGTTCCATGGTGCGCGTGATCTGTCGGGTGTTTTCGACCGACTTGATCCTGCGTTTTACGTCCGCGTCACCTGCCACGTCGTCTCTCCTCTACTCGATCAGGCGTGATCAGGGTCAGGCCGAAGCCCCGGCGGTCTCGTGATCCGCAGCGAATGTCGCGTTGAAGCTCTGAATCGCTGCCACGAGCTGCTCATTCAACTCTTCGGTGAGCTGGCCACCCTCGCGAATGCCGTCGAGCACGTCCTGATGTTTTGCCGCCATGTCCTGATGGAATCCAAGTTCCCACTGCCGTACGAGCCCCACATCGATGTCATCGAGGTAGCCGTTGGTCACAGCGTAGATCACCGCGACCTGGTTCTCGACTGGCATCGGCTGGTACTGGGGCTGCTTCAGCATCTCCACCGTGCGCGCACCACGTGCCAGCTGGCGCTGCGTGGTCGCATCGAGATCTGAGCCGAACTGGGCGAACGCCTCGAGTTCTCGGTACTGAGCCAGGTCCAGACGGAGACGTCCAGCGACCTTTTTCATCGCCTTGATCTGCGCCGCACCACCCACACGAGAGACGGAAATTCCGACATTCACCGCGGGCCGGACACCGGAGTTGAAGAGATCCGGCTCCAGAAAGATCTGGCCATCCGTAATCGAGATGACATTGGTCGGGATGTACGCCGACACGTCACCGCCCTGCGTCTCGATGATCGGCAGCGCGGTCAATGATCCACCGCCCTGCTCGTCAGAGAGCTTGGAAGCGCGCTCAAGGAGTCGCGAATGCAGATAGAAGACGTCGCCCGGGTATGCCTCACGTCCCGGAGGGCGGCGAAGGACCAGTGAAAGCTGGCGATACGCCTGAGCCTGCTTCGAGAGATCGTCGTAGACGACAAGCGTGTGCTTGCCCTGCCACATGAAGTGCTCCGCCAGCGCCGTCGCCGCATACGGAGCGATGTACTGCATCGGGGCTGGGTCGGATGCGTTCGCGGTCACCACGATGGTGTAGTCCATCGCGCCATGCTCACGGAGCGTCTCGACGACCGAACGCACCTTACCGGCTCGCTGACCGATCGCACAGTAAATGCAGATGACGTCGGTGTTCTTCTGGTTGATGATTGCGTCTACGGCTACGGCCGTCTTACCCGTGCCGCGGTCACCGATGATGAGCTCCCGCTGTCCACGACCGACCGGAATCATGGAGTCGATCGCTTTGATACCCGTCTGCATCGGCTCGCCAACCGGCTGCCGCTTGACGATACCCGGGGCCACGATGTCGATCTGGCGACTGCCCTCGATCCCGTCGATAGGACCGTGCCCATCCTGCGGATCACCGAGCGAATCGACGACACGACCGAGGTATCCCGCACCAACAGGGATGTCGAGCACACGACCGGTGCGGCGGACCTGGTCCCCTTCATGGAGACGGGTCCACTCACCCATGATCACCGCACCGATGTTGTCCTCTTCGAGGTTCAACGCGAGCGCGGTGACCGTCTCGCCAGAGTCGGATGAGGTGATTTCGAGCATCTCGGACGCCATCGCCTTCGTGAGACCGTAGATACGCGCAATTCCGTCCTTTACCTCGAGGACTTCGCCGACCTCTTCGGCCTGAAGCTCGTCTTCGTAGCGCTCAATTTCGTTGAGCAGGACATCCTTGATCTCGCTGGCGCGGAGCTGGGAGTCGTTGGCCATCTTCTATCTGGATTCTGGAGTTTGAATTCGGTTCAGGCTGTCGCTGCATCACCGGAGACGGCGGGCAGGTCAGCCTCGAGCAGTCGGCGGCGCATACCTTCCAGCCGTCGGCGGATCGATCCATCGTAAATCGTGTCCCCCGTGCGTACTACAAGTCCGCCTATGATCCCTGCGTCTACCCGGATGTGAGGGATCGCTTCCGTGCCGAGAGCCGCGGAGAGCTTCTCGGTGATCACCTCGCGGGTGGTGTCATCAAGTGCACGGGCCACCGTCACCTGCACGTGTTCTCGACCCATGTGAGCGTCGAGCAGTGCGTGATACTGCTGGGAAATCGATCGCAGCAGACGCTGACGGCGCTTATCAATTGTCACAAGTACAAAGTTCACCACATGCTTCGGCACATGATCTCCGAAGGACTTCTTCACCACCGCCTTCTTATCGGCATCGTCGATGCGAGGCGTCTCCATAAACAGCCGAAACGTCTCGTCTTCGTCGATCAGCTTCGCGACGGTCTCGATCGCCTCACCGTACTGCTGCAGCGCATCGTTACGCGAGGCGAGCTCGAAGAGCGTCTCTGCGTAATTGCGCGCTACCGTCTCGTCCCTCACGCCGCACCCCCACCGGAGCCCATCTCAGCCAGATACCGCTCTACGAGAGCGCGGTCCTTATCCTGGTTGAGGTTCTCCTGCATCAGGCGTGTAGCAGCCGCCAGGGCGAGATCCACCGACTCCTTGCGGAGCTCAGCGATCGCGGCATCGCGCTCTCGCTCGATCTCTGAGCGAGCACGCTCGATGATGCTCTGAGCTTCGGACCGGGCTTTCTCTTCAATTTCTTTACGTACACGATCACCGACCGTTTTGCCTTCTGCGATCAGTTCGTTCGCCTGACGACGGGCGTCAGCGAGCTGCTCCTTATGTTCAGCAAGCAGCGATTTCGCTTCCTCGTTGCGGCTGGCTGCCTCGTCGAGCGTCGACTGAATCCCCTGTTCTCGCGCCTCGACAGCGCCAAGAATCGGACCCCAGGCGAACTTCCAGAGAATGCCGAGCAGCGAAAGAAAGATGAAGGTGGTCCAGACCGTCGTGCCGAGATTGACGGTGAACAGGGGGGTTGTCCCCTCCGCGCCGCCCTGCGCCCACACCGCATGCGGTGCAGACAACAACGCCACGACCATCAGGCCGATTCGGCTCGTCTTCATACCAAGCTCCGTGTTAAACCGATCTCTGTCGCGTCCCGCGGTCGGGACGGGAGCCGCACTAGAACTTGAGAAAAGCGAGACCGAGGCCGAAGAGCGCCGCACCCTCGATGAGGGCGGCGAGGATGATCGACGCGGTCTGGATATTTCCGGTCGCCTCAGGCTGACGCGCGATACCGGCAGCCATCTGAGCACCGATCTGGCCGATACCGATTCCGGCACCAATGACCGTGAGACCAATCGCGAGGCCGGCGCCGATGAGACCGAGGCCGCCCTGAGCTGCCGCATCCTGAACCACTGCAAGGGTGAAGAACATGTTTCAGATCCTCGAGTTGTGAGGTTGTAGTACGAAAGGAAGAGAGAACTACGAAGTCCGCGCGCGCTTAATGCGCGTGCCGAATGAGACCGATGAACACAGATGTGAGCATCGCGAAGATGTAGGCCTGGAGCGTGGCGACGAAGAGTTCCAGGACCATGATGGCGCTCATGACGATCCACCCGCCGAATCCGACCGCCCAGCTTTGTGTCACGAGGATCAGCCCCACGATCGCCAGAATCAAGATGTGCCCGGCCATCATGTTCGCGAAGAGGCGCACGGCCAGCGCAAAGGGCTTGGTCAGCTTCCCGAGGAACTCGACCGGCGCCATGATGATCAGCATCACAGGCTTGAGTGGTCCGGGAAGGCCATGGGGGATGAAGAATACCGTCTGGGCGTATCCCACCGGCCCAAGGGCCCGATACCCCGCGACCTCCGTGACAACGAAGGCAATGATCGCAAGTGCCGCGGTCACAGAGAGGTTCGCCGTGGCCGTGATCCCGAACGGCGTGAGACCGAGCACGTTCATGAACCAGATGAAGAAGAAGATGGTCAGAATGAACGGCGTGTAGCCATCCCCATCCTTGCCGATGTTTGCCCGTACCACCTCGTCCCGGAAGTAGAGGATCATCCCCTCCATCGCATTCGCGACGCCGGACGGAGCCTTGCCCTCTTCCCGCCTCATGGTCGCCCGAGCGAGCGGAACGAAGAGCGCGATGCAAATGAAGGCGGCCAGAAAGATGAAGACCAGCTGGCGCGTCGGTGAGAAGTCGAGGGTTAGCGACCCGAGGTGGAGTGGCTCGAAGGCGTACGGAGCAAGATCGAGCTTCATTCCTGCGAACTCGATGTAGCGACCGTCTTCGAGGTGGTGCGTGATGTAGTCCGGAATGTCAGCGATGGAGCCGAGCCCCTCTGGACCGGACTCGTAGCCCGCCTGCTGGCCGTACCCCCCGCCCTGACCACCCTGAAAAAGCGTCGAAAGAAGACTCATCGGGCGTACCCGTTCTGTTTCGAAGTGCCAAGAAACGCCGACTCGATCAGGTGCAGCACGAACACGAAGCCAGCCGCAGAGAGGACCGCCACAGTCACATCCGCGCGGCCCCACAGCGTCGCGAGCCCGCCTGCGGCGACTACGAACACGAGGCGGCTCGAGATCCCCAACGCCCACGACCGCACGAAGCGGGGCGCGTCACCGTGTGCCGAAGACAGGGCGGTGAAGAGGATCACCTGCAGGAGGGTGGCACAAATGCCGACCGTCAGCAGGCTGATGCGACCCGATGGGGCCATCATGGGCCAGGCGATGGCGGCCGTGAGGCCGACGAAGGCGACTGAAGTCGCCGTGTAGCGCGAGCGTCCCGTCATGGGGATTTCGAATTTTCGTCCTGTTTCGAGCGCGCGGTTACGTGCGCATAAAGACTGTAGAAGCCCGCAGTGGCCCCGAGCAGTGCTCCAATCACTGCGAACACATCGGCTGCTCCGAACTTCGTACCGATCCAGTGGCCCAGAAACCCGAATGCGAAGCCCGCTACCGCCACATTGAAGACGCGACCCACTGCATCACCCGCAGCGTGAGTCGGAGGGACTCGCTTCGGCTCTTCGGTCCGGTCGTCCGATTTGTTCACGGCGCCTCGCCTCCCAGGCCGGAAAATCTTAAGAGCTTGTGAAAAAAGGCGCAAGCTCGGAACTCACCGCGGAACCAGCCTTTCGGCCCCGCCCCAGGCCACATGACGTGTGCTTGACGGCGATGGAGGCAGCGGGCTTAATTCCGCTTCGCAATGACTCCCGCAATTCGTCGTGGATCTACCCGTCTCGGGTCGACCGCGGACGGCCCGCCGATGAACCCCGACACCGAATCGCCCTCACACGTCGATCGCGACATAGAACTCCTCGAACGCGCGGCAGACGTCATGGCCGCCATGCGCGTGCAGGTCGAGAAGCGAATCGTCGGACAGCGCGACGTCATCGATGAGATGCTGGTCGCGCTCCTTGCCAACGGCCACGCACTGCTCGTCGGAGTACCTGGCCTCGCCAAGACCCTGCTCGTGCAGACTGTTGCCGACGCGCTGGATCTGGACTTCAGCCGAATCCAGTTCACTCCTGACCTTATGCCGACCGACATCACCGGTACCGAGGTCATTGAAGAGGACCGTACAACCGGGCGACGCGTCTTTCGTTTCGTGAAGGGGCCGATCTTCGCGAACATCGTTCTGGCCGATGAGATCAACCGAACCCCGCCCAAGACTCAGGCTGCTCTGCTCGAAGCGATGCAAGAACGCTC
>Ga0222718_10005277_pt1 | contig 10519 bp, 10 predicted proteins | sample C33_27DmetaG_FD_165045 | JGI IMG/M metagenome (GOLD analysis project Ga0222718, IMG submission 165045) | Estuarine water microbial communities from San Francisco Bay, California, United States - C33_27D | ecosystem: Environmental > Aquatic > Marine > Unclassified | place: USA: California... | reverse complement strand
TCCAATCATCAGTTTGCGTCTTAAGACAGATGAACTTCAGGCAGTTATGTTACTGAGATCTCTACAGGCAGTAACGAACGATAACACGAATGTCTATTGGAGACTTTACCAGAACTCAACTTTGACTGGTGCGAGTTGGACAGATCATCCAGATCCAAACTCCTTTATGCAATATGATACTACAGCAACTGCACTCACTGGAGGAACAACACTCCTCTCAGGATTTACGATTGCTGGTGGTGCCTCTCTGGTTAATGTTGATGATAAAGCAGCACTACAAATTGGAAGATCTGGTATTGGTACAATCAGTGATACTTATACTCTTGCTTGTGCAGCTCCTAATGTCAACAAAGCAGCACTTGCTGTTTTAAACTGGATCGAACAACGGTAATTTTTTATGAGTGACAACATTTATCTTGGTAATCCTAATCTAAAGAAAGCCAACACGAAAATAGAATTCACAGAAGATGATGTTCGTGAATTTTTGAAATGTAAGGAAGATCCTGTATATTTTGCTAAAAATTATATTCAGATCGTTTCTCTTGATGAAGGCCTTGTACCATTCAAGATGTACAAGTTCCAAGAGAAACTTGTAAAGAACTTCCATAAAAACAGATTCAATATCTGTAAGATGCCACGACAGACTGGTAAGTCAACTACCGTGGTGTCATATCTTTTACATTATGCCGTCTTCAATGACAACGTTAATATTGCCATTCTGGCAAACAAAGCATCTACGGCTAAGGATCTTCTCGGAAGATTACAACTTGCTTATGAGAACTTGCCTAAATGGATGCAACAGGGTATTGTATCCTGGAACAAACAATCATTAGAACTGGAAAATGGCTCTAAGATTATCGCCGCATCTACGTCTGCATCTGCTGTCCGTGGTGGATCGTATAATATCATCTTTTTGGACGAGTTCGCCTTCATCCCGAATCACATTGCTGATGCGTTCTTTGCCTCTGTTTATCCTACTATCTCGTCTGGTAAAAACACCAAAGTAATTATTGTTTCCACACCACATGGTATGAACCATTTCTACCGTATGTGGCACGATGCTGAGAGAAAGAAAAATGAATATATTCCGACAGCAGTTCATTGGTCTGAGGTTCCTGGAAGGAATGCAAAGTGGAAGTCCCAGACTATTGCGAACACATCAGAACAGCAGTTCAAGGTTGAGTTTGAGTGCGAGTTCCTAGGATCTGTTGATACTCTTATTGATGTCACTAAACTCAGAAACTTAGTATATGAAGATCCAGTCAAAAGAAATAAAGGATTGGATATCTATGAGAATTCAATAAAAGATCATAATTATATGATGACAGTAGACGTTGCTCGGGGAGTCGAACACGACTACTCAGCCTTTATTGTCTATGATATCACACAATTTCCATATAAAGTTGTAGCAAAATATAGAAATAATGAAATCAAACCGATGCTATTCCCCAGCATCATCAAACAAGTTGCAGATGCATACAATCAATCATGGGTATTAGTGGAAGTAAATGATATTGGAGATCAAGTGGCCTCTATTTTATACTTTGATCTTGAGTACGAAAACATGCTCATGTGTGCCATGAGGGGAAGGGCTGGACAGGTTGTTGGTTCTGGATTCTCTGGAAAGAAATCCCAACTCGGTGTCAGGATGACATCTGCAGTTAAGAAGTTGGGATGTTCAAACCTTAAAACACTTATTGAAGATGATAAGTTAGTTACCAATGACTACGATATTATATCAGAACTTACAACTTTTGTGCAAAAGAGACAGTCTTTTGAGGCTGAGGAAGGTTGTAATGATGACCTGGCAATGTGCCTTGTTATTTTCTCTTGGTTGGTAGCTCAAGATTATTTTAAAGAGATGACGGATAATGATGTCCGTAAGAGAATTTATGAAGAGCAAAAAAATCAGATTGAGCAAGATATGGCCCCGTTCGGATTTATATTAGATGGTGTCAATGATGTTGGTGGATTTGTTGATAATGAAGGTGATCGCTGGCACACTGATGAGTATGGAGATCAATCATATATGTGGGAATATAGGTAATGAACTTCGATGATCAATTATCCTTAGAACATTTACTATTCAAAGAAAGAAAGTGTAGAGTATGTAGAAAGACAAAGGACTTGATCGAAGGATATTATTTGACTAGAAAAGACAGGGGAGAGTTTCCGTCATCATATTCATATGAATGTAAAGAATGCACAAAAAAACGAATACTCAATGCTAGAAAAACGGACAATAAAAGGTGGGAATATCCAGACTGGTAATGTTCACGTATAGTTTCCCCAGTCAAAACATACTAAACAATAAATAAGTTTAGATTAATTTTGGACCTCATAGGAGAACAAAAGATGCCGCTAAATTTAGCATCTCCTGGTATCGTAGTAAGAGAGGTTGATCTTACTTTAGGGAGAGTAGATCCCGTATCTGATAAAGTTGCTGCTGTAGTGGCACCTTTTGCACAAGGACCAGTAGAAGTTCCAACTCTCGTTGAAAACGAGTCTGACTTACTTGCAAACTTTGGTAAGTCATATGAAGTTGATAGACATTATGAGCATTGGTTAGTTGCTTCATCATATCTTGCGTATGGTGGATCACTAAGAGTTGTCAGAGCAGATGATTCTGACATGAAAAATGCATTTTTTGGATCAACAACTACAGCTCCAAAAATCAAGAGTGTAGATCACTATGCAGATCTTGGTTATGATGAAAACACTATTTCAGGTGTAACTTTTGCTGCTAGAAACCCTGGATCTTGGGGAAATAGCATGAAGGTTGCCATCATTGATGGCCGTGCTGACCAAACTATCAGTGGAATCTCTACCGCTGGAATTACAGTTGGTATGGGTGTTAGTCAGTCTGTTCCTGATAATTTGATTGTTCCTGGTATTGGGACAACATCAATTCTAGATGGATCCTTTAAGGCAGTTGTTACTGGTGTTGGAACCGATTCTATTGATCTCAAATTTGTACAGCACGTTTCTGCTGCTGGTGTTACAACTCAAAAAGATTATCAAGAAAACGGTGTATATAGATTTACAAATCCCAGCACAAAAGATCTAGTTGTTTATAACAGTTCAGGTGTTGCTGTTACCACAATCACGACAAATTCAACTCCAACTGATTGGTTCGATGCTCAAAAGATTGAGCTAACTGGAACCGAAATTTACTGGAATCAACTAGCATCAAGACCTGGAACTTCCGAGTTTGCAGCAAATAGAGGATCCAGATTTGACGAAACTCATATTGTTGTTGTCGATGACAGTGGAGATATCACTGGTAATCCTGGAACAATTCTTGAGAAGCACCTAAATCTTTCAAAGGCTAAGGACGCACTATTTGAGAATGGTTCGGTTTCTTATTATAGAGAATTTGTAAGATCAGGTTCTGGATATATTTTTGCTGGTGGTGCTCCTGCTGGAACCACTGCAATTGATTTCAAAACTGGATCAGCTGCAGGAAATGGATTTTCTGTGGTAACTGACATTGCCTGGGATCAAAATGCTTCTGGAATCTCATTCGCTGGATATGGAAACACCACTGCAGTATTAGCATCTGGTGTAAACTATGGTGCAAGCATTGGTCTACAAACAACTGGTTCATTAAGTGCATCCGTTGCAAATATAAATGCTGGTTACGAATTACTCAACAATCCCGATGAGTATTCAGTAGATTTCATCCTACAAGGATCTGGCAACTATACTAAAGAACAGACTCAGGCAATTGGCCAAAAAGCAATTGATATTGCAGAAAGAAGAAAGGATGCAATCGCATTCCTCTCACCATATAGATCTGCAATCTTTAATGAGTCCGCCACTGACTCTGTTGTAAGAGATGCTGAAACAATTACCGATAATGTAATTGGACACTTCTCACCAATTACTTCTTCATCCTTTGCTATCTTCGATAGCGGTTATAAGTACATGTATGATCGTTTCGCTGATAAGTTCCGCTATGTTCCTCTAAATGGAGATGTGGCTGGTACTTGTGCAAGAACTGATATTAACAACTTCCCTTGGTTCTCACCTGCTGGAACCCAGAGAGGTGCAATTTTGAACGCAGTCAAACTGCCATACAATCCAAACAAGACACAAAGAGATCGCCTCTATTCAAATAGAGTCAATCCAGTAACATTCATTCCTGGATCTGGTATCGTACTATATGGTGATAAGACTGGTCTTGCCAAGGCTTCTGCTTTTGATAGGATCAATGTTCGCAGACTCTTCCTCTATCTAGAGAAAGCAATCTCCGCAGTTGCTAGAGATCAACTCTTTGAATTCAACGATGAAATCACCAGAACAAACTTTGTAAATGCTGTTGAACCTTTCCTACGCGAAGTTCAATCAAACCGTGGTGTTCAAGATTTCGTAGTTGTTTGTGACGAGACAAACAACACTGCTGCTGTTATTGATCGCAATGAATTTGTTGCTGACATTTACATCAAACCAGCTCGCTCTATCAACTTCGTCGGTCTCACCTTCGTTGCTACCCGCACTGGTGTTTCCTTTGAAGAAATCATCGGAAACGTTTAATTTAGAGGTCTAACCTAAAATGGCATCCAAGAATCAACAAAATCCTCCTGCTTTAAGGACTATCTCAGACTTCAAAAATAAACTATCAGGAGGTGGCGCAAGGCCCAATCTATTTGAAGTTGTCCTTTCATTCCCAGCTGATCTGGGAATTGGGGAGAGTGTTTTAACCGAGTCAAGATTTTTAGTCAAGACAGCAGCTCTACCCGCATCTAACGTAGCTCCAATTGACGTTGCTTTCCGTGGTCGTCTCCTCAAGATTGCAGGGGACAGAACCTTTGATACCTGGACAATCACCGTCATCAATGACACTGATTTCAAAATCAGAGGTGCATTTGAAAGATGGATGAACAGTATCAATAATGTTATTGATGCTACTGGTTCTACAAACCCAGCAGACTATCAGGCTGATGCATTTGTATATCAATTAGATAGAGATGGTTCTGTACTAAGAAAGTACAAGTTCCATGATGTATTCCCAACAAACATTAGTCAGATTGATCTTTCATACGATTCTTCTGACACCATTGAAGAATTCACTGTTGAACTACAAGTTCAGTGGTGGACAGCTGCTGGAAGTGGAAATGGTGCCGCTGCTGGTGACATTAACTAAGATTCATAAATAATCTTATTAACGTAGTCACTTTATAACATGGCGAGACTGTTTGGATTCTCAATTGAAGATAGCGAGAAAAAATCTAAAAGTATAGTGTCCCCCGTTCCTCAAAATAATGAGGACGGGGTTGACCATTATATTGCTAGTAATTTTTATGGCCAATACCTTGACTTAGAAGGAGTATATAAATCAGAGTTTGAACTTGTAAAAAGATATCGTGAAATGGCTCTTCATCCCGAAGCGGATACTGCCATCGAAGATGTTGTAAATGAGGCAATTGTTAGTGATCTTAATGATACTCCCGTTACTATTAACCTTGATAATCTTCCAGCTAGTGATGGCATCAAAAAGAGAATTAGAGAAGAATTTAAAAATATAAAAGATCTTCTAAACTTTGATGCGAAGTCACATGAGATCTTTAGAAACTGGTATGTTGATGGAAGACTTTATTATCATAAAGTAATTGACATCAAAAATCCACATGAAGGGATCAAAGAGTTAAGATATATTGATCCTCTCAAGATGAGATATGTTCGTGAAGAAAAGAAAAAACAAGAAGGTAATGCAATATTCAGACAACCAAATGGAGCAAATCCAAATGAGGTTGTTCAGTTCCCTGAAATTGAAGAATACTTCATGTATACACCAAGACCAACCTATGCTGGTGGTGTTGGTAGTAAATATTCTGGAACAAAAGGAATTAAGTTTGCCAAAGATGCAATCACATATTGCACTTCTGGACTAGTAGATAGAAATAAAGGTGTAGTTCTATCATATCTTCATAAGGCAATCAAATCACTCAATCAACTTCGTATGATTGAGGACTCCCTAGTTATCTACAGACTATCAAGAGCTCCTGAGCGTAGAATTTTTTACATTGACGTAGGCAATCTACCTAAGATTAAAGCTGAGCAATATCTTCGTGATGTAATGAATAGGTATAGAAATAAACTTACCTATGATGCTTCCACTGGAGAAGTTCGTGATGATAAGAAATACATGTCTATGCTAGAAGATTTCTGGTTACCAAGACGTGAAGGTGGTAGAGGAACTGAAATCTCCACACTTCCTGGTGGACAAAATCTTGGCGAACTGAGTGATGTTCAGTATTTCCAGAAGAAATTATACAGATCACTAGGAGTTCCAGAATCAAGAATTGCAGCTGAGGGTGGATTCAATCTTGGCCGTTCTTCTGAGATTCTAAGAGACGAACTTAAGTTCTCCAAATTTGTTGGTCGCCTTAGAAAGCGTTTCAGCAATATGTTTATTGATATGCTGAAAACTCAGTGTCTTCTTAAGAATATTTGCACCCCTCAAGATTGGAAGATGCTTGAGGAGCACATTCAATTTGATTATATGTATGATAATCATTTTGCAGAACTTAAGGAGAAAGAACTTCTTGAAGGGAGACTTGGATTAGCTCAACTCGCAGAACCTTATCTTGGTAAGTATTACTCTGTCGAATATCTCCGTAGAAAAGTTCTTCGCCAAACTGATGAAGAAATCATTGAAATTGATGAGCAAATTCAGGATGAAATTGAGAAAGGAATTCTCCCCGATCCCAATGCACCAGTAGATGAATTTGGAAATCCCATTCCAGAAGACCCAAATATGATGGGTGAAGTTCCGCAAGATGAGGAGATTGATGCTGGGCCTACAGAGGCAGATATGAAAGGTGGAGAAATCTAAGAGAATAAATACTTTCTAGTTAGTTCATAACCTTTTCATGGAAAATATTGTTGATTTAATTTTTTCTGATGCAAGTGCATCTGAGATTAGTGATAATATTAAAGATGCTCTTTATGGCAAGGCTGCAGAAAAAATTGATGCTCTTCGTCCATATGCTGCAGCATCATTATTTGGAGATGAAATCGAAGATTCTGGAGAAGAATAATGGCAAGATCACTTGTCCTTGGACCACAGGAAAATTGTCCTACTAGTGTTGGTGGTGCTTCTAGCATTGGAGCTGCTACAGTAGTACGTTTATATAATAGCAATGCAGGTGATCAGTTGATTACCATATTAGATGAAAATTATCAGGGTATTGGTTCTATGACTATGCCAACTGGTACTGTTGAATATATTGAAAAGAAGCATAAGGATATGATCTTAGCAGGATCTACCGATGTAAAAGCAACCAAAGTAGGATTTACCGTATAAAAAAATGAAACTCATCAGAGAAGAGATCGAACAGGTAGAGATTATCGTTGAGCAACGCAACGGTCAAAAACATCTCTATATTGAAGGAGTTTTCCTTCAGGGAAACATTCCTAATAGAAACAAAAGAATGTATGATTGTGGTCTTCTTGAAAGAGAAGTAAAGCGTTACAATGAAAATTTTGTTCAAAAAGGTCGTGCCCTAGGAGAACTAGGCCATCCCGATGGTCCTTCTATTAACCTTGACAGAGTTTCTCATAAAATTGTTTCACTCCAAAGAGAGGGTGACAACTTTATTGGAAAGGCTAAAATCCTCTCAACCCCAATGGGCAAGATTGCAGAGTCTCTCCTTAATGATGGAGTGAAACTTGGTGTATCTTCCCGTGGTGTTGGAACACTTTCTCCAACCAGAGAAGGCTATAGTATGGTTAATGATGATTTCTCTCTAGCAACTGCAGCTGATATTGTAGCAGATCCCTCAGCTCCTGATGCATTTGTTAATGGCATCATGGAAGGAAAAGAGTGGGTTTGGGATGGCGGCATTCTCCGCGAAAGACTTGCAGAAAAAACATACAAGCAGATCAACACCATGGTTGATCAAAAAAGACTAGAAGAGAATAAGTTAAACTTATTCCAAAACTTCCTATCAAATCTATAATTTATAAATAAGTATAGATTTCAACAATATAGATCTATTTTCGGAGAGTTCCCAAATGTCCGCTAATTTACAAGAAATGGATAACGTCGTGAAAAAAGGCGCAGCTGCAGGCGAACCTATGGTTGCTGGCGGTGCTCAAATCGAAGATCTCGGTGGTCCTACCCCCGAGAACTACAGACCCGACGACGATTCCGCTAAACTAAAAGATCCTGGTGCTTCGCTAGGAAGAGCCCCTATGCCCACTGCTCAGGGTGCTACCAAGAAAGAAGAAGTAGAATCAGAAGAAACCACCATCGAAGAAGTCAACGTTGATGAAGACGTTGCTGCTCTCTTTGCTGGTGAAGAACTCTCCGAAGAGTTCCAAGAAAAAGCAAGAACCGTATTTGAGGCTGCTCTTCACGCTCGCGTAGAAGAAGTCAAGGCTCAAATCCAAGAAAACTATGAGGCAACTATTGCCGAAGAGCTAGAAGGTATTAAAGCTGATCTAGCGGAAAAGATTGATTCATATCTTGAGTACGTTGCTCAAGAGTGGATCGAAGAGAATGCACTTCAGATCGAGCACGGTCTGAAGACTGAAATGACCGAATCATTCCTCCAAGGAATGAAGGGTCTATTTGAAGATCATTATGTATCCATCCCTGACGATAAATATGATGTTGTTGAGAATATGGTAGAAAAACTTGATGACATGGAAACCAAGCTCAACGAGCAAATCGAGAGAAATATCCAACTGAATCGCAGACTTGGAGAAACCACCGCTGAAGGTATCTTCGCTCAGGTTTCTGAAGGTCTAGCACTAACTCAGAAGGAGAAACTCGCTTCTCTAGCAGAAGGTGTTGAGTTTGAGGGTGAAGAATCTTACCGTGATAAGTTAGCGACTCTAAGGGAATCATATTTCCCCGCTGATACAAAAGGTGAAACTACCGAAACCCTTTCTGAAGGTGTAGATGCTGGCCCAGATGTTTCTGGTTCAATGTCTCGCTACCTACAGACACTTTCAAGAATTAAGTGATCGTTAACCTAAATTATTTTCATAAAACCTTAAACTTACCCAAGTAAAATGTATAACAATCCCCAACTCCTAGAGAAGTGGGCTCCCCTTCTAGACTATGAAGGTTGCGAGTCTATTAAAGACAACCACCGTCGTGCTGTCACAGCTCAACTTCTAGAGAACCAAGAGCGTTTCCTCAACGAAGAGCGTTCTTTCGCTGAAGGCGGTTTCGACCTTCAAGAAGCTACCCCCACTAACTCTTTCTCCACTGGTGGTGGTGCATACTATCGTGGTTCTGGTCAGACTGACAGTGGCGCTCCCACTGGCGGTTTCGATCCCGTACTAATCAGCCTCATCCGTCGCTCCATGCCCAACTTGGTCGCTTATGACCTCGCTGGCGTTCAGCCCATGAACGGACCCACTGGACTCATCTTCGCGATGCGTTCTAAGTACAACAACATGAATGGAGACGAAGCTCTATTCAACGAGCCCGATTCTGCATTCTCTGCTCAGAACTCTGGTTACTCTGCTACTCAGGGTGACTACACTGGTGGTTCTGACAGCGGTGGTAACGTTGGTTTCGGTACTACCCTACAGCGTGGTTCCAATCCTGGCGTTCTTGATCCTAATGCTGCTCCTGGCACCTACAGCGTAGGTCAGGGTATGGCAGTTACCGACTCTGAGGCCCTAGGCGAGAGCGGAACTGACTTCAACCAGATGGCCTTCTCAATCGAGAAAGTCACCGTAACCGCTAAGTCCAGAGCACTCAAGGCTGAGTACTCCCTAGAACTAGCACAAGACCTCAAGGCAATCCATGGTCTAAACGCCGAGGCTGAACTCGCCAACATTCTCTCCACAGAGATCATGGCTGAGATCAACCGCGAAGTTATCAGAACCATCTATAAGTCTGCTGAGGCTGGTGCTCAACTCAACACCGCTACCGCTGGTCAGTTTGACCTCGATATCGACTCCAACGGTCGTTGGTCTGTTGAGAAGTTCAAGGGTCTACTATTCCAGATCGAGCGCGATGCTAACCAGATCGCCCAGAGAACTCGTCGTGGAAAGGGTAACATCATCCTAACTTCCGCTGATGTTGCTTCTGCTCTAACCATGGCTGGTGTACTTGATTACACCCCCGCCCTCAACGCTAACCTTAACGTTGATGACACTGGCAACACCTTTGCTGGTACTATCAATGGTAAGTATCGCGTATATATTGACCCCTTCGCTTCCAACAACAGTGCTCTCCAGTACTACGTCGTTGGTTATAAGGGTGCTTCCCCCTATGACGCTGGTCTATTCTACTGCCCCTACGTACCCCTCCAGATGGTACGTGCCGTTGGTCAGGACACCTTCCAGCCCAAGATCGGATTCAAGACCCGCTACGGCATGGTCGCTAATCCCTTCGCTGAAGGCACCGATGCCGCTCTTGGCGCTATCAAGGCTGGCACCAACCGCTACTATCGTCGCGTTTCCGTCAAGAACCTCATGTGATTCTTGCCCAAGCGGGATATATTCAACGGGGACCGAAAGGTCCCCTTTTTTTATCTAAATAAAAATAAAA
>Ga0222718_10005269_pt1 | contig 10529 bp, 8 predicted proteins | sample C33_27DmetaG_FD_165045 | JGI IMG/M metagenome (GOLD analysis project Ga0222718, IMG submission 165045) | Estuarine water microbial communities from San Francisco Bay, California, United States - C33_27D | ecosystem: Environmental > Aquatic > Marine > Unclassified | place: USA: California... | reverse complement strand
TTAAAATTAAAAAAAAAAATAATTTAATACAAAATATAAACCAATTATGTGAATTTGAAATAGAATAATAATTTACTTTTGTCTTGCCTATAGTTTTTTGTTTAAAACTTTTTTTTCCTAATCCTAATACATATATTTTTGAAAAAAAAAGTTTTTGATTCTGAATTAAATTTTCAACATAATTTATGCCCCCACCTTGGTCTGAGCTTCCAAGGTAACCATTGTAAATATTTACTATATTTTTCATTTTTGGTTAATAATTGATATTATCTTATTAATTGCAAAATCTATTTTGCTGTTATTTTCTAATGCATAAACAGGAAAAAATTCAGCAATTTGATTAAATAATTCTAGTCTTTTTTTTAAGTTTTTATCATAAAAAACATCTTCTCTACTTTTTCTAATTTTTTCTAAATCTCTTTTTAAAATTAAAAAAATAGTATTTTTGGGCATAAATTTAATTAATGATTTTCCATAAAAACCAAATATAATTTTCTCTAACTTTGTATCAATTGATAGATCCACTAAAGTATCAATTATTGATCTATCTGAAATTATATTTTTTTTTGTAAGTTTAAATTTAATGAATATTTCAATAATTTGATCAATCCATTGAAAAAACAAAAAAAGAAATGAGATTAATTTGCTTTTATGGAAATCATGATAGCCAATAATAATTCCATTGCAATTTTCTTTATAATTAAGACCAATTAACCTAGTAAAAAATAATAAAGGTTTGGAGGTGTAATTTTTATATCTACTCCAGACATGTTTAGTATTATTCTCTTTTTTATAGTGTTTAACTAATTCCTTAACTATATGTGATTTACCAGTTCCATCTAAACCAGATATACATATACAAAAATTCTTTTTATTCATAATTTATTATTCGCTAATATATTTCAAAATTTTGCTAATCAAATCTTTCTGGTTTTTACATATGTATGAATTTGTGCCTTTAACATTTTCTGTAACCCCGGGTGTATTTAAAACAAATAATGGAATTTTTGTATAAGTTGCCTCATAAATCACTAATGGCGTATCTGATATGGTAATTTTAAAAGGTAAAATAATTAAAGTGGATTGTTTAATTTTTTTTTGAAGACTTTTGTGAGAATAATAATTGGTATCTAGATTTATTTTATTTTTAAAATTAGATTTATTAATCTTTTTTTCAAGATTAAGCATTCTGTTTTTTAAATAATCTTCTTTTTTATTCCTAACATATAAATTTAAAAAAATATTATTTTTAATTTTAGAAAGAGTTTCAAATGCATTCATAACAATATCTAATCCTCTTAGGTTTAGAGGTGGGCCAAAGTATGTTAAAATTATTTTTTTATTTTTGAGTTTTGAAAAAATTTTCTTTTTACATTGTATTTTTTTTAATGGCATAAAAATATTGCCATTGGGTAAACCTAATTTAGAATATCTTGTTTGAGCTTCTTTACTTAAGTAAAGTATTTTTGAATTACCAATTAAATTAAAGCCTAATCTTAAAAAAAAACCAGGTATCAAACTCGCAAAAATTGGAATAATTAGTAATTTAAATTCTTTAAAAAAATCATAAAAGTTAACCCTTAAAATTTCATTTATTTTAAATCTATTGTTTCCAATAATTAAATTTAAATTTTTAAAATTTTTATATCTTGTAAATAACAAAATTTCATGAGATCCAATAACTACAAATATTTTTTTTGGGTTTAAAGACTCAATTTTTTTAATTAGTTCATTTGTTGGAAAAAAAAAATTAAAAAGTTTATTTATTTTAATTATATTATATTTTGATGAATAATTATTGTTTACATCAGTAAAAATATTAACATCATATTTGGATACATATTTTTCTGATAATTTATTAACAGTATACCAAGGTTGGCTTCTCAGATTTTTTTTCGAAAATCCAAAAATAATAAATACAATTTTATTTTTTTTTTGTTTTTTCAATATGATCTTTAAATTTTTTTAGATTGTTAATATTGTGCAATTTGATTACTTTTTTTCTATTGGAATATCTTTTTTTGTAAATTTTACTATTTCCAAGTTTATTTAAAATTTTTATCATTTTGCTTGTATTTCCAGGTTCAACAACTTCATTTTCAACTAATTCTTCTATTGAACCGTCACTTGTTGTTAAAATTTTCATTTGCATTGACATTGCCTCCATTAAAACAACTGGTATGCCCTCTGATCCTTCCTTTTTATTATTTTTTGATGGCAGAAAGAAAATATCACAAAATTCCATAAGTTTTTTTATTTGCGAAGAATTTAAATCTCGATAAATTGTAACTTTGTTTTCCAAGTTTCTTTTAATAACTTCTTTTTCAAGGTTCAATTCGCCGAAACCTACTGCAATAAAATGAAATTTGTTATTAATTTTTTTAGCCACAGTTAATAAATCGTACCATCCTTTTCTTGGAGTAAATCTTGCAACCGTAAGAATATTTATCTTATTTTCTTTTTCCCAAAACTCTGTATCAATTGGTAGCTTTACAACATTGATTTTATTTTTATCTATTAAATATTTTTTTGATAATAAATATTTGTTCTTATTGGATATTGTTGTTATTAATGATGCATGGTTCATTGACGCTATAAAAAGTTTTCTATTCGGTTGTGCATAAATTTCATGGGCATGTATCGTCACAGATAACTTTATATTGGATAGTTTGCTTAAATAGTAGGCTATGAATAGTTTTCTGTCACCAAAAGATGCATGTAATAAATCAAATTTATTTCTAATTTTTAGATACCAAGAAATTGCAAAAATTAATTCTACAAATCCATCATTTTTTATTGATTGTTTAAATAATATCAAAATTATTAAAGGCTTTGTAAAAATCAATAGAATTAAATTAAAAGTAAAATTTAAAAAGTTAAATTTATTAACTCTAAAGTTAAAGTTATTAATGTTAATATTATCTACTTTTCCTAGTGTTGAAAAAATTGCAATTTGAAATTTTTCTTTGAAAAGAAGGTAAATTTCATTTGAAATAAAAGTTTCTAGTTTTTCTTTCATAGAAACAAAATACGCAACTCTCATTTAATATTCTTTTTTAAAAGGACACAAGTAACTTTTCTTTGTCTAAACATCCAAATTATTGACCAAAAATTAGTTTCATATCCTTTGAGATTAAAGAATGGTAAAAAAAATCTAATTAAAGATTTAATAATATTCAATTTTGAGTTTGTGAAAAATATAGGTTTTATATCTATAATTTTTTCATCAATTTTTTTAAATTTTGTAAAGTAACTACTTAAATCTTTAGGTGATGGTCTAAATAAATTATCAATTGGATCATTGTGTTTAGGATAAACATATGGAACAGTTAAAATCATTAAACCATTTAGCTTTAAAATTTTTGTTAAATTTTCACAAGCAAGCTTTATATCTTCAACATGCTCTAGTAAATTTGAACATATAACAGTATCAAAATTTTGAGTGGAAACTTTTGAAATTTCTTCTAAATTTAGAATGTCGCATTGAATATCAACACCATTATCTTTTTTATAATCGAGGTGCAATACCTCAATTTTTTTTTCTTTAAAGTATCTAAATATATATTTGTCGATATGAGGTTGTGAAAATTTTCTAAATTTATTTGTAGAGCTTCCTACATTCAAAACTTTTGAAATTATTTTATGATTTTGTTTAATAACTTTATTTATCCACAAAGCTTCCTCTATATGCACTTGATTAGTCCCCCTTATATTTAATTAAAGCATAAAAAGTTTTAAAAATAATATAAATATCCAGCCAAATCGTCCAATTATTTAAATACCACAAATCATATTCCATTCTTTTTTTCATTAATTCTGACTTTGGCGTTGCTCCTCTTAATCCATTTACTTGTGCCCAACCTGTAAGACCTGGATTGCATTTATGTCTTTTCAAAAAATTATCAAATATTGAGGAATAATGAATATCATGCTCTACCATATGTGGTCGTGGTCCTACTATTGACATATCTCCTTTTAAAACATTGATAAACTGAGGAAGCTCATCAATACTAAATCTTCTGATAATTTTTCCTATTTTTAAAAGTCTTTCATCATTTTTTGTGACTTGAACTGTTTTATCAAAAGTAATTTTCTTTAATGACCTTAATTTATAAATTTTAAATCTTCTACCATCCCAACCAGTTCTATTTTGTGTAAATAATAAAGGGTATCCATCTTCTATATAAATTATCAACATAGAAATAATTAATATAGGAGAAGCTATCATTAAAAATATAATTGAAAAAATTTTATCAATAATTATTTTAAAAAATAAATTTATTCCATAGAATCTAGATTTTTCATAGAATTCAAAATCATATTTGTCTTCTAAAAGTTTTTTTCCTTTAAAATTTTGATCATCTTCTAATTTAATATTTAATGTGTCTACTGAATATCTAAAAATTTTTGATAATATACTTTTATCAATTTTGTTACCATTGAGAACCCAAATTTGTCCTAAAAAATGATATTCTAAAATAGATCTTAAATCTTCATTGGTATTGAATATAGGAAACTTAATCTCACTTTTAATTAATTTTAAATTAATATTTTCAATATCTGTAATTAAGCAGCATTTAAAAATATAAATTTTAGCAAATTTTTCAGAAATTATTTTTTTTACATCATTGTAAGTGCCAACAAGCATAATATTCTTTTGAATAATATTTTTGTCAATTAATTTTCGATATAAATTATTAAAGTATATTTTATTTAAAGATAAAATTATAATTTGGAATATCAATAAATATATAATTTTTATTTCTAAAACAAAATCAATACTTAATATAAAAATAATGGCAAAAACAAAAATGTTTGATACGAATATAATTAAAATATCTTGTCTCAAAAAAGATATAAAATTTGATTTGTATTCTTTACTATTTTTTAAAAAAAAAGAACTAATAAAAAAAGTTACTAGCAATAAAATTGTATAAATGAAGTAATTAGATTTTTTAAATATTTCATATTGAGCTAGCTCAAAGATAGAATTATCACTTAGTATCACAAAAACATAACTTGAAATTAAAAGCTGTATTGTTTTAGTAACCTTGTAAAATATTAAAAAACCATAATCATCATTTTGAAAAACTTTTTCAAGACGAAACATTTATCTATTTTTTGTATAATATTCTGGTGAGTAAGAATAATAATAACTATAATAACTATCTTTAGATGTGTCTAAATCATTAATAATTATTCCATCAACTTTTGCACCAACATTCTGAATTTTTTTTAATGATGACATAAATGTTGAAGTTTTGGTCTCATCTGACCTTACAACAAATAAATTATAATCTGAAGCTTGCGTTAATATTAATGTATCAGAAACTGGTTGAACTGGGGGTGAATCAATAATTAAATAATCATAATTTAATTTCAATATATCAAAAAATTTTTTTATTTGTTCCTTACTTACAATATCAGACATATCGAATCTTCTCTCTCCTGATGTAATAATATCTAAATTAGTACCCGGGACTTTAAAAATGACATTTTTAAATTGTGCATCTCCACTTATGATTTCTCCAAGACCTAAAATTTCTTTATCAAATTGATAGAATCCATTAAGCACTGAAGGTCTTCTAATATCAGCTTCTATAAATAATACTTTATAGGATTTCTCTAAAGATAACGCTAAATTAAATGCAAATGTTGTTTTACCCTCTGATGGATTAGAAGACGTAACAACAAAGCTTGAATTTTTATTAAATCTAGACTCTATTGTGGCTCTTGAAGATCTTACACATTCAGCAAAATTAGAATTACTATCTTCAATAAATAATTGTAAGATATGATATCCTCTTTTAAGGTTTTCTACTTTAGGCAATATACCTATTTGATAAATTCCAAGAGATTCGATTGTATCTGGATTTTTAATAAGTGAAGAATTTAAATCTCTATAAAAAATTAACAAATAAAAACTAATAAATGAAATAATGAATGCTAATATAGAATTTTTATTTGGTTGAGGTGAAAAGGGTTTATCAGCTAAGCTTGGAGTCTCAATAATTTTCATTTTTGAAACTTGCAAATTTTGAGCCTCATTAGTCTCTTTAACTCTTTGTAAAAAAGTTTCATATAACTTTCTGCTACTCTCTACTTCTCGAACAAATTTCATCATGCCTGCTTCTTTTTCTTCTATTAATCTTAATTCTTTTTTTGCTTTATCTAATTCTTCATTTGATAAATTGATAAAAGTTTGAAGATTACTTAATTCAAAAGCTTTTTTTTGAATTGTTTCATCTAAAATTTTTTTTAATTGATTTTCTAAACTAATATTTTGATCATAAGCTTGGCTAACTTTTGGGTGTTTATCTGTATAAATTAAAAGTAAAGACTGAATATTGCTTTCATTAGCCGATAAATTATTTTTAATGTTTGAAATTTCATCTCTGGAACTTAAATCTTCAATTGCTAGCAAGGCATCCATATCTCCATCTGCTACTTTTATTGCAAGCAAGTCATTTTGCTGTTCTTGGTATTTTTGTTTAGCTTCTAGAATTCTATTAGAAATAGTTTGTATTTCTTTTATTTTTAATTCTTTAACACCACCAGTATCTACTAAATCATTTTCACTTTTATATTTAGCTAATTTTTGGTCAGCCTCATCCATTTGAACAGTTAAATCTTTTAATCTCTCAGTGATTTTTGAGTTAGCGTAATTGGTAATTTGAATTTTACTATCAATTTCATATCTCTGATATGAGTCTATAATATTTTTTAGTGCTAATTGTGAAATTTTTGCATTGCTAGAAATGAAAGATAGTTGTAATACATCACTTCTTGGTAAATTTTTAACTGTAAAGTTATTTCTTAGAATTTCTTTTAAATAATCTTTATTAATCTCTTGTTTTTTAGATATTATTTTTCTTAAAAAATTTCTTTCTATACTTGAGTAAAGATTTTTAAATTCAAGCTGGTTTTTTTCATCCTCAACAACATAATCTAAAACTTCTTCACTTTTTAAAATTGCAATCTGATTATTTACTCTATTTTGGATACTTTCTAAAGAGTATGCTTCTTCAATATTAATTATTTTATTTTCATCTGGTGCAATAACTAATGTGGCTGTACTCAAATATTTTCTTTCAAGATTCAGAGAAACAAAATAAACAAATAATGAAATTAATAATGAAATTATTAATAAATTTTTTATATTTTTTTTTACAATTAAAAAATAATATTTCAAATCACCTATATCGAAATAATTTGTAAAATCTTTAATCTGCTTAATCATATTAAATTAAATAAACTATTTTATAATACGATAATAACTAATTTTCATTATTTATTAACTTAAATTAGATCTTAAAAAGACTCATTTATTAATGAATTTTAAAAATTGATTAATCTTATTTATTATATATTTATAAAATTATGAGTTCTTTGTATAAATTTTTCTTTTTCTTTATATTATTACATTTTCTAAATTCGTGTACTATTTTACCTGGTATTAATAATGGTCCTTCAAATCAAAATTCAAAAACAATACTAAATAATCAATATACAATAGAAGATGTCGGTATTGATATTGTTAAAATTAACTCATTAACTGAAAATGATTTTAATATTATTAATGAAGTTAATATTGAAGAATTAGATTTTAAAGTTAATAAGTTTAATGATATTTATAATTACAGATACGAATATATTCTAGGCCCTGCTGACATAATCTCAATTAATCTTACAGATACAGACGACCTTGACAACTCTTATGAAATAGATCCGGATGGGATGATTGATTTGCCATTTATTGGAAAAATTAAAATTGATAGTTTAACAGTTGATGAAGCTCAAAATATTTTAAAACAAATTTTAGCCAATTTTTATAGAAACCCAGATTTACAAATTAGTGTTGAAGAATATAATAGTAGTAAAGTTTATATTGTTGGTGCAGTGAGAAACCAAATAACAATTAATTTAGACCAAAAACCTATAAAATTAATAGAAGCTGCGATACAAGCAAACTTTAATCCTAATGCAGCAGACAAACTTTTGGGTACAAAGGGAATTTTAAGAAGAGACAATCAAGTATATAAAATAAATTTAAATAATGCCTTTGCAAGTTTAGATGATAGAGAAAATTTTTTTTTAAAAAAAGATGATGTAATATTTGTTGATAGAAATTCCGACTCTATACACCTATTTGGCGAAGTTACTAAACCCGGTGAATATTATCCCAATAAAAATTATTCTTTAACTGAATTAATTTCAACTGCAGGTTTAAATCAACTAACCTCAAATGCAAAAAAAATATATGTTATTAGAGAAGATTTTAGCAGCTTTCTCAAAATTAATGTTTATCAACTTGATATAAGAAACCCTGTGAGCCTAGTTGCTGGAAGAAAATTTATTCTTAAACCAAAAGATATAGTTTTTATTCCTCCAACAGAGATTGTTAAATGGAATAGGGTTATAAGCTTATTGCTACCTCAAACAGATTTATTTAAATCTTACAATCCTATTATTAACAATGGATTAAATACGTATCGAGAGCCTCAATAAATTTATTTATTATATTCCTTTTAAATTAATACTTAAAAGCAATGAATAAATTATTTGAATCAAAAAAATATGAAAAGAAAAATCAAAAAATAAAATTATGAATAGAAAAAAAAATAAATATAAATTTTTAAGATTATCAAACTTAATTTTTTTACAACATTCAAATATAGTTAAAAATAATATCGTCATTCCTATAATTCCAAATTCACCCATAAACTCTATAATGTCAAAATGAGCATGATTAGCATAATATATCCCTGTACTAGGGTAGAAATTCTTGAATAGAATTTCAAAACTACCTGCACCATATCCAAACAGAAAGAAATTTTTTATTTGATTAAATCCAAATACTGCTAAATCACCTCTACTTGCGGCTAAAATTAAACTATTATCGCTTAAATAATTTTCAAACTCATTTTTTAAAAAAGCAAATCTATTAATCATTTCTAATCCACCAAAATAAATACCAAATATTAAAATATCAAAAAAAATAATCAAAATTAGAGAATAAAAAATAAAATTATTTTTTTTTTGTTTAAAAAAAAATTGATTTAGTAAATACAAAATTATTATTGATAAAAATAAGAAATTTCCAATTCTAGAAAATGATGTGATTATACCAATTGTTATAAATAATAAAAAAATTCTTAAATAAATTTTAGTAAAAAAATTATCTTTTTTTTTATTTTTTATAAAATCAATATAAGACAAATATTCTAAACCAGCTAAAAAGCATAAATTTAAAAAACAAGCAAAAACAGTTCTGTTAACAAAAAATCCTGTTGCAGCATTTTTATAATTGATATTTGAAATAAATAAAAAATCAGGATTACCAATTAAATAAAAATAAACTGCTATAATAGATGTAAAAAAACCAGAAATTATTAAAAAATAATAAAAATTTAAAATATGCTTTTCTTTATAAAAAATAGTTTTAAAAATTATTAGAAATAAAATTAAAGATATATAATTTAAAAAATTAAAATAAGTTTTTGAAGGATCTAAACTTATTGATGAAAAATTATCGTACTCTAAATCAAAAAAAAATTTATATTTTGAAGGAGAAAAAAATTTAATCAATTCAATTGGAAACGGCAATATTTGAAAAATTAAATATGATAGAAATATAATATAAATAAGAATTATTTTTTTATTATTAAAAAAAATTTTTTTAATATGCGCTTTGTAGTTTAGATCAGTAAAACAATATAAAAAAAAAGATCCAATTAATACAAAATTAAATTGAGGATATAAGTCGTAATTTCCTCCATTAAAAATTATTAAAAAACTTATTAAAATATAAAAAATCAATTGATGAAATCTATTTTTTGTTAGATGCATTAATTCTAATTGGGGGAAAAATTTGATGAAAATACTAGTGCAATATTTTCTGTGTTGACTAATAAATTTTGAGTACTCAAATTTTGATTAATATTTTGGTTTGTAGAAATGGTTGTAGCTAAATTTTGAAGTTGATTTTTACTTTCTTTTATTGTTTCTGTTGCAACTTTAGCCATTAAAGTCTTATTGGTTGAACTTTTCTTAGCTGTTTCTGCTATAACTTTTTCAGTAATTTTTTGATTGTTACTTTTAGCAATTACTTTTGCTAAAAGTTTAACTTCACTATCTGAACCTTTTATATCTTTAATTGATTTTTCAATCATCTTATTAACTATATTTTCATTTTTTTTACTGACCTCCTCCATTTTTTTTTCATCTTTTTCTGAGACCGAGGCCATAACTTTTAGAGCTAAACCTGAGCTGTCATTTGAATTTGAGACTTTTTCCATTACTTTTGCAGCTGTAGCGGCATCTGATTTTACAATTACATCAGATATAACATTGCCGAAGTCATTATTTTTGTCTTTACTAACAGAAGCAGATACTACAGCTTGTTCAATAGCTTTTTCTTTAACACTATTATCAATTGTTTGTATTTTTTCAGGTGCCGTTTCAACAATAGCTTTTAATACTTTTGCCGAAAGATCTGAATTAGCTCCACTATTATTATTACTCACTTC
>Ga0222718_10005268_pt1 | contig 10531 bp, 11 predicted proteins | sample C33_27DmetaG_FD_165045 | JGI IMG/M metagenome (GOLD analysis project Ga0222718, IMG submission 165045) | Estuarine water microbial communities from San Francisco Bay, California, United States - C33_27D | ecosystem: Environmental > Aquatic > Marine > Unclassified | place: USA: California... | reverse complement strand
CTTTAGTGAAATCAACTTTACTTCCTGATAAGAATTTAAGGCTTTCTTTATCAATATATATTCTGCAGCCATTTTCATTAAAGACATAATCTGCTGGATTCACCTCATCAGCAAAATTAAAGAAATACTCATAGCCACTACATCCAGCTTCTTTAACTCCAATTTTTATTCCACAGCCATGGCCTCTATCAGCAAGACTAGAAATAAAATGATTTAAAGCAGCATCAGAAAAAGTAATTGTATTAGGATCAAATTTTTCCATTATTTTTTGGATTTATTGTTTTGATTCGTAATCTTCAATAGCTTGTCTAATAGAATCTTCAGCTAGAACTGAGCAATGAATCTTAATCGGAGGCAATTCAAGCGCTTCAACTATTTCAATGTTTTTAATTGCTTTTGCTTCTTCAAGAGTTTTGCCAATTAGCATATCTACAAGTTCACTAGAAGATGCAATTGCAGATCCGCAACCATAGGTTTTAAATTTAACATCTTTAATAACATGGGTATTACCCTTAGGTTCGCATTTTATTTGGAGCTTCATAACATCTCCACAAGCTGGAGCTCCAACCATGCCAGTACCTACATTTAATTCAGACGGATCAAACCTACCAACTTTAAATGCCTCAGGATTATTTAAAGTATCCTCAAATTTATCTACTACTTTTTTGCTATATGCCATACTTTCCTACCTTTTAATGTGTATTCCATTCTACTGTATCTAAGTCAATGCCATCTAGATGCATTTCCCATAATGGAGAAAGTTCTCTAAGTCTTTCAACGACATTTTTTAGAATAGAAAGGGTTCTTTCAACTTCATCTTGATTTGTAAACCTGCCAAATGAAAATCTTATAGAGCTATGCGCTAACTCATCTTTTCTTCCCAATGCCCTTAATACATATGAGGGCTCTAAACTAGCAGATGTGCATGCAGAACCAGATGAAACAGCAATGTCTTTGAGGCCCATAATAAGAGATTCTCCTTCAACAAAATTAAAACTAACATTCAAAATGTTAGGTACTTTATTATTTATATCTCCATTAAGATACACATGCTCTATGTTATTAACCTCATTTAAGAACATATCATGAAATTTTTGTATTTTTATAAGATCTTTATTCATATCCTCTTTAGCAATTCTAAATGCTTCTCCCATTCCAACCAGCTGATGAGTGGGTAATGTTCCTGATCTCATTCCTCTTTCATGCCCACCCCCGTGAATTTGAGCTTCTATTCTAACTCTTGGTTTTCTTCTAACAAAAAGAGCCCCTACACCTTTTGGTCCATAAGTCTTATGAGCTGAAAAGGACATTAAGTCGACAGGTAACTGTTCAAGATCTATATTAACTTTACCAGTGCTTTGAGCTGCATCAACATGAAAGAAAATTCCTTTTGAACGAGTGAGTTCACCTATTGAAGCAATATCATTAAGAGTTCCTAATTCATTATTTATATGCATTATAGAAACAAGTATTGTTGAGTCTTTTATAGCAGCTTTTATAGCATCAGATGTAATAATACCTCCATCATTTGGTTCAAGATAGGTTACCTCAAAACCTTCTCGCTCTAATTGCCTGCATGGGTCTAAAACAGCTTTATGTTCTATCTTTGATGTAATTATATGATTCCCTTTTGTCTTATAGAATCTTGCAATACCTTTTACCGCAAGATTATCAGCCTCAGTTGCACCTGAAGTCCAAACTATCTCTCTTGGATCACAATTCACTAAATTAGCTACATGAGATCTTGCTTCTTCAACAGCTTCATCAGCTTTCCAGCCGAATCTGTGAGAGCGTGATGCTGGATTACCAAATTCTCCATCAAAAGTTAGATATTGCATCATTTTTTCTGCTACTCGTGGATCAACTGGAGTAGTTGATGCGTAATCTAAATATATGGTACTTCTATCTTCTTTCATATTTAAACAATCTCTCTAAGTTTTATATATGGCTCACTTTCGTTTTTAACAAGGTTGCTAATGGTAATTTGGTTAAGATAATCATCTACTAAATTATTAAGGCCATTCCATAGATTATGAGTCTTGCACTGTTTTCCATCATTGCATGAGTGTGTTCCATGACAATTAGTTGCATCCAAATCTTCATCTACCGCATCCATAACATCTTTGATAGTTATTGAGTCAATGCTTTTTGCATAAATATAGCCGCCATTCCTGCCTCTCACACTTGTAACAATACCAGCCAATCTTAGCTTTCTAAAGAGTTGCTCAAGGTAAGATAAGTCAATCTTTTGAATATTTGATATATCAGTAAGAGAAACAGGTCCATTCTCTTCAAGAGAATAGAGTTCTGTTAATGCACTGACTGCATATTTACTTCTTGTGGTGAGTTTCACGCATGAATTATAAATACCTGACTGTTTTAGTCAAGTTTAATATTCATACCCAATCTATCTGCAACTTGATGATATGACTCAACAACATCGCCAAGCCCTTCTCTAAATCTATCTTTATCCATTTTTTTACCGGTTTCAACATCCCATAGCCTGCAACCATCAGGAGTGAATTCATCAGCAAGAATAATCTTTTCCCCATCTAAGAGACCAAACTCTACTTTAAAATCTACTAAAATAAGACCTGAGTCTAAAAATAACTTTGAAAGTACTTCATTTATCTTATATGTAAGTTTTTTCATCTCAACAATGTGTTCTTCTTTTGCCCAACCAAAAGAAATAATATGCTCATCGTTAATTAGAGGGTCACCTAAATCATCATCCTTTAAAAAGAATTCAAAAAGTGGGGATTCTAAAATGAGCCCATCTTGGGTTCCAAGTCTTCTACATATAGAACCAGATGCCCTATTTCTAATAACGCACTCTATTGGAAACATTTCTAACTTGTAAACAAGAGAATCTTTGCTATTTAAAACTTCAATGTGATGAGTAGATACACCATGTTTCTCAAGGTGTTCTAAAATAAATGCATTAAATTGGTTGTTCACAGCTCCTTTGCCCAAAAGTGCTTCCTTCTTTTTACCATCAAATGCTGATGTGTCATCTCTAAAGTTCATGACAAGATATTTGTCATCACTTGTTGTAAATAATGATTTAGCCTTACCTGAGGTAATTTCTTTAATTTTTTCCATTAGCTTAATAATTCGTTAATTTTTGATAATAACTGTTCTGACTCCTGTATATTACCATTTAATGAAGTTGCTCGAACATAGGTTTTATTATTTTTCTGCGTAATATTTATTTCAAATTGAGCTTCTTTACTAAAATCTGGTGCATCGTCAACATTTCTAAAACCTAGAAATGAGAAAAACCCTTCATCAGCCTCTACTCCATAACTCACATAAAAAATACCATTACTTCTATCACGATCATTAGAAACAATATTTCCAGCAGTAAGAGCTCTACTAACTGAGGACCATGCTCTGTCAAAATTAAGATCTAACTCAATAACAGTTTTGCCATTTTCTGTAAATATGTTTGCCTTTTTTCTTTCATTTAGATTTTGAGCAGCAAGGGAAGTACCTGAAAATGATCCAACGGATTCAGTTAAGTATTCAACAACACTTTCAAGTTCTTTCTGAATAAAATCTGGGTTGCTAACAAGCTCTCCTGATGATTTTTCAATTTGAAATAAAAATATCTCAGATGAAGCTTCTTTAATTCCATGCTCTATCCTCATTTCAAGCAAAAGATCTTGCGAGAAATCAATTTTAATAATACCCAAATCTGGATCAGCGCTTAAGACAGTATAAATTGATGTATCCCAATAATTTTTTGATATTGGCCAAGTGGTTGAAGGTAAGGTTTCAATATATACCCACATCAACTCACCCAGCCTTCTGAGCTGAACTGAACTTTGCCCTCCTGAGGAAAAGATCTGTCTTGGTTTGGGTATTTCAGCATTCTCATCTATCTCAAAATTTGAGAAATAAGGATAATGATTCTCAGATTCAATTAAGTCTAAGTTTTCAGGCATATTAAGGGGCTCTTCAGTGGATTCTTTTAAGAATTCGTATTCAGCAGAGACATTCTCGTCATTATTTCCCCACATGCCTATTGATGAGCATGATGAGCAGGCCAATACAATAATTATAAAATATGTAAATTTATTCATAAAATTTCCAGTTCTTTTAATTTAGACAAAATATCATTATGGTAAGTTTCATTTAATTCAGTTAATGGCAATCTAATTGAGTTATTAATCTTTCCCATTTTAGCTAACATCCATTTTACAGGAATAGGGTTTGATTCAACAAAAAGATAATCGTAAAAATTTGATAATAAAATATTAACTTTTTCTGCTTCTTTGAGATTACCATCTAAAACATTCCTGCATATACTTGATACTTCTTTGGGGAAGATGTTTGCAGCAACAGATATAACGCCATGAGACCCAGCTAACATACTATTAAAGAAGGTAGGATCATCTCCAGACAAAACAATAAAATCTTTAGTGTTATTTGATAATGTTATCAGTTCCTTGATTCTATAGGGATCGTCAAGCGCCTCTTTAATACCAACTATATTTTTATGATTAGCAAGAATGCTTGTTGAGGTCAACTCTAAATCACATGCCGTTCTAGTTGGGACGTTGTATAAAATTTGGGGTATATCGACAGCATCTGCAACAGCCTCATAGTGTTTTATTAGACCTACCTGAGAAGGTTTATTGTAATATGGAGTTACTAAAAGAGCTCCATCAGCTCCTAGGATTTTCGATTCGACTGTTAAGTCAATTGCTTCTTTTGTAGAATTTCCACCAGTTCCAGCGATTATTGGTATTCTTGAATTACTATAATCTACAGTGTGCTTAATAACATTTAAATGCTCTTGGATTTCTAGAGTTGATGACTCACCGGTAGTGCCAACAGATACTATGCCATTGGTTCCACTAGCAATATGCCAATCGATTAAATTTTCAAGAGACTCATAGTCAATTTGACCATCAGCCATCATCGGCGTAACAATTGCTACTATACTTCCGTTAAACACTTGCATCAAAAATATTTTCAGTAAAAAATAGGACTATACACTATTTACATCGAAATCTTACACAAAGGAAACTAAATGACTAAACAATTAGAAGGAAAAAAAGCTCCAAATTTTAAAGGTAGCTGTACAAGCAATAAAGAAATAAAACTTTCTGACTTTAAAGGGAAAAATCTTGTTTTGTATTTCTACCCTAAAGATAGCACTCCTGGTTGTACTACAGAGGGTCAAAATTTTAGAGATTTATATAAAGATTTTATAAAGAATAATACAGAAATTATTGGGGTTTCTAGGGAATCAATTAAATCTCATGAAAACTTTAAGCTGAAACAATCTTTTCCTTTTGAATTACTTTCTGATCCAGATGAAAAGGTATGTAAAGCATTCGATGTTATGAAGCTTAAGTCGATGTATGGGAGAAAGTATATTGGCATCGAGAGGAGCACATTTTTAATTGATGGCACTGGTAAGATTATTAAAGAATGGCGAAAGGTTAAAGTAAAAAATCATGCACAAGAGGTATTAGATTTTATTATAAATAATGATTAAGTTACCGGTTTTTCAGAAGGCCATGCATTCCACACTGCTTTAATGAAAGTAGCTATTGGTATTGCTAAAAATATACCCCACAAACCAAACATATTGCCAAAAACAAAAACCGCAAGAATGATAATTACTGGATGAAGTTTAACTGCATCTGAAAAAATTATCGGAACTAATAAGTTGCCGTCGAGAATTTGAAGTATCAGATAAAGCACCATTAAGAGCCAAAAATCAAAAGTAAGGCCAAACTGAAATAATCCAATTATGACTATAGGAATTGTTACGGCAAATGCACCTATATATGGAATAATGACTGACAAACCCACTAAAACTGATAAAAGAGCAGTATACTCAAGCCCAACAATAGAAAAAATTATTGCAGCAGATACTCCAACTACAAATATTTCAAGAGTCTTACCTTTTACATAGTTACTAAGCTGAACATCCATTTCTTTCCATATTTTATCTAGCATTTTTCTTTCGCCTGGAATAATTTTTAAGAAACCCTTGAGAATCTCATGTCTGTCAAATAAAAAGAAATAAACTAAAATTGGAAACAATAGAATATAAATTAAAGTAGTTATAAAGCTCTGAATACCTGAAATTGAAGAAGCAACAACACCAGTAACAATTGATGATATCTCAACATCTTCTGATATCTCATAATCTTGTAACTCTTCTACAAAATTATTAAAAAATTTACTAACTGGATCAGATGATAATGCATCAGGGAAAGTTGAAGGCACCATGGCCACAAACTCTGAAAATCTTTCAAGAACTGCTGGAGTGTTTGCAACTAAAGATATGATTTGATTATAAACAATAGGCAAAAGCCACATTAATAAGCCAACGCTAACAACAATAAATATTATATATGTTACCAATAATGCCCAAAAACTTTTAAGTCCAAATGATTCCAGCTTTTTTTGAAGGCCAACTAAAAGATACGCGACAATTATACTTACAAGAAAAGGGGTAACGATTGATCCAAAATAATAGAGGATTAGTAATAGAGATAGTATAAGAAATGAAAAAACTATTGTTTCATCATTATTAAAAATTCTTTTAAAAAAATTATTTAGTCTTTCAATCATCTTTTAAGTTCATGTTATATTTTAAACTATTTTTAAATACCCTTGTCTAATCAGCAATATGATCAAAATTACAGATATCTTTACTAATATTAATCTAAAATAAAAATTAGTGTTAGTTTTTCAAATTATTTAAGGAGATAAAAAACTTGTATATTCCTAGGTATATAAATTTCATATTCGTTTTATTGATATTTTCTATGGAATTATTTTCTCAAGAAAAAAAACAAATAGAACTTCCCCAGCTTGGTGATAGAGTTTCTGGTGCTGTATCTTCTGATCAAGAAAAAGCTATTGGAGAAATGTTTCTAAAGCAAGTTTATGCAAATGCGCCATTAATTAATGACCCAATTATTCAAGAGTATACTGAACTTTTGATATTTAGACTTTCTGAAAATAGCGAGGTTCAAAATAGGTACTTTAATGTGTTATTAATTGATGATCCATCTTTAAATGCTTTTGCAGCTCCTGGGAGTGTTATTGGTGTTAACGGAGGTCTTTTTTTGGAAGCTGAAAACGAAGGGCAATTTGCTTCAGTAATGACCCATGAACTGGCACACTTAAGTCAAAGACACTTTGCAAGAAATATTTTAAGAGCGCAAGACTCCAGTATGGCTTCTGCCCTAGTTATGATTTCTTCAATAGCAATTGCTTTAATTACTAACCAACCTCAAGCAATGATGGGTGGAAGTGCATTTCTGCAACAAGAAAGCCTAAGATACAGCAGATTGTTTGAAAAAGAGGCTGATAGAGTTGGCTTTTCAAACCTAGTTGCGTCTGGATATGATCCTGAAAGCATGGGAGAAATGTTTGAAAATATGAATGAAATCAGAAGATATTATGGTGAAACACCTCCAGAGTTTCTTCTTACCCACCCAGTTACGTCTTCAAGAGTCTCTGATGCATTTAATGCTGCTGAGGGTATTGAAAATGCAGGTGCAAAAAAAGATAGCCTTGATTACTCTTTTGTAAGATCAAGATTGATTGCTTACTATGAAAAAATTCCTGCCACATCCGTTCAATTATTTAAAGACAAAGTTAATAAATCAGGAATGCCTCAGGATAAATATGGATTGGCTCTTGCTCATAATAAAAATAATAATTTTGATTTAAGTATTTCTATCATTCAAGAACTGATCAGCATTTATCCAAAAAACATAATTTTAAATACCACTAAAGCAGAAATCTTACTAAATGCAAAGCTGTATAATGAAGCTCTTAACCAAGTTAATGAATCATTAAGGATATCGCCAAGAAATTTTCCCCTAACAATAACAAAAGTAAAAATACTTAGTGCTATGAAAAGATTTTTTGAAGCTGAAGAACTATTAAGAGATCAAATACTTAAAAGAAATGATGATCCATCTCTATGGCTTTTGCTTTCAGAAGTTCAAAGAGATGGAAAAAATGTTGTAGGTTACTATCAAAGTAGAGCTGAATATCACGTCTTACTAGGTCAATATGAGGATGCTATGAAGCAACTTGAATTTGCACTTCAGTATACAAAGAATAATTTTCAAATTTCTGAAAGTATAATGACAAAAATAGTAGATATTAAAAATACAATCAATAAATCTAGAGGTCTTTAAAATTATTTTTTTTGGTTATCTCTGAGCCTATGTAACTATGCAGAAAAGCAATAGGTATTGCTAAAAGCGGCATATAACTTATTGAAGTAAATATGATCTTTCCTATGCCCATGAAAATGCTTCCAGAAAGATCACCAAACCTTGTTATAAATGTATCTATAAAAACAGTAGTTTTAAACCTGTCGTTCTTCTTAAGTTCACTATAAACTATTTCCCTAGAAGGTTTATTAAATCCATATTCAAAAACCCTAAGTAATGATTGGCAAATTATTACCGCCATGACAGATGGAAAGAATCCATAAACTAAAAATACACAATAAAATAACATTCCATAAATTATTAATATATATCTGATACCAATTAATGAAATCACAAAATAAGTTAATGTTAATTGAACTAACAAAGTCAGAGGAGAAACTATCTGCTCAATTAGTGCAAATAATCTTATTCTTTCGGCTTGGTCCGAAATAGTTTCAAAAATTGGTATTGCAGCTATCCATTGGACAGTCATAAGGAAAGTAAATAACCAGGAGTAAATGGCAATATTTCTAATTTCATCTTTTTTAATTACATTATTTATACTATCCATACCACCTCCCCCTATATTCGTGAGCAGCACATTGATAGAAAAAAATTTAGCTATAAATGTTGCTAACATTAAAGCCAAAATTAAAAAAATTGAAGTTACGATTATAAAAAAGGATAGACCAAATTCTGAATAGGACTCAGATAAATAACTTGATGTGCCTGACCCCAAAATAGCGCCTATTGAACCTCCGGCCATTATAAAGCCATAATATTTTCTTGAATTTGCATCTCTAAACAAGTTAATAACAAGGACCCAAAAAATGGAGACTGTAAAAAAAGAATATATATTACTCCATACATAAAAGATTTTTCCAAGCCATGCTCTCGATATAACCATCGATTCATCAAGAGAGGATGAGTAAAAATAAAAACCAATTAAATTTATTATAAAAAAAAGATATGTATAGAAAATAATTTTTATATAGCTGCTTCTGGATGCAATCCAAGAGTATATTGGATTAACTAGAATCATTACTAAGGTGGTACTAATTAAAAGCGGTATTAGCTGGCCTTCACCATAACTTTCTACTGCTAACTCATTTCTTAATGGTCTTAATATGTACCATGAGATAAGTATTAAGCAAAAAAGAATACTTGATAGTAAGGTTTTTATTTTTAAAAACCTCATATCAATAAGAGATGGTGGGTCGCACAGGATTCGAACCTGTGACCAATTGGTTAAAAGCCAACTGCTCTACCAGCTGAGCTAGCGACCCATGACTAAACATCATAAAAGTGGTGATTATTCCATATTTTTCAATAACTGCAAGGCCTGTGATGAAGCAGCATTATTAGGATACTCTCTTACTACAAAATTATATCTTTCAATCGCCATTTCAAGATCATTATTTCTTAAATATATATCCCCAATTTTTTTATGAGCAAGCGGAACCCTATAATGATCAGGATGCGTAGAAATTAGATCTAAAAAATAATCTTTACTATTTTCGGTTTCGTTTTTAATAAATGAAATTTCCCCCAACCAAAAGAGAGCTAGAGGTGTCTTTTGATCATCATTGAAATTTTCTATGAAAAATTTAAATAATTTATATGCATCTTCATATCTTTGTTCTTCTAAAAATGAAGTTGCAGCTGCATAGACCTCCTGTTTGCTTTTTGCATCACTGACTCCTTTAAACATAAATGTACTGTCTAAATTAATATCTTTTTCTTCAGATGAATTAAAATTTTTTGAAGATTCATTTATTAATTTTTCGATTAAATGATTTTGACTCTCCAATTGATTCCTTAATTCAGCAATTTCAATCTCAAGCTCTTGTATTTTCATAAACAGAATATCAGAAGCAGTATTATCATTTTGTGGAAAAGCAAATGTGCTAAAAATGGCTAAAAATAATATTCTTAAACTTAACATTTATTGTTTAATTTATTTCAGCTCTTCTGTTTTTGGCCCAACTAGATTCATTAGATCCTTTAACAAGAGGATACTCTTCACCATAGCTCTTGACATTAATTCTATTTTTACTAATTCCATTTAGCATGAGATAGTCCCTTACAGCCTTTCCCCTTCTCTGCCCCAAGGCTAAATTATATTCGCGAGTACCTCTCTCATCAGCATGGCCAGATACAGTGATTTCAAGATCTTCATTGTCTTTCATCACCTTAACAATACTTCTTAAAGTTTGAATAGATTTATTTGAAAGGGAATATTGATCAAAATCAAAATAGACTACCGCATTAGCTATTACAGCTTTTGCAGAATAATCATTGAGTTCATTGGGTGAACTTTTATCTTCATC
>Ga0222718_10005267_pt1 | contig 10533 bp, 6 predicted proteins | sample C33_27DmetaG_FD_165045 | JGI IMG/M metagenome (GOLD analysis project Ga0222718, IMG submission 165045) | Estuarine water microbial communities from San Francisco Bay, California, United States - C33_27D | ecosystem: Environmental > Aquatic > Marine > Unclassified | place: USA: California... | reverse complement strand
CCAACGGCCATCGCCTCTTCCTGCTGCTCCCCGAACATCGTCCAGATCGCCAGGAACATGGCTGCAATGATCGGCCCGATGACGAAGCCGGAGATGCCGAATGTGGTCAGCCCTCCGAGCGTCGACACAAGAATCAGCCAGTCCGGCATCTTGGTGTCCCGACCAACCAAAAGAGGGCGGAGGATGTTGTCCGCGAGTCCGATCACGAAGAACCCGTAGATCAGGAGGATGAGCCCCTTCACTGGTGCTCCACCCACGACCAGAAACAGCGCAGCAGGGAGCCACACGAGCGTCGCCCCGACCGCAGGCAGAATCGACAGGAAGATCATCACGACGCCCCAGAAGACCGCGCCCTGAATTCCGAGGATCATGAACATGATCCCCCCGAGCAGACCCTGCACAGCGCCGACTACGAGGGTGCCCTTGATCGTCGCACGACCTACCTCAGCGAACTTGTTGAAGAGGTCTCGCTCCCGATCGTCCCCAAGTGGCAAGGCCCACATGGCCCGCTCCAGCATCGAATCCCCGTCACGTAGAACGAAGAAGAGGAGGTAGAGCATGACGAAGAACATGGCTGCGAAACGACCTACGTTCTGCCCCACACTCACGGCCAACCCGGCGATGAACCCACTCGCATCGAGTGCTGCCTGAGAGATTCGCTCCTGAATCGTCTCCGGGACGATCCCCGCCCGCTCGAGCATGGCCACGAACTCGGGGGGAAGCGACTCCTCTAACCGAATCAGGATCGCACCCGGGGCCACGTCACCCTCCTGCAGGCTCTGGTAGAGGAGAAGCCCCTGATCCGCGACTGCTCCGGCGATCAGAAGCGTCGGTACCAGGACCGTGACGAGAATGACCAGCAGCGTCATGACGGCCGAGAGAGACACGCGCCCCATCAGCTTTTGCTCGAACCACTTCTGAACGGGCTGGAAAAGCACACCCATGAGGGCTGCCCAGAAGATGGGCTGAAAAAAGCCCGAGAGAACAGAAAAGAGAAGCAGAGTGAGCGTGACGAGCAGACCCAGGAAGAAGCCTTTCTCAATCGATGCGGCGAACGTCTCCGACGACTCTGTTTGGGCTTCGTTCACAGAGCCCTCCCCGTTTGGCTCATCGCTGACTCTAATCGTCGGATCACTCATCACCCTCAGGGGCTGACGAGGGCTCATCGCCCGACCGAGTGTGGCCTTTCTCTGTTACGTCCTTCCCTCGCAGCGCGTCAGAGCCGGCACGCAGACGCTGCATGACGTCCTCCCGGCTGACGGACTGGCCTTTGATCATGCGTTCGATCTCACCCACGATGCTGTCGTCGTCTTCGTCGGCTCCACCGAAAAGCCCCTCATCACTGCCTCGCTCGTCCATGCGAAGAACGACGCTGTGCAGATTCAGCCATCGGTCGAAGCGCTCGCTGGCACGCACGACCGAGTAAAACAGACGCGGACGCTTTCCTCGACCGGAAATGAAGTCGAGGATGATCGCGACGATCGACAAGTTGAACGCAACCAGGTCCTTCAGTCCGTCGAGGGCCAGCTTGATCTGAAAGATCGCGAAGTCGCGAAGTGTCACGTTCCGTGACGTAACGGTCATCGGTTTGTTGGGCATATGTTCAATCTACGGTCGAGGCCGTACTGTCGCTTACGGGAGTCCCCGACCCGTGGGTCCGGGGCATCGTCATCAGGTCGAAAGACCCTACGATCGCATGCTCGATCAGGTTCGCCAGACCCCGGTCCACCAGGAAGCCAATCGAGCATGTCGAGGATTCAGGAGCAGTACGAATCACAGCAGGAACCATTCACAACGGGATTCGTAGGTAAGGAACCCCGCGCGCCCAGACCCGGACCGAGCCCATGAGGCGACCCTCCCACGCCGGCAGCATGCTGGTCATCGCCGCACTCTCCGTGCTCGGAGGGTGCAGCCATGACCTGGGAGAGGAGCGTCCTGCAAGTCCTCGGACGTCCGAACTTCCGCCGATCTTTCGTCCCGGCTTCGAGTTACTGGCTCAGGAAGCTCCACCCGCAGTGCGCCCTCCGTCGGCAGGTGAGATGGGACCCCGGATGGTCGAGGATGAATTGCCCGGGCGCTATCCGTTCTACTGGACGCGCGCGGTCTACTCGGGGTACGGGCGAGGCTTCTATGGTGGACGTGGCGGAGGGTCGTGGGCGACCGACTATCCGAAGGGGGATCGACAGTTCCTCGTGGTGCTCAAGCGTCTGGTCCGCCTCAACGCATACGATTGGGAAAATGCGGTCTCCCTGGCAGACCCCGGGATCCGTCGTTTCCCCGTCATCTACGCCGTCGAAGTCGGGCGCATGGAGATGACGGACGAAGAGGTCGCAGGCCTGCGCAGCTACCTCGACGCGGGGGGCTTCCTCATCGTCGACGACTTCTGGGGTTCACGCGAGTGGCAGGTATTCGAGTGGAACATGGCCCGCGTCTTCCCCGAGCGAACGATCGTCGACCTCAATCTCGATCACCCGATTTTCAGCGCCTACTACGACATCGAAGAGGTCCTGCAGGTCCCCAACATCAACAACGGGGCCAACGGCTATCAGACGCATGAGCGCGACGGCTACACTCCGTACGTGAAAGGCATCCTGGACGACGAGGGTCGCCTGATGGTCGTCATCAACTGGAACACCGACCTCGGCGACGCGTGGGAGTGGGCTGAGAGCCCGTACTATCCGCTCGAGTATTCGACGTTCGCTTACGAGATGGGTGCGAACATGATCGTCTACGGCATGAGCCACTGAGGAACCATCATGGACACCATGTTCGAGTTCCTCTTCAAGTACCGCGGTATCGCCTTCGAACAGGGCGACCTCGCGTTCGGCGCACCGGGCTCGTTTCGACTGTGGCTGGGAATCGCGGGTCTCGTTGCTGCAAGTGCGGTCGCGACCTACACCATCGCCCGCGGCAAGAGTACGGTCGTCGATCGCGGCATCATGGCGAGCCTTCGGGTCGGGCTGCTCGGCCTGCTTGTCTACTGCCTCATGCAGCCCACACTGCTCATCTCGACCGTCGTCCCTCAGCAGAACTTCGTGGGCGTACTCATCGACGACTCCCGCAGCATGGGTCTCGACAACGAAGACGGGACCCAGCGCAGCGACTTCGTCGCTGACGCGTTCATGCCCGGCGCGGGCACGCTCTTCGATGGCCTGTCCGAGCGATTCGTTCTGCGCTTCTTCCGCTTCTCAGACTTCGCCGACCGAATCGACGGACTTGGGGAACTCACATTCGACGGCACACACACCAACGTAGCCGGCGCCCTCGACGCAGCGCGTGAAGACCTGGCTGGCGTCCCTCTGGCTGGCCTTGTGATGGTGTCTGACGGCGCGGACAACGACGATCGACCACTCACGGAAGCGCTGGTCCCACTCCAGGCAGCCGGTGTACCGGTCTTTACCGTCGGCGTCGGCGACGAGGTCGTAGAGCCCGACATCGAGCTCGGCCGCGTAGAGCTCCCGCGCGCCGTACTCGAAGGCTCGACCCTCATGGTCGATGTGGTCGTGACCCAGCACGGGTTCGGCGAACGTACAGTACCGATCGTCGTGTCGGACGACACCCAGATTCTCGCCGAGGAGACCGTCGAACTCGGCCCCGACGGCGAGCCCGTTGTGGCACGTATCGGGTTCGAACTCGAGCAGGGAGGATCCCGTCGGATCGAGTTCCAGATTCCGACACAATCGGGGGAGCGGGTCGCCGAGAACAACAACCGGACCGCCTGGGTGGATGTGCGAGGCGAGCGTGAGAAAATCCTCTATTACGAGGGAGAGCCACGCTTCGAGGTCAAGTTCATGCGACGGGCTGTCGAGGACGATCAGAATCTTCAGCTCGTCGTGCTGCAGCGCACAGCCGAGAGCAAGTTCCTGCGCCTCTCCGTATCCGACAGCACAGAGCTCGCCTTCGGATTTCCGACAACCCGAGAGGAGCTGTACCGCTACCGCGCCCTCGTGCTGGGGTCGGTCGAGGCCTCGTTCTTCACGCATGATCAGCTCCAGATGATCGCCGATTTTGTCTCCGTGCGTGGCGGTGGCCTGCTCTTCGTGGGAGGACACAGCGCCTTCGCGGAAGGCGGATGGATGGGCACCCCGGTCGAGGAGGTGCTGCCGGTCATCCTCAACGAGCCCCAGGCGACCGGGCCCCAGGGACACTTCGCCGAAGTCAGGGTCCTTCCCACGCCTGCTGGCCTCGCGCACCCGGCCGTCCAGCTCGACGCCGAGCTGGACGCGGTCCCGGCCCGATGGGATTCGCTCCCGCCCCTCACGGTGGTCAACCCGATCACGCAGGTGCGACCTGGTGCGACCACACTGCTCGAGGGCACGAATACGGACGGAATGACAGTCGACCGACAGATCGTGCTCGCCTTTCAGCGCTACGGCCGTGGCACCTCGATCGCCCTCACGCCGCAAGACACATGGCTCTGGCAGATGCATGCCGACGTACCGCTCGAGGACCAGAGCCACGAATCGTTCTGGCAGCAGATGCTCCGCTGGCTCGTGGATGGCGTCCCCGACGCAGTCTCTGTCGCGACCGATCAGGAGCGTGTCGAGCCGGGTGAAGCAGTGCGTGTCGTCGCAACGATCTCGGACTCGACCTATCTGGAAGTCAACGACGCTGGTGTGATCGCCCGGGTGACCAGCCCTTCCGGCATGGTCGAAGAATTACCGGTGGAATGGACGGTGGAAGAAGACGGCGAGTACGTCGCCGAGTTCCGACCCAGCGAGATGGGCGACTACGAGATCGAGCTCGAAGCGACCCGGGAAGGCTCGATCCTGGGGACGGACCGGTCCGTTCTGCATGTCGCCCGCAGTGACGATGAGTACTACGCGTCTGCGCGCCGAACGTCTTTGCTCCAGCGGGTGGCCGACGAGACGGGGGGCCGGTTCTACACGCCGGAGAACGTCACCACGTTACCGGAAGACATCTCGATCAGCGGGGCCGGTGTGACCCTGACCGAAGAGCATGATCTCTGGGACATGCCGGCGATTTTTCTACTCATGCTGATCCTCATGGGCGCAGAGTGGGGCTTCCGTCGAATCCGGGGGCTCGTGTGAGGATCGCAGCAGCCCTTCTCCTCGCCGTCGTGCTGGCCACTCCGGCCCATCTGGCCGCTCAGGGTCGCACGCATGCAGTCATTGTGGTCGGGCTCGGGGGCGAAGAGCAGTATCGACAGAGCTTCCATGCGGAAGCGTCTCAGATCTATGACGCGCTGATCGATCGCCACGGCCTTCCGCCGGAATACGTCACCTATCTCGGCGAAAAGATCGACGTCGCGCCCGACATGATCTCCATGCGCTCGACCCGAGCGAACGTGCTTCAGCTCCTCGGAGAGATCGCTCAGGAGGCCGAGCCGCTCGACCGCCTCTTCGTGATCCTCATCGGTCATGGAACCACAGGCCGTGAAGAGCCTCAGTTCAACTTGCCGGGGCCTGACCTGGTGCCGTCGGACGTCACGCAGGGCCTGATGGCGTTCCCCACGCAGACGCTGGCCCTGGTCCACACAGGTACCGCCAGCGGCGGCTTCATTGCGCCGCTCTCCGGGCCGAATCGGATCCTGATCGCGGCGACACGGAACGAACGCCAACTCAACGCAACCGAGTTTGGGCAGTTCTTCGCGGCCGCGATCGCGGGGGATGACGCCGACCTCGACAAGGACGAGCGAGTCTCCCTGCTCGAGGCCTTCCTCTACACACGTCGCGAGGTCGAACGGCTCTACGAAGACGAGAATGAACTGCTGACCGAAAACGCGGTTCTCGACGACAACGGAGACGGGACACCCAGCCACGACGCTGGACTCAGCGGACCCGACGGCCCCCTCGCCGCGACGTTTCAGCTCGGAGGCATCTCGGGCACCGCGGCACAGGTCCCCGATGATCCGGAACTGGCTCGACTCTACGAGCAGCGGAACGAAATCCAGGCGCAGATCGACGAAGTCCGGGCGCTGCGCGAGTCGATGACCGAGGATCAGTATCTCGACGCCATCGAGCCGTTCCTGATCCAGCTCGCGCTGAAGAACCGCGAGATCCGTGCGCTCGAGGGAGGCGGCTCTTGATGGTTCGTTCCTTCCGGCCCGCCCTTCTGCTGATGGCGCTGCTCCTCGCGGTGACGCCGGGGGGCCTGAGCGCCCAGGACGACGCGAGCGATCCACGCGCAGAGGCGAGGGGCCTGCTCAGGTCGGGTCACTACGCAGAAGCGATCGATGCGTACGCCGACATCGTCCGCGCTCAACCGGCTGCTTCGCTCGCACGAGCGTCGATGATGGAGGCGATGATCGCCACGGGTGCGTACGAGGATGCGATCGAGCTGGGCCAGGCGGCTCCGGAGCCTGCCCTCGTCGCACACCTGACGGGTGACGCGCTCAGGGCGATTGGGCAATTGGATGCAGCGGCTCAGGCATATCGCATGGGTGCAGCTTCTGGCGCCCGTGGGGAACTGACGGCTGAAGTCCGCCTCGCCGAGCTCATGTTCGAGCGCGGCGAGACCGACGAGGCAATGCGGCGTTTCGACGGCTTCATCGACGTATATAACGACGCGAACGGCAATCTCCCCTCGTGGGACCTCGTGGCAGTCGGCCGAGCCATGCGATACCTGGGTCGCGCGAACCCTGCATACTTCCAGGACGCCCTCAAGGCGTACGACGAAGCCTCCCGCTCTGATCCGACCTGGGCGGAGCCGTACGTCCTCATTGGCACGCTCTTTCTGGAGAAGTACGACAGCCCGGCGGCCAAGGAGGAATTCCAGACGGTCCTCGGGGAGAACCCGAACCACCCGGGTGCTCTGCTGGGTATGGCCGAGTCACTCACCTTCGACGGGGCCTCCGAGGCCAACGACTACTTCGAGCGCCTGCTCGACGTGAACCCGGTGCACGAGCGAGCCCACGCGCTCATCGCGATGCGGTACCTCCGCGGCGAGAATCACGGTGACGCGCGTGAGGCAGCTCAGACCTCACTCGACACGAACCCGAACTCACTCGCGGCGCTCACGGCCATCGCGGGCTCACATCTGCTCCTCGACGATCTCGCCTCGTTCCGGCGCGTCCGGGCGCAGGTGCTCGATCTCAATCCCCACTACGGCGCATTCGACACCGAGCTGGCCGAGCTGATGGTGATGACCCGGCGCTACAGCCACGCCGTCGAGCGTGCATCAGAGGCAATCGAGCTCGACTCTATCAACTGGGAGGCCTGGGGCATCCGGGGAATGAACCAGATGCGGCTCGGAGACATCGAGGACGGACGTGCCAGCCTCGAGCGAGCCTTCGCAGGTGACCCCTACAACCCGTGGTTCAAGAACAACCTGGACCTCGCGGACACCTTCGAGCGCTACCGGATCCACGAGACGGATCACTTCGAGCTGTTCCTGCACTCGACGGAAGACGAGCTGCTCGCGACATACCTCGCTCCGATCGCAGAGGAGGCGTACACCGCCCTCGCCGCACGCTACCAGTCCGAACCCGACCTGCCCGTCAGAGCCGAGCTGTATCCGAACAGTGCCGACTTCTCAGTGCGTACGCTCGGAGAAGCCGGTTTGGGTGCGCTGGGCGTCAGCTTCGGGCGGGTACTCGTCATGGACGCCCCGTCCGCGCGAGAAGTCGGTGACTACAACTGGGCGTCGGTGTTCTGGCACGAACTCGCCCACACCTTCCACCTCGCGCTATCGGACAACCGTGTGCCACGATGGTTCTCCGAGGGTCTCGCGGTGCACGAGCAAAGGAACGCGCGCCGGGGGTGGGGTCACCAGGCGAACATCGCATTCCTGATGTCGTTGCGTGACGACCGGTTGAAGAAGGTCTCCGAACTGAACGACGGGTTCATGAACCCGGACTACCCTCAGCAGGTGATTCACTCGTACTACCAGGCCTCGCTCGTCTTCCAGGTCATCGAGGAGCGCTACGGCTTCGACGTAATCCGCGAGATGCTCCAGGGCTACGCCGACGGTCGCACGACCGAGGAGTTGTTCGAGTCTCTTCTCGGAACGCCCATTACCGAATTCGACGACGAGTTCGACGACTACATGCAGGATCGCTTCGCGCGTCCACTTGCCGGTCTGATCCAGATCGCCGAGCCGCGTCCGGGTCCGGATGACATCGAAGCCATGGAGCGGTTCGTCCTCTCCCACCCCGGTGATCTCATTGGGCGACTGCAACTCGCGGTGCAGCTCTACCGGGCCGAGCGGTTCGACGAGTCCGAGCAGCACTTCCGCACGACGCTGGAGATCTTCCCCGGCTTCGGTGGCGTTGATAGTCCGCTCTGGTTCATCGCACAGATCCAGCACAAACGAGGCGACCTGGCCGACGCAGCGCAGACCCTCACCCAGCTCACGGCCATTTCCGAGTCTCACTATCGAGGCATGATCACACATTCGGAGATCCTGGCCGAACTCGGCAGGCAGCAGGAGAGCGCCGATGCGCTCGGTCGGGCTGTGCTCGTCTGGCCCTATGAAATGAGTCTGCACGAGCGCCTGGCCGAACTGCACTTCGAGCTCGGGAATGCTCCGCAGGCCGCGACCGAGCGTGCTGCGGTCCTCGCACTCGATCCGGTCGACCGTGCAGAAGCGCTCTATTTGCTGGCGGTTGCGCAGCGGGAGGCAGGGGAACCTGGTGAAGCGCGCCGTTCGGTCATGGGCGCGCTCAGCATCGCTCCGAACTACGAAGAGGCCCTCGAGTTCCTGCTCTCACTCAGGGGGACCGGTTCATGAGCATGAACACAGGGGGACGGGGGCGGGCGACCCTCGTGACTGCCGTGGCTGCCGGTCTGGCCGTGACTCTTGCTGCCGCGGGGTCACCCGCAAACGACGCAGCAGAGCGCGCGACCATCCCCGTCTCGTTCGCCCATCACTATGCCTCCTTTACGGGCATGGCACCGCAGGACATCCGGGGGCCCTCGTACGATGGCGACTACCACTTCGTTCGCCTTGCCTTCCAGAGCAGTCGCGGAGGCGGCGGGTTCGGGCGTCGTGGAGGAGGGGCAATGTGGGCACACGACTACCCACGAGCGGACCGCAACTTCCTCGCGATCCTCGACGAGACGACGAACATAGGTACGAGCCGGGAGCAGTCGAACGTCCTCACCTTGCTGGATGAGGAGCTATTCCGGCACCCTGTTTCGTACATCGTCGAACCGGGCTTCTGGAACCCGAGTGACGAAGAAGTCGACCGCCTGGGTGACTACCTCCAGAAGGGTGGCTTCCTCATGGTCGATGACTTTCGAGGGCCGCGTGAACTCGACAACCTGGAGTTCCACCTCAGGCGAGCCCTCCCCGATCACGACATGATGCAGGTTACGGAGATCGACGAGATCTTCGATTCCTTCTTCCGCATTGTGCCGCAGAACGTAGTGCCACCCTATGGCGGATACCCGCCAGCCTGGTACGGCATCTACGAGGACAACGACATCACGAAGCGCTTGATGGTGATCATCAACGCGAACAATGACATGGCCGAGTACTGGGAGTTCTCAGACTACGGGTACTATCCCATCGATCTGGCCAACGAGGCGTACAAGCTCGGCGTGAACTACGTCGTCTACGCCATGACACACTAACCCTTCAGGGAGAACACCCTTGGCTGACGACGCGATCGGAACCGTCCAGCTGGACGATGCTAACGATGTAGCACTGGCGGACAAGCTGAAGCACGGCCGCGAGCAGATGATCAGTGAGTTGCGAAAGCTGATCGTTGGACAGGAAGAGGTCATCGAGCAGGTCCTGCTCTCTCTCTTCGTGGGTGGCAACAGTCTCCTCATCGGTGTGCCGGGACTGGCCAAGACGCTGCTGATCCACAGCATCGCTCAGGTCGTCGACCTCAAGTTTTCCCGGATTCAGTTCACCCCTGACCTGATGCCGTCAGACATCACAGGCACGGACATCATCCAGGAGGATCCGGATACCGGCCGGCGCTCGATGGTGTTCTCTCCGGGCCCGGTGTTTTCGAACATCGTCCTGGCCGATGAGATCAACCGAACTCCTCCGAAGACACAGGCCGCTCTGCTCGAAGCGATGCAGGAGCACCGCGTCACGGTGCAGGGACGCACCTACACGCTCGATGAGCCCTTCTACGTCTTTGCGACTCAGAACCCGATCGAACTCGAGGGAACGTACCCCCTACCCGAAGCACAGCTCGACCGCTTCATGTTTGAGATCGCCATTGAGCACTTGCCCGAAGAGGAAGAGCTGGAGGTCATCCGCTCCACGACCGGGAACCTGAAGCCGGAGTTCAGCCATGCGGTCACGGGCCCCGACCTGGTTGGTTTTCAGGAGCTGGTGCGACGTGTCCCGGTATCAGAGTCCGTTCTCCGTTACGCAGTCGGGCTCGTCCGATTGACGCGACCTGACGCCAACGGCGACGGCCCGGACTTCGTGAAGAAGTGGGTAGCCTACGGCGCGTCTCCACGAGCGGCTCAATACCTGGTGCTCGGTGCGAAAGCCCGAGCCCTGACCCTGGGTCGGTACCACGTCACGTTCGATGACATCCGCGCCCTGGCTCAGCCAGTGCTCCGTCACCGCGTCCTGACCAACTTCCACGCGGAGTCCGAGGGGAAG
>Ga0222718_10005264_pt1 | contig 10535 bp, 10 predicted proteins | sample C33_27DmetaG_FD_165045 | JGI IMG/M metagenome (GOLD analysis project Ga0222718, IMG submission 165045) | Estuarine water microbial communities from San Francisco Bay, California, United States - C33_27D | ecosystem: Environmental > Aquatic > Marine > Unclassified | place: USA: California... | reverse complement strand
AAAAAATATTATATCCTATATTTTATTTGGTATTGTTCGTAATTATATCTGCAAATATAGTAACACAATCTACCAAAGAATTCATAGATAAAAAGAAGGAGAGGGAGGGGAAGGACGAAGGATTTGAGAATAATATACCTGAAGAAATGAAAAAAAATCGCATTAATTTCATTAAAAACTGGAATTTAGAAAAGACATCAGTAGTCGATAGATTGGGCGAATCTTATAAGGAAATCGATGAGAAGAAGAAAGATGATGTGGCGGGAGAAATAGAAGACGAAGACAAAGAAGAAAAAATCAATACTAAATTCATTAATGGTAATTCCCAAGGTTCTATGATAAGTGTAAATAGTGCTGAAGGCAAGGCAATAAATTATATTATACCGTCTAGTTACAATTCATGCGTGGGCGGAAAATACAACAAAGGTTACGTCGATAAAGAAATATTGCGTATGGTGTTATATTGTGGGGCACGTATGGTTGATTTCGAAATTTACTCAATTGATGGCAAACCAGTTATAAGTTGTAGTCAGAATTTAGAATTCAACAACAAATCTTCAATAAATGTTTTACCTCTGGGCGAAGCATTAGACGTGGTGGTAGAAAAAATGAAAGGGGAGAATAATGCGGGACCAATGTTTATTAATTTGCGAGTACATACTGCCAATTTAGATATTTACCGGAAGATAGGAGATTTGATTGAGTTTAAATTCAAAAAGAACAATTTGCTTTATCCTCCCACTGAAAAATTCATTGATACTCGGAGCTCTGATTCTATGAATACACATTTTAGAGAAGTACCAATAAACAAATTATCGGGAAGGGCGATTATTACGGCAAGTAACCCTGTAAATAATTTTTTCGACATAATAAGGGGGACACCATTGGGGGAAGACGACATTGGACAATTTTACAACAATATTCACCTAATGGGATTAATTCGTCAAAACGAGTTAGACGGTAATACACTTACCAATATTAAAAGATACACGGAAATCTCACCATATCAGTGTTCGGAAACAATAATGGCAAAAAATATCAAAGATTGCTACAATCATAGTAGGGGTAAATTTCACATGATTTTACCCGATATAGGGTTTTCGACTGACAATTTCGACTGGAAAGTCCCCGAAGAGCACGGTTATCAATTTATTTTCATGAAGTGGCAAACAATGGACCAAAATATGGTATCATACTATAATATGTTTGTTAATTCAGAGACTATGTATATGAAGAAAAACGCAAACAAGTTATTGCGTACGGCATTGACCGAAGAAAATGAAGAAGCAAATAAGGTCTTAAAAAATCCGCCTCAACCAGTAAGTATAGATACAAGTATGGGAGGAAATTAGAATACAATGATTTATATTATTTTTTATAACCATAATATAAATGAAATGCGATAGTAAGATGACTTTCGAGGAATGTGAATTATTCATTTTAAGGAATGCGGTCGATAAAATGGAGAAAAACATCAAAATTAAGAAATTCAAAAATCCCGAGGTGGATACAATAATAAATATTGTGGAAACATTTTTAAAGAAGAAAAAGCGTATGTGTTATGGCGGAACGGCCATCAATAATATATTGCCAAAAGAAGCACAATTTTACGATCGTAATTTGGAACTACCTGACTATGATTTTTTTTCACCTGATCCCATTAAAGACAGTGAGTCTCTCGCCAACATATATTACAAAGAGGGATTCAAAGAAGTCGAAGCTAAGGCAGGTGTTCATTTAGGGACATACAAAGTTTTTGTAAACGGTTTGCCCGTGGCAGATATTACACATATGAATAAAAAACTGTATGAAAATTTACACAAGAAAGCGAAAATCAAATCGGGGATATATTATTCACCGCCAAATTTTCTAAGAATGTTGATGTATTTGGAATTATCACGTCCCGAGGGAAATGTTGGGAGATGGGAAAAAGTCTTCAAAAGGCTTGTTCTTTTAAATAAACATTTCCCAATAAAAGTTGAAAAATGCGACCCCAATGATATACAGCGTTCGTTTAAAATCCGCGATGCAAAAACATTAAAAACTTACAGTAAACATGTTTCAGCATCAAAAGATGTCGAAAAAAAGACATCGGAGGAATACATTTCATCTATTTTCGAAACAACACTTGACACATTAATTAAAGAAAAAGTGGTTTTCTTTGGTGCTTACGCCAACAAAATGTATTTACGTCGCCTAAGTAAATTCCGCAATCGTAAAATTCCAACCATTCCTGATTTCGACGTATTAAGTTCCGAAGCCAAAGAAACCAGTAAAAAAGTGAAAAATGCATTGGAAAATGCGGGTATTCAAGATGTCGAAATTAAAAAACAACCTGGTTTGGGAGAAATAATACCAATTCATTATCAAATTACCGTTAGAGGAAATTCAATATGTTTTATATACGAAACAATAGCATGTCATAGTTTCAATAAGGTTAAAATTAACAATCGGGAAATTAAAGTAGCGACAATCGACACCATTTTGAGTTTTTACATTGCCTTCATATATGGTGACCGCGAATATTACGACAAAAAACGATTATTGTGTATGAGCAATTACATATTTATGGTGAGGCAGAGGAATAGATTGAAAAAATTCGGATTATTGGGTAGGTTTAGTGAGACGTGTTATGGCAAACAAATTACATTAGAAGAGATGCGTATTAACCGGAATCAGAAATACAAAGAATTACGCAAAGATAAGAATCAACAAGAATGGAAGAAACATTTTTTCAAATATGTTCCAAAAAGCAAAAGGGTGAAGAAATCCAACACGGTTAATACTAAAACTCGTAAGAAAAAAAATGTTAAGGGAGGTAAAATATTTAAGTATGGAGGAAAAAGGAATAAAAGTGATAAAAGAGATAAAAAATATAACACAAAAAGAAGATATAAAACAAGAAGAAAGAGTAAAAAGAATAGAAGATAAATATATTACAAAATTGGATAATCTAAGTATAATATTTGAGATATTTGGTTAGTCTGTGGATATCTAGTTTTGAAATTTCATAATTCTCTTCAAAGAACAGGGTATAAATTTCGTCAACAGTAAATTTTTGCAATAAATCCACGAAATAGGATAACATGTCCTTTTTATCCATAAACAATTGAGCGCATAATCCATCAACAAATAAAATATTGTTGTATTCCGTCGAATATTTGGTCAATACTTTTGTAAAGCGAATGTTTTCGATGTCATCGACAGTTTCAGAAGGTTTATATTTGAATTTTTTATGAAACATAAATTGGTTATAAAATGTTTTAATTAATGAACTCAATTCATTTAGTGTCCATATTTGTTTTTGAAAGGTAATTCGATCAATATAATCCGCAAAACAAATATTATCAAGCATCTTAATGTAGAATGGAACAGACTTACATTTTGGTATATATTCTAGCAAATCAATTATATTTTCATGTACCAACAAACCAACACTAGTTCTTTCAGTGTCATTCATGATATGATTATGTTTTTCTATAGGATAAAAATTATTCAAAATCTTTTTAACAATATACTTTGTGTCTTCATTATAATCACGCGACTTAAAAAGATTATTCATTGTGGTCTCATCAATTTTCATTTTATTGTTAACGTAAATTTGGTAAATGGAAGATAATTTTCTAAGGTCACCTTGAATGAAATTAGGAAACACATTCAAAAACTTATTTTTGACTTGCGGCATTAATAAACATATAATGCTTTTTATCTGTTCTTTTTCAGGTGTTTTCAATTCAATAGAAACACATATTTTAATTATTTCTTTGATTTTCTTATCTTTGTGATAATTTCCAATACAAATTATAGGTATCATCGTTGTTTCTTCTTTTTTTTGTTTTTTGGTTTTTTTGGGTCGAATCAATTTGATTAAACTATTAATACCACCTTTATCACCATTATTCATTCCATCTATTTCGTCCATCACGATAACAATTTTTTTCTTAACTTTCTGGAACATACTTATAACGCTTCTATCAGTCATATTATTTTTGGTTAAATTTTTTATGACGTTTTTATTTCTAACATCTCCTGCATCATATTTAATTATGTCATAATTCATTTTCTTAAGGGTAGAATATACAAAATGTGTTTTTCCAGTCCCGGGGTTACCATATACATATATACCTCTTTTTGTAAGGCAATTCTGTTTATTAGCTTCGAAATGATTTAAACTATCCATGAATAATTTTTCTTCTTTTTCCCTATCCAATAGTTTTATCATTTCTAATTTGTCCATGCTTTAGATTACTAATGTTATTCAAATATTATTTAATACGAAACAAAGCATTAAATATTATTGTATTTATAACTCGTTTAAACCAGATGATTTTAAAGGAGATTGTTTAGATTATTCCGCGCCAATGGGGTCATTCATGAAATCGGGATTATTGCTATATCCATCCCACGTTAAATTACAATCTTCGATGAGTTTTTTTATATCTTCTTCGTTTCTCTTAGCTAGAATTTTGGTAAGCTTATTATTATCGATTTCGTATTTGTCTGCTTTAGTCGTTAAAGTCATACAAGTTCCGATGCCTCCATCCAACGCGCAATCACCGTTACTACTCAAATCCATTCCTTCAGGACACACTGAGGGATTTTTGAAAAAATCCATGGAATTATCTCCAATTCTAAGCATTATAAACAAAATTGTCACAAAAAGGAGGAAGAGTGTCACAGCAATTTTAAGAACATTTTTTCTAAAGGAGTCAACATTCTTTAGGAGGGGAGGTGCAGAAAACTCAACACTTTTAGCTTTTTCGGTTAAATTTGCTCCCATATTGGCAATAGGTGCAGGTACAGCACTCGCGATTTTGTCACCAATATTACCAGTAGCATTTCCTACATTTTCACGAACTGCCGCCACGCCTTCTTTTGCCTTATCGGTTAAATCATTAAATGTTTGAGTTACATTATTAACAGCTTCCATTTTATATACTCAAAATATTATATTTTGTAGGTTATATATAATGAATGGTAGAATAGCATTAAACGACAATGAGGGGACGGTACCATTTTTTTTATACGACCGTCCAAATGTACAAAATTCCGCCTATAATAAACCCGATGGCGCTGAAAGTAGTTTATTGGCAAAAGTGTATTTCCATCCCGATAACATACAAATTATTCAAAATGGTATTCGAGCAACGGTATATCGAGCAAGTGCTCAACAGCATCTTATTTCGGAGCAAAATCCCGATACATTATTTGTCATTATGAAAAGCGTTTATGCCAATCATGGTTTAAATCAAAATACGAATATTACAAAACAAGTAGAACATTTAAACAATTTGGTCGTCGAAGATTGTACTAAAAGGATAATGGGGGAAATTCGCGGCTACATGAATTATCGTCGAGACATTTCAACTTTAGTGAAACCCATCGACCGTCCCAAATCAACCTATGTTGATAAATCACTTAAATATAATAAGAATGATTTATATAGGCAATAATGGGTCATATAAAAATATTGACCAAAAGAAAAAGCAGACTGTGCTTGAGAGACCAAATAAGTGAATCGGATGAAGAAATAAGATGTTTGGAAAAACTATTAGAAGAAGCTAAAATGAGAAAAATAAAACTCCTTCGTGTCAATGGGAAATATCAATCATCATGGGGCGAATGGCTGTATAATTATTACAGCGACATATACAACAAAATATATGATATAGGGTTTCATTATTCAACCGTACAGGACAATAAATGGTGATCCGATTCATTGGACGTCAAGTACTTCTTATATTCTATATTATGTGTTTTTTCACCATAATATATGATATAATCCAACTGTTCGAGCTGAAATGTACTAATTTTTATTGGATTGACTATAGTCTTATTGTAATATTTCTGTAGGGAGTTCACTAAAAAAAGTTGAGGATGAGTACCAAATTCGGTATTTATATCACCGCAAAAGAAGTTCATGTCGTATTTTTTGAGAGGGGCTTGGCTGGAGGCTAGAGATTTGGGCAATACTTTGTCTAAAATACGTTCGATTTGTCTAATTCGTATCAAATTGGAATTCCCATAAGCACTTATTAAAGGCATTGCATTTAGGTGAGTGTTTATACAAGTGAATACTTTGTTATCATTTTTCACAATAATATATTGAAAACCTTTGTCAGCGAGATAATCTTCGCCGCAACTTTCTTTAAATACAATATCTTCATTGTGAAGAATTTTATATTTTGTAGCAAAAAACAGACCACTACTTAGCGAAAATTTCTTCTTGGTTTTCAAAGAATGACAGATGTTGTATTTTTCTTTAAGTTCTTTTTTTAATATATCACGAATGTTGTAACAAAATACTTCTTGTAGGCATATGATATCGGGGTCAATCCGCAAAAGAATATCAATTATTGCTTTAATTCTATCTTTGGGATTTCCGTATAAATTAATGAATTTGGGCATACAAGCTATATTCCATGACACAATTTTCATTTATGAAAAACCGAGTGTATATATAGTAACGCGGAAAAATGTTTAATATTTGTATGGGACAAAATATGTTAATTGAGATAAATCGTTTATTCGGTGCCGGATAATTGGACGGGTGATTTATATTTGGTATATTTGCTATATTTGTCCCATTTATGTATACATCCTTCATACATATCGTCTATTTCTTTAACTACATCATTTTCATCTATTATTTTACCATCATACTTAATGTAAGAACAATTTATGCTAAAAATTTTTTCAATATATGGATATACAATTTGAATAAATGTTTCGGGTAAAATAGATAATAAATGGATTTTTAATCCAGGTTCTTTATCGTATACGCCATATTTTTCAATAATGGAAATATTTTGATATATTTGTGTTTCTATTTGATTTTTCACTAAAAAATAAGAAAACATTGATATTGTTTTATTTTCCCCACAATTTTCTCCCGATATGTAAATTTTTATCATCTTGAAAATATTTACATACTAAAGTCATTATAATATCGGCATTAAAAACAAATATGGTTGACTTATCATTTCCATATTATAATTACGCTTTTTTTCTGAATGTGCGTGATAGGTTTTAATTTTCCAGGGTTCATTGTATATTTTCACACCATGATACGCTAGTTCGAAAGTAATGCGATTGTCACACCCTGGTCTACCCAACTCATAATCAAAATTCATTTTAACACCTTGTGTGGTTGTATTAATAGAATTGTATTTTTCGATGAAATTACTATGAAAACACCACGTATCTTGGGAATCTTGTCTCGGTCCAAATAATTTACATCTTCCTAATCTTTTCTCTCCGCGAAATTCGAAACGTAAAAGACAATACCATGAAGGAGTGAGAGATAAACATGACTTATGTAAATTTTTCACTGATTTATCAAGGAATATATCAGAATTTGACAAAACCACATAACCATTGAGTTTTCCGGATTTTTTCTCTTTCTCAACAAAATCCAGGACCATTTTATATTTCAAGCGTTTTTTGACATTAATTTGTCGAATTAATTTGAAATCGTGTTCGGAGAGGTCCATTTCTTCGGACCGATAAATCTTTTCATTCAGTAGAATAAACTCAGTAAGTACGCCTGATTTTACAAGTTTGATATTTTCCTTTAAACAATGATTCATCTCTTTTCTCCGTTTGGCATCACCGTGAATAAAAAATTGTTGAATAAGGTAAATATTGTCTGGATGAGAGGTTGTTGTTTCATCTTTGCATTGAATAACCTGTGTATTTGGAAAATTTTTCATATATCCCTGCATACCTTCATATTTTCCCGTATATAAATTTTTGGTCATGTAATGATAATTTAACAAATGATTTTAAATTAATATGCGTAATATTAAATTAGAAATAAATACAATCTATGAATTATTCAGGTATTATGCAAAATCAATTGGATAAAATAATTAAAGACTACAAATTCTTTTGGCAATATCCTGTAATTACCGAAAAAACATTCCATACACAAAATAGTACGAATGTTGGTTATTTTGGTTTTCCTTGGGCTACCGTAATAGACAAGAAATACAATTTGAACGTGGTGTATAAAATATTGAAAAATGTCGTAAATAATGGCTCCAAAAAATACACATGTTGCCAACATATATTGTTTCGACAATTGATACCATTATGGAAAGCACTCAAAATTACCGACGTTTACATTCCCCACAAGATTATGGCCGAAGATTCAATATCTGGAATAAACTTACATCCTTGTCCACTCTATGCGGTGAATTTGGAGGATCCTTCTCGTAATGCCGAGTTTCATGAGGTGAAATTTGCGGAAAAAGAACGGAAATACTTATATTCTTTTGTAGGAGCATATAATCCCCAATGGTATTTGACTGATATAAGGAAAAGAATATACGAGGCAAAACATCCAGATAATTGCATCGTAAAGAATACCAAAATGTGGCATTTCGAAAAAATGGTCTATTCTAAGTTACAAAATGTGAAAGGTAATATTAATTCGGGAGAAAATGAATCGAGGAGTCGTAGTAATTACAATAAAATATTGCTGGATAGTCGTTATTCACTTTGTCCGTCAGGTTCTGGACCAAATTCTATACGTTTTTGGGAATCTTTGGGAGCGGGTTCCATTCCTATATTATTGGCCGATACTTTGGTGTTATCCGAGCACTCACTGTGGGAAGAGTCGATATTGAGAGTTAAAGAGAGTGATTTGGACACCATTCCACATTTATTGTCCAAAATAGATGAGGAAGAAGAAAAGAGACGTAGAGAAAACTGTCTGGCGATTTATGAATATTTTCGGGGAAATTACACAGATAAAAAAACATTATTCACAAGTTATTTATGTGATGGTACAGACGAATTAGTTCAAAAAATTTTAAATTCGTGGAAAAAACTCAATCCAACCTTTGAAGTAAAATATTTTTCGGACAAGGATGTGGAAAATTTTTTTAAGAATACACCATATTATGATACATATAAATTAATGAAAAATGGAGTAGCAATTGCTGATTTTTTCAGAATATGTTACATAAATGAAAAAGGTGGTTATTGGTTTGATATTGATTTAGAACCTACCACTATAACTATACCTCGTCAAGGAAATATTCATTTATTTGACGCAGGATTCAAAAATATAAGTTATATGGTTATAGGTGGAAAATCAAAACAAAAATTATTCGATAAAGTAATAGAAAGGGTTGAAAAAAACATTAGAAAAAACGCAGAACATAAAACACAGCATATTTTGGATATAACAGGACCACGCAATATTCAAAATATTATATGCGAACAATTAGAAATAAAAAACAAAGATGGTTGTTTGCCTTCGCTGGAACATGGTTATCAAATATATTTAAAACATACTGATTATGAATTTTATTACAAACGAATAAATTTTTCAACTACAAAAACTAACATATACCAATTATTACAATCAAAATACAAAAAAAAGCCATATCAATGTTATAATTACATTTGATAAATGAATTAAAATATTTCATATATCGAGAATAAATAATTAAACTATTTTATAACTTTAAAAAATATCAACATATAATAATAATGAGTACAATTTTAATAATTCCATATAGAGATAGAGAAGAGCATTTAAAGTATTTTAAAAACAACACTATACCACTTCTTAAAAAATATATACCAGATATTAAAATTATAGTAGCTGAACAAATTCCTGGAAAACCTTTCAATAGAGGAAAAATTTTAAATGCTGGTATTTTAGAATATACAAACTCAAATGTTTCAAATATTATAACCCATGATATAGATTTGATACCCAATGAATCAATGATAAAAAAATATTATACCATTAAACCGAAACAAATACTTAGATTATATAGTGCCCATGAGACTTCTTTTGGGGGAATAATGAAATATAATAAAGATGTGTTTTTTAAAATAAATGGTTACCCAAATGATATTTGGGGGTGGGGAATAGAGGACCGCGCATTATTTTATCGTTCAGAGATATTTAATTTCAATGTAATTAATAAAAAAAACGAATTTAAAAATCATATCACTTTTTTACCACATAAAAACAATGTGCATTACTATACAGGAATAAAAAAAGAACAAAGTAATTTATGGAGACCATATATATTAAAGTTACCAGAAGTAGAACAAAAAAAATTTATAAGTGGGAATGGATTGGATGATATAAAGTATACAGTAATTTCAAAAGAAACATTTGATGATTATGAAAAAATAAGAATAGATATATAAAACTAATATAACTTATTTTAGTATAATGAAAATAAGTTATATTAATTTTTGGCTTTACAATTTCTATAAATCTATTTTTAAAAATATGAACATAAATAATGGATTATCTATACTGAATTATAAAATAGTTTATAAGATAAATCTTATGGATAATATGACAAAATAACTGTGGAAATATGATTTAAATAGATATAAATAATATTTTTATATGAAAAAAGCATGTTTAATGATAACTGGTCAAATGCGTACATATTATAAATGCTTTACAAATCAACTTGAAATGATAATAAACGAAAATAAACATGAATATGAATTTCATATAGTAATATTTACAGAATATTACGGTAAAAACGGAGGTT
>Ga0222718_10005262_pt1 | contig 10535 bp, 15 predicted proteins | sample C33_27DmetaG_FD_165045 | JGI IMG/M metagenome (GOLD analysis project Ga0222718, IMG submission 165045) | Estuarine water microbial communities from San Francisco Bay, California, United States - C33_27D | ecosystem: Environmental > Aquatic > Marine > Unclassified | place: USA: California... | reverse complement strand
GGTGGCTTTAAACTAAATCCTAAATTAACAATTAACAATTAAACAATATAGGTAATAAGATGGCTAACGAAACAACATCGTCTACACTATCGGAACTGTATACAGAAATTATCCAAGAAGCTATTTTTAACTTCCAAGAAACTTCTGTAATGAGACCTTTGGTTACGACTTACAACATAAGTGGTGCTGGTAAGCAAATCGCTGTTCCAGTATATCCAAACATCAGTGCATCAGCTGTATCTGAAGCAACTGATTTAGCAAATACAGAAATCAACCCAACTGAAGCTACAATAACTGCTAGTGAAGTGGGTGTGATGACTACATTAACTGACTTAGGTAGAGATACTGCTTCAAGAGATGTAGCTGCTGACATCGGAAAATTATTCGGTGAAGCTATTGCTAAAAAAGTTGATGCTGATTTATCTGGTCTATTTAGTTCATTCGCATCAGGAAACGATCTAGGTGCTGCTGGAACTGAATTAACACCAGATTTATTATTATCTGCTGAAGCAACTTTAAGATCATTAAACATTCCTAGACCTTACTATGGTGTGTTTAGTCCTAAAGCTATGTTTAATTTGAAAAAAGCATTAGCAAATGCTGGTTACTCAACTAACGCAAATGCTATGTCAGATATTGGAAACGAAACTTTAAGAAATGGTTACGTTGGAACAGTATTTGGTATTGATCTTTTTGAAAATGCTAATATTGCTGCGGATGTAAATGATGATGTAGTTGGTGGTGTATTCCACCCTCAATCTCTAGGTCTTGCTATGAAACAAGATTTCAAAATTGAGACTCAAAGAGATGCTTCATTAAGAGCTACAGAAATCGTTGGTACAGTTACATACGGAACAGAAGTTATCAAAGATGACTTTGGTTGCCAAGTAACAGTAGACGGCGCACTTTAATAAACAGAATTAGTTGGGGGACACTGCCGAAAGGTACTTCCCCCTCTAACCAAACAGGAGATTTATTATGGCTAACTTTACAGGTGCAGATGTAATAACTGTTGCTGATGTACAAACATATCAACCAGATGCTTTTGATTTTGGTATAGCTTCGAATGATTCTAAAGTAACAACATGGCTTGGATTAACTACAGATGATATTCTAAGAGAGTTAAGAATTAAATGGTGGCAAACATATAAAACAAATGTTTTTACAGATATTACAGTTTTAAATACAGTAGAGTTAGAAAACGATAGAGTAAATTTAGATCAATTTAAAAGAGCTGGTGTTTATTTATTTTTAGGTAAATTTTTCTTTCCAGCATTAACAAAGTTTAGACCTGAGGCTGATAAAGATAGATTTGAAAGAATGATAGAATACTACAATAGCCAATACAATATTGAGTTTCAAAAAATATTAGAAGATGGTGTAGAATACGATGCTGATGATAACCAATCTATTAGTGTTGCTGAAAGAGAAAATCTACATGGTTCAGGAAGACTAATCAGATAATGACTGCTGACGTAAAAATCAAAACTAATGCTCCCAAGCTACAAGCAAGATATGCTAAGTTTTTAAAAAAATTACCAAGAATAATTACTAGAGGTGTTGATCAAGCTGGTGCTAATCTTTTAACAATAATTAAACATAAAACTACTCGTGGAGAAAAATATACTTCTGGTAGATTTCCAGCATACTCGCCTGAATATTCAGCATTAAAAGGTAAAACAACAGTAGACTTACAAGATAGTAACGACATGCTTAATTCTATGGCTAGTAAAATGATTAATAAAAATACATCAAGATTATATTTTAGAAGTCAGTACGAAGCTCGTAAAGCATATTGGCATCAAGTAGGTGCTGGTAAATTACCAGCTAGACCATTCTTTGGGGCTAATAAAAAAGTAGAAAGAGTTTTACAAAAAAACTTTGAAAAGTTAATAGCAACAGAACTTAGAAGATTCAACGCATGAGTAAAAGAGAAAATATCGCTAGTAATTTATTATCAACTATATCAGCTATATCTAGTCCTGATATTAAAAAAGCTACAAGACAAATATTTCCATTAGAAGAATTATCAGAACAACAATACCCAGCAGTTATAGTTCAGTTACAAGAAGAAACTAAAGAAGACCAAGAATTAGGAGATGGTGCTAGAACTAGAATAAATGTTTGTGAATTTTTAATCACAGGTTTTGTTAAGGGTGTAGAATCTAATATTGATACTGCTAGAAATGAATTAATTACTGCTATTGAAACGGCATTAGAAACTGACATTACAAGAAATGGTAATGCTTTAGATACAGAAGTTATATCTGTTGAAACTGATGCTGGTACATTATTTCCTTATGGTGGAATTAATATGGTAGCAAGGGTAACATACGAACATCAATCTGGTACACCATAATGAGTAAAGCAAATAAAGTTATAAACAAATTAGAAAATAAATTAGATACTATTGAAAAATTAGTAGATGAAATATCATTAATTATTATGGATTGTAGACAAGGAATAGATCAGTACAATGAAAACGAACATATTGAAGAATTTCCTGAAATAGATCATTTTGAAAATTTAGATGATGAAGATATTGACGAGGAAGAAGATAAATAGTAAAAGATATTATGGCTAAAGATATTACATTATACAAAGATAATAATTCAATAAAAATAAATGAATCTAATCTTGAACATTATTTAAGACTAGGATATAAGCAAGAACAAGAAACTAAATCTAAACCAAAGAAGGATAAAAAGACATGGCAACACATCACGGAAAAGAAGGAGTTGTAACTGTTGGCGGATCTGAAATGGGAGAAGTTACTTCTTTCACTTTAGAAACTACAGGAGATGTTGTAGAAGATACTGCTTTAACTGATGCAACTAAATCATTTGTAACAGGCAGAACTTCATTCTCAGGAACTATTGAAATGCACTTTGATGAAAGTGATACACAGCAAGAAACTTTAACTGCTGGTTCATCTATTTCATTTGTTTTATTACCAGAGGGTAATACTGCTGGAGATGCAAGTTACACAGGTACAGGTATTATTACTGGTATGAGTATCAATAACTCAATGGACGCAATCGTTTCTAGAAGTGTAACATTCCAAGGAACAGGTGCTTTAACTGTAGGAACTGTATAATTCTAATTTATGTCAGTTATAGATAGAGTTAAGTCTCATTTTGAAACTCTTAAAACTTTGACTATTGAAGTTGAGGAGTGGAAAGATGAACATGGGAATCCTAGTGTTTTTTATTCTGAACCTTTAACACTTGAAGAAAAAAATATAATTTTTAAAAAGTCTACTAATTTCCAAGACTTAACAGTACTTGTTGATTTACTTATAATGAAACTACAAGTAAAAAATGAAAAAGGCGATTTAGTAAAAGCTTTCAGTCCTGAAGATAAATTTGCTTTAAGAAAAAAAGCTGATTCAAATGTTATATCAGATATTGCCAATAAAATCCTTTTAGATACAAGTTATGAGGAAGCTGAAAAAAAGTAGATAGCAACTCTGACATTAAGTCAATGTTAGTTGTTGCAGAAAGATTACATCTTACTATCCAACAAGTCCTTGATATGCCTGTTAGCCATTATAATTTATGGTTAGCTTACTTGAAAAAAGAACAAGAACAGTATAAAACTAATCAATCATTAGCTGAAGCAAGGAAAACTAAATAATGGCACAAAGAATCAATATAGATATTATCGCTAGAGATAAATCAAGACAAGCTCTGGGTGCAGTTCAAAAATCATTAGGTCGTTTAAAACAATCTATCTTTAATGTTCAAAATGCTTTCATAGGTTTAGGTGCTGGATTAGTAGTCAGAAATTTAGTCAATACAGGAAAGGAATTAGAAAACTTAAGAGTAAGATTAAAATTCTTACTTAAAGATACTAACGAGGGAACTAAAGCATTTGAAAACATGACTAAGTTCGCTTCTAAAGTTCCTTTCTCACTAGAACAAATACAAGCTGGTGCTGGTATATTAGCCTCAGTGACTGACAATGCTGATGACTTACAAGACATGTTAGAAATAACAGGTAATGTAGCTGCGACTACAGGTTTAGATTTTTTTACAGCTGCGGAACAAATTCAAAGATCATTTTCTGCTGGTATAGGTGCTGCGGATTTATTTAGAGAAAAAGGTGTAAGAAATATGTTAGGCTTCCAAGCTGGTGCAACTGTGTCTATTGAAGAAACAGTAAAAGCTTTTGAAAAAGTTTTTGCAAGAGGTGGTAGATTTGGTAGTGCAACAGATGAATTAGCTAAAACATTCACAGGTACTTTATCAATGATAGGAGATAAAGTTTTTAACTTTAAAAAAGTTTTACTTGAAGCTGGTTTCTTTGATGAACTTAAAAAACAATTTGGCGATCTAGATACGTTCCTAGAAAATAACGCAAGAGATTTAGATAGAATAGCAATAGCCGTTGGTAAAAATTTAGCACAAGGAATGAGAAGTGTTGTTCAAATAGGTAAAGATTTAATTCCTACCCTAAAATCAATAGGAAATATTTTAAAAGATATTATTGATGGCTTTATGGCTTTACCTGAGTTTGTAAGAACAGGTGGTATTATTGGTGCATTTTTATTTGGTAAAAAAGGTTTAGCAGCTCTTGCTGGTGTTAGTTTCGTAGTTGATAAAATTAATACTATGATCAAAGGTATTAAAACAAGCATGGGTATTTTTGATATTGAAAACCTTGATGATGTTAATTTACGAATGGCACAAATCAAACGTGAAATGGAAGAACTTACAAACAATAGAATATTTTTAGAAGTTGAGGGTGGTGTTGTAGATGATAATAGACTTGATATTTTATATAAAGAACTTGAAGCATTAGAAAAACAAAAACAATATCTAAAAGATAGTGTTAATTTAAGAAATGGTAATTTACCTAATTTAAGAGATGAATTTAAAATAGTACAAGGTATTGTAAAAGAAAAAGAAAAAGTTGTTGAACTAACTGCTAGAGAAAAAGGTATTATAGAAAACTCAAAACAACAATTAACGGGTTTTGAGCATGTATTAAGACAAATTAATTCAGAAAGATTAAGAGAGTTACAAGATAAATTTGCTAATGTTCAAACTATAATTGCACAAGGTATTAATGATGGGATAACTAAAATGTCACAAGGTTTAGCAAGATCAATAGTGTTTGCTAAAGATATTGGAGAAACATTTAAAAATATGGCAAGAACATTATTGGCAAATGTATTAAGTGCCTTAATAGAAATAGTTGCTAGAAAAGGTGTTGAATTAGCAATAGAAAAATTAATTACCAGAGAAAAACAAAAACAAGCAGCTTTGGATTCTGCTAGAGGTGGTGCAAGTTTCTTTAGTGCAGTTGGTGGTTTTTTTAGTGGTAGAGCTAGTGGTGGTTCAGTACAAAAAGGTATGCCTTATGTAGTTGGCGAAAAAGGTGCTGAATTATTTATTCCTAATCAATCAGGACAAATAACACAATCAGCTAGAGGCACAGGTGGTAAAGCAACTACAGTTAATTTTAATATAAATACTCTTGACGCAAGTGGTTTTGAAGATTTATTAGTTAGATCAAGAGGCACAATAACATCTATTATTAATAATGCAGTTAATGAAAGAGGGGAAAGGGCTTTAATCTAATGGCTGGTGCGTTTCCTATATCAACTGCTAAATTTAAAACTTTAGGCATAAAGTCTATTCAAAATACTATTATATCAAAATCTGTATCTGGTAAAAAACTAGCTAGACAAATAGATGGTCAAAGATGGGCTTTTACTATTGATATTATTACTGCAAAACGATCTGATGTTTATGGCGAACTTATGGCATTTATTGTCAAACAAAGATCAGGAAAAGAAAACTTTACAATAGTACCACCAGAAATAGAAGATGCTAGAGGTACAGCTAGTGGAATACCAAATGGTACTGCGAGTGCTGGTGCTACATCAATTACATTAGCTGGTACAGGAACAGGAACATTAAAAGCTGGAGATTTTATTAAATTCGCAAACCATGATAAAGTTTATATGATCGTTGCAGATCAATCAGATATTTCAACAGGAACTTTAACTATTGAACCACCATTAACAAGTGCAATAACTAATTCTGATATTCAATATGATAATGTACCATTTACAGTACATTTAACTAACGATATTCAAGAATTTGGTGCAGTAGGTAATGACAAAGATGGAAATATATTATATGAGTTTGAGTTAGATGTTGAAGAAACTCTTTAATGACAAAATATTTAGTTAAACATTGGGTAACTGCTGACTTTATAGCTGAAAAGGTTGTAGATGAAAGCCAATTAGATCAAACTAAAAATGATCTAAAACAAAATACTATTCCTGATGGAAGTTTTAGTTTTGTTATGATAAAAGGAAGTGAAAAATTAATAAGAACAACCTACGAGAAATATGACGAGAAGCTTAACTTCGGCAATAAAGACGGCACTAGCAACCAATGATATTAGACCCGTTCATCTTATCACTATTGGGTTCAGTACTCCTGTTAATATTACTGATTGTTCCTTTTCACTAACATCAGATGTTTCTGGCTCATCAGTTACCTATAATTCATCAGATTTCATTATGGGTATATCTGAATTTTCTGAACAAACTGATATATCTAAATCGAGTTTAAAACTTACTTTATCTGGTGCTGACCAAACATTTATAGCAACAGTATTAAATGAAAATATAGTAAATGATGATGTTACTATTTATAGAGGTTTATTAGATAATTCTAATGCAATTATTGCTGACCCTATTGTTTTATATAAAGGTAATATTGAAAACTTTTCAGTACAAGAATCTGACAAAACAAGCAATGTAGTATTATCTATCGTTTCACAATGGGCTGATTTTGATAAAAGAAATGGTCGTAAAACAAATAATACATCACAACAAAGATTCTTCAGCACAGATGTTGGAATGGATTTTTCATCAGAAACTATAAGAGATATTAAATGGGGAAAAGCATAATGCAAAGTGTAGTTAATTTTTATAAACAATTTAATAAATATAAAAATCATAATGTTATTCAATTATCGCATCATATAGAACCATCAATACAAGCTAATCAATACAAAGTATTTAGAGATGATAAAGGTATTTTTGGTTTTGTTAATTGGGCTTTTTTAAATAAAGAAAATGAACAGCATTATAAATCAAATGCAAAAATAAATAAACAAGATTGGCAAAGTGGAGATAGACTTTGGTTACACGATATTCTTATTTTAAGAAATGCTAAAATCGTAATGTCATGGGTTTATAATCATTTCAAAAACTTTCTAAAAACTAATCAATGTATTAATTGGTTAAGATTAGATGATAACAATAATATTTATAGAATATCTAGTAAATATAAAAGGGAGTTTCATAAGTAATGGGTGGTGTAGTAGAAACAGTAACAACAGCAGTAAGTACGATAAGCAAAACACCTGCGTTTAAATTTTTTCAAAACCCTTTAGTTCAATTAGGTGCAACTTTATTTATATCATGGGCATTAAGACCAAAGGTTCCTGATACTCCTGATTTTGGAACTAATCAATTTGATGAATTTGAAAAAGGTATATTATTAAACAAACAATCAAATGATGCAAACATACCTGTAATTTATGGGGAAAGATTAATAGGTGGTACTAGAGTATTTGTAGAATCTTCAGGAACAGATAATGAATATTTATATATTGCTTTATTATTATCAGAGGGAGAAATTAATTCTATTGAAGAAATATTAATTGATGACCAGCCTGTAACATTTGCTAGTAGTTTTACAGATGGTAATGCAGTTGAAGTAGATAGTTCAGATGCTAATTATTATAAAGATGGAGAAAGTTTAATTAGATTAGAACCACATTTTGGAACAGATGGACAATCAGCATCAACATTATTATCAACATTAGATAGTTGGGGAAGTAATCATAAACTAAGTGGCTTATGTTATTTAGCAATTAGATTTAAGTTTAATCAAGATGCTTTTGGTGGACTTCCTAAAATACAAGCTAAAATAAAAGGTAAAAAAGTTAAAACATATAACGCAAGTTTAGTAGAACAATCTGCAAGTTATTCAACAAACCCAGCATGGTGTATTTTAGATTATCTAACAGATACAAGATATGGAAAAGGTTTATCAGTTTCAGAAATAGATTTACAAAGTTTTTATGATGCTTCATTAGTTTGTGAAACACAAGTCACACCATACTCTGGTGGTAGTGATATTAATATATTTGATTGTAATACTGCAGTAGATACTTCAAGGACTATTATAGACAACCTAAGGGACTTAATTAAAGGCTGTAGAGGATATATTCCTTTTTCACAGGGTAAATATAGCCTTATTATAGAAACCACAGGCAGTGCCTCTGTATCGCTTACAGAAGACGATATTATAGGTGGTTATACCTTAGCAATCCCACAAAAAAACGAAAGATACAATAGAGTTATTTGTTCATTTATAAATCCTGATAGAAACTATCAAGTTGATGAAGTGCAGTTTCCACCAATAGATGATTCAGGATTACCAAGTGCAGATCAACACGCAACAATGAAAACTGCTGATGGTGGATTTTTATTAGAGGGTAGATTTCAATTTCCAACAATCACAAGTCAGTATCAAGCTGAAGAAATGGCTGAAGTTATTTTAAGAAGATCAAGAGAGGCTTTAGGATTATCTTTAAATGTAGCTTTTAAAGGTTATGAGTTAAACATTGGAGATATAGTTAATATTACACATTCATCATTAGGATTTTCTAATAAACCATTTAGAGTTTTAGGAATTACTTTTAATAATGATTATACTGTAGGATTAAGTTTAGTAGAGCATCAAGATTCACATTATACTTGGGCAACAAAAGTACAAGCTACTACAATTCCAACAACAACACTTCCTAATCCATTTACTGTTCAGCCACCAGCAAGTTTAACTTTAGATGATACATTAATTGAATATAACCAAACTCCACTTGTTGCATTAGATATTACTATAGGTGCAAGTACTGACGCATTTGTTGATTATTACCAAGTAGAATATAAATTAAGCACAGATTCTAATTATATTATCTATGCACAAGGAGATTTATTAAATCACAGAGTTTTAAATGTTAAAGAACAAGGTGTTTATGATGTTAGAGTTAAGGCAGTAAATACTTTAGGTGTTTCTTCAAGTTATGTAACTGGACAACATACTGTTGTAGGAAGTACTGAGCCACCTAGTGATGTAGAAGACTTTGCTTGTAATATTGTAAATTCAGATGCTCACTTATCATGGGAACAAATACCTGATGTAGATTTATCACACTATCAAATAAGATATTCAACATTAACAAGTGGTGCAGAATGGCAAAACTCAGTATCATTGGTAGAAAAAGTATCAAGACCAGCAACCTCAATTACTGTACCAGCTAGAACAGGAAGTTATCTTATCAAACCGATTGATAAACTTGGTAATTATTCTGTAAATGCAACTGTAATAGCAACTAATCTTTCAGCTATTGGAAATTTTAATGCAGTAACAAGTCAATCAGAAGACCCAACATTTTCTGGTACGAAAACAAATTTAACATTAGAAAATGACACATTAAAACTTACAGATTTAAGCCAAGATGGAACTTATGTATTTTCAGCACCAATAGATATTGGTGGAATTTATACTTCAAGAGTAACAGCATCTATTACACAGTTTGCAGAAAACCCTACTGAATTATTTGATGATGGTAGAGGTTTTAGCTTATTTGATAGTGCAACAGGTTCATTTGATGGCGATTCTCCATCTAACTCAAATGCTCATTTAGAAATAGCTTTATCAGATGATGGAGTTACTTATACATCTTTTAAAAATTTTGTAATTGGAGATTACACAGCAAGATATTATAAGTTTAGATTATTTTTAAGATCAAGAGATGGTGCAACAACACCTGTAGTAAGTGAAGTTTCAGTAACTATTGATATGCCTGATAGAATATTTAGTGGAAATGATATAGTATCTGGTGCAACTACTTATACTGTTTCATTTACAAACCCTTTTAAATCTGTTAATTATGCAGTAGGTATCACAGGCGAAAATATGGCAACAGGAGATTATTTTTTAGTAGAGAATAAAACTATTAATGGATTTGATGTTACTTTTAAAAACTCTAGTGATACAGCAGTTTCAAGAACATTTGACTATATTGCAAAAGGATTTTAGATGTCGCAACATGATTACATAATAAATAACCAAACATTCCCTAGTTATAGAACTGACCACAATAACAGTTTATCAGCTATTGCCTCTAATAATTCTGGTGCAACAGAACCATCTACTACTTATGCTTATCAATGGTGGTATGACACAAATTCAAATGCACTTAAAATCAGAAACGCAGATAATGATGCTTGGATTACTATTGGTACATTCGATCAAGCAACAGATTCAGTTACACTTACAGGAACAGCAGTTACATTTCCAACTATTACATCAACATCTTTATTTGTTGAGCCTGATACTAATTCAGCAGTTACAATTAGTGGAACAAACTTTATATCAGTTCCAATCGTAGAAGCTATTAACGATAGCACAGGTCAAATCTATAGAGCAGTAGCAGTA
>Ga0222718_10005261_pt1 | contig 10535 bp, 8 predicted proteins | sample C33_27DmetaG_FD_165045 | JGI IMG/M metagenome (GOLD analysis project Ga0222718, IMG submission 165045) | Estuarine water microbial communities from San Francisco Bay, California, United States - C33_27D | ecosystem: Environmental > Aquatic > Marine > Unclassified | place: USA: California... | reverse complement strand
GACCCTATCACTATAGTTAGAAATGGCCAAGACCCTGATAGCTCAGATGAAGGTTGGGTTCCTGTAAAAGAAGATATAAATAAAGATTTATCTTCTATTTATTTAACTTCTACCCAAACCATTCCCTTAAACCCTTCAGTAACAGATTATAACAGTTATAATTCACCCCCTGAAAAAATAGATCAATTTTCAGGTAAGCAAATTATACTTAATTCTGGTCGATTAGTTTTTAATGCTAATTCAAATCATTTACTTTTAAGTGCTGAAAAATCTATAGGTTTAAATACTTTAGGTTCAGTTAATATTGATTCTAAAAATGATACTATAATTAAAGTAGGAACTAATAGTAAAGTATTATTAGGTGATAAAGGGGCAGATGAATCTGTTATTTTAGGAGATAAATTTTTAACCGACCTACAGGTATTTTTACAAGAAATGGTTAAATTAAGCTCAGCATTAGTAGCATCAGGTATTCCTGTACCTTTTGCTCCAAATGCGGCTGCAGCATCAACAGCCCCTACAATGGCTACAGCTGCTCAAAATATAATTAATAAAGTTGAAAATTATAAATCTAAAGTAAGTAAAACTATATAATGCCAACACTTGATACTAAATTAAAAATAGCTTTAATGGGTGTAGCTACTAAACTATTAACAGCTCAAGCCACCAAATTTCAATCTATGTTATTGAAATTAAAGGATGATTAATTAGTTAAATTACAAGAAGATGGTATAAATCAAATTAATGAAAAAGGTCCTACAGTAGTATGTCCTGTTATTATACCTGAAATAGAAAGAATATTACCTAAATTAAATACTTTAAGAGGTATAGTTTCTAATATGGATAAATTATCAGGAACTATTAATAACATAACTACTAAGATTGGTATACCTATACAGGTAGTTAATACTACTATCCCACTTGTAGAAGCATCCACTGCTCTCATTCTAGTCCCGACACCCCCGGGAGTACTTCTTGGAATAAATAAAGCTTTAGATGTTTTAAAAAAACTTTTAGATGGGTTAGAAACCGGAGTAAATTCCCTTTCCTCAACCTCAGGCATTATAGTTGAATATGTTCGAACTTTAGATAATTTATTACAAACTGTACAAGATACTCTTTTAGAAATAGTAAATTTATGTGCTAGTAATTTTAATGATACTCAAGAAGCAGAACTTGTAAATAATATACGAGATGCTCTTTTATTTGATCCTGAAAATGCTAATTCAACATTAGAAGAAGATATAAAAGAAGAAAATGAATTAGAGGAACAATTAACTAATGGGGATTTAACCTATCAAGGTTTTAGACTAACTATAGAATATGATCCTACTCCTACTACTCTTTTACCAAGTAAAAGAATTAAAGCTGTAGGTTTAGCTGATACTGAGGTAGAAATTTTAGTAGAAGGAGGAGAAGCTAATATTCCTATAGAAGGGGTAAAATTATATTATCCAACCCCACTTCCCCTATCAGAGGAAGAAATTCAAGAATTACAATCAGAAGGTGATTTTTATGATTCTTCATACACATATAGTTCTAACAATAAAACATTAATAACTTTAATTAAAAATAAAATTGATAACTATTTAAATGGTAAAACTGAAGATTATGTTAGATATAAGATAACTTTTAACTATGAGGAACCTAATTTTAGAGATCAAATACAATCTCAAATTGATTGGTTACAAGATTGGCAAGATCAACACTCTGAATTAGATCTTTCTGAGTTAATAGAAGAAGGAGAAAATCTTTTAGAAGAAATACCTGATACTTATTATTCTTTATCTTATAATGGAACCCCCTTAGAAAATGGATCAGTTTTAAACTTACCCCCGGGAATCGTTGAGTTAGAAGTTGAAGAAAACACAGCATTTAAAGCACATTATGAAGATTTTTTAAATGCAAAGAAAATAAATATTTTAGATCCTTCAATAATATCAGGTAATAGTATTTTATCAAGTTTAATTAAAAATTCTACTTCTCTTGACCAAGATCTTGACCAACAAATATTCAGAAAACCATATTATACACTAAATGTTGTAAATGCTTCAACTATTGAGGTTATAGTTGAAACTACAGGCAACAAACGAGGAGCAGATTATTATAATTTTGATAATTTTCCTAATGACGGTGCTGTACCTTTTGAAGAAATCCCTGAAAATATAGATATTACTAAAGCCCCCCAAATTAAAGAATATGATGGAGATGAACATACTAAAGGCTTTTATGCTTGGGATGATTTTGAAAAAAGGTGGGACATTTTAGATTTAAAACCTTTTGGTTATATAGAGGGTGTTAAAGAGGGAGATTGGAAAGTTAAAAGAGAAAATGGCAGAAATACTTATTATAAGTGGATAGAAGGAGAATATTATGCTAACGGTCAATTAGACCCACAAAAGTATCCTAGATGGTTCCCAGAAAACTCAAATAGTTGGAAAAGGCGTGTAGGGGCTTTTTGGCAGATTTGTGGGAATTGGGAGGCATTATATAATGTTCCAAATCCACCTATTGGGGTAGATTATACTTGTGTTGTATATTATATTTCAAATGAAGAAGAGAAACCTGATAAAGATAATCCTATTGATACTTTAAGAGGAGTTATATGGAAATGGGATGAAGAACTTATACAATGGCTTCCTCAAAATCTAGGTACTGCTTTAACTTATACAAATCCTAGTAAAAATTCTATTTGGAATAATGGAGTTTTTGGGTTTAGAGGTATTACTGTTAATGATATTCCTGATGGAGGTAAATGGGCTACTATTTTACAAGCAGATGTAGATAATGCATATATAAGTGCTTATACAAATGATAATTCTAAAAAAGCTAATAATACTATAATTGTCCCAACATTAAAGAGAATTAAAGATGAAGATGACGATGTGGGTCCTAAAGGTGAATTTAGAGATTATAATAATTTAAATAAAAACAACTTTATAGAAGAACAAAAAAGATTAGCTAAAAAACTTTTTGAAGCAAGATAAAAAAAATAATTTTTAATATTTATAAATAAAATAGTAATGAAACTTAACGAATTAAAGAAAATAGTTAAAGAATCAGTAAAAGAAGCTATTCAAGAGGAATTAAAAGATATTCTACTTGAAGCAGTTCGTTCTCCAAAACAAGTTGTACAAGAAAACGTTTCTATTCCAACCCCATCACTTTCATCAAAACCCACAATTGATGCTAAAAAATCATATATGGATGTAATGAATGAAACAGCTTTAAGTTTTAATTCTTCAAATGTACAAACATTTAATCCTAGACAACCTGGAGTTGATCCTATAAATGGAAATTTACCTGCGGGTGAATTAAGTATGGATCAAATAAGGGGTTTAATAAAATAATAAATGGCTTTTAGTCCTCGAAAAATATCACCTTTAGATTTAAAACCCAGCACAGGTATTGGGGTATCTTTACCTTTTTCTTCACCTACAGCTTTTAAAACTACTTATACTACAAAAGATGCTATTAAATCTAATTTAATTAATTTCTTTTTAACTAATAAAGGTGAAAGATATTTAAACCCTTCATTTGGGGGTGATTTACGTAGATTTATTTTTACACAAATAACAGATGGAAATTTGGATTTTTTAAAACAAGATATTCAATCTCAAGTTTCTCAATATTTTCCTAATGTTATAGTTAAAGAATTATCTGTTTTTCAAGGTCAAGGAACTCAAGAACAACAAGTTACAGTGAAAATGGTTTACAATGTAGCAAATACTAACACAACAGACTCTTTAGAAATACTTTTTAACTAATGGCTAAAAGCAGAGACATAAAATATATAAACAAAGATTTTGGTGCTTTAAAGCAAAGTCTAATTGATTATTCCAGAACATATTTCCCAACAACATATAATGATTTTTCCCCTGCTTCCCCAGGTATGATGTTTATGGAAATGGCAGCTTATGTAGGTGATGTTCTTTCATTTTATTTAGATAATCAATTACAAGAAACTTTTTTACAATTTGCTCGTCAAGAAAATAATTTATTTGAGTTAGCTTATATGTTTAGTTATAAACCTAGAGTAACAGGAGTTGCATCTACTACTATGGATTTTTACCAGCAAGTACCAGCTATAGAAAGTGGTTCTGGAAATTATGTTCCTGATTATTCTTATGCTTTATTTGTAAACCAAAACGCTTCAATAAAATCTACAAGTAATAGTTCAGTTTCATTCTTAGTTCAAGATGATTTAAATTTTGCATCATCCGGGTCTATGGATCCAACAGAAGTAACTGTCTATTCAGTTGATGGAAGTGGTGATCCAACTTTCTTTTTATTAAAAAAATCAAGAAAATCTATTTCAGCAACTATTAATACTACAACAGTTTCCGTAGGTGCCCCTCAATCATTTTTTACAACTACTATTAATGATTCTAATATTATAGAAGTTTTAGATTGCTTTGATTCTGATGGTAATGAATGGAGTGAGGTAGAGACTTTAGGTCAAGAAACAGTTTTAGATACTGTAAAAAATTCAAATGCTTTTGATCCTAATTTCACAGCAGACTCAGGTGATGTTCCTTATCTTTTGAGGTTGAAAAAAGTTCAAAGAAGATTTGCAACTAAATTTATTGACTCAGGGTCAATGCAAATTCAATTTGGTGCAGGTAAAACAACAGATGATGATGAAAGTATTATTCCAAACCCTGATAATGTTGGTATAGGGTTACCTTATGAGAAAGTAAAATTAAAAACGGCATTTTCACCTACTAATTTTATATTTACTAATACTTATGGCATTGCCCCTTCAAATACAACCTTAACTATTAGATACCTAACAGGTGGGGGGGTAGAAGCTAATGTACCTTCTAATGATTTAACTACTTTAACAGCTAACATAGAATTTTTAAATAGTAATTTAGATGCGACAACTGCACAAACTATATTTAATTCTGTAGCTGTAACTAACCCTACAGCCTCTAGTGGTGGTGGAGATGGTGATACAATAGATGAAATAAGACAAAACGCTCTATCTCAATTCGCTACCCAACAAAGAACAGTAACAGCTGATGATTATTTAGTTAGAGCTTTAAGTATGCCTTCTAATTATGGATCTATTGCAAAAGCACATATTACTCCTGTTTCTTTAAAAGATTCACCTAATGCTGAAAATACTCCAATTTTAGATTTATATGTTTTAACTTATGATCAAAATAAAAAATTAGCAACCCCTTCATTAACATTAAAACAAAATCTTAGAACTTATTTATCTGAGCATAGGATGATAGGAGATGTAGTTAATATTAAAGAAGCTTTTATTGTTAATATAGGTGTTAATTTTGAAATTATAGTTTTACCTAATTATAATAGTAGTGAAGTAATTTTAAATTGTATTAACTCTTTAATAGAATATTTTAACATTGATAAATGGCAAATTAATCAACCTATAATTTTAAAAGAATTAAATGTATTATTAGATAGAGTAGAAGGAGTTCAAACTGTTGATAATATAGAAATAATAAATAAGGCAGGTGAAAATCTAGGTTACTCAAGATTTGGATATGATATATTAGGAGCAACTTCTTCAAGAATTGTATATCCTTCTTTAGACCCTATGATTTTTGAAGTTAAATATCCTACCACTGACATCTCAGGTAAAGTTGTATCATTTTAATATTTATAAATAAAAGATGGCTGTATATAAATTATTTCCAAGTAAAGATACAACTATATATTCCTTATTTCCTTCAATGAATACAGGATTAGATGAAATCCTTGAAGCTACAACTACAACATTTGGGGCCAATAATACTATAAACCCCCAAGTAAGTAGATTTTTAATCCAATTTGATCAGTCAGAAATAAACAATATTATAGATAATAAGATATCAGGTTCAAATTTTGATACTTATTTAAATTGTTTAGTTTCAACTGTAACGGGTTTAACTTTAAGTTCTTCAATTGTAGTTCACCCTTTAGCTAAAGAATTCCAAAATGGAACAGGAAAATATTTAGATAATCCATTAACAGAAGATGGTGCTAGTTGGAGATTTTCTGATTATTCAGGAAGTACAGTTTGGACAACAGGTATTTTTGATCCTAATACAACAGCTTCATATAATACAACATATGGTGCACCTATTGGTGGTGGTTTATGGTATGTAACCGGGAGTAGCTTTAACCCAATTATTTCAGCTTCCCAGGATTTTACTTTATATCAAAGTAAAGATTTAAACTTAAATGTATCTTCTGCTGTTAAGGAATGGTATAGTGGGAGTTTATCTAACTATGGGTTTATTTTAAAACAACCTGATAGTGATGAATTTGTTAATAATAGTGAATATCAAGTAGAATTAAAATATTTTTCTAGAGATACCCATACTATATATCCCCCTCATTTAGAATTTAGATGGGATGATTCTAGTTTTAATACAGGATCTTCATCAATTACAACAATTACATCTTCCCAAGCATATTTTTCTTTACAAGAAAACCCAGGGGTATTCAATGAAAATTCTGTAAATAGATTTAGAATATTTTCTAGACCTAAATACCCAGCAAGAGTATACCAAACAGCTTCTTTAAATTCCACTAATTACTACCTCCCAACTTCTGCTTCTTTTGCTTTAAAAGACTTGGATACTAATGAATATGTTATTAATTTTGATTCTACTTATACTAAAGTAAGTGCTGATTCTGAATCTAGTTATTTTGATATTTACATGAATGGTTTAGAACCCGAAAGATATTATAAAGTTTTAATATCATGTAGTTTAGGAGGAAACCAATTAATTGTAGATGATGGTATGTATTTTAAAGTAAATAGAGAAGGATCAAATTTTGGTAGCTATGGTAACCAATATTAAAAATGGAAAAAAATATAAAATTAAAGGCTAGTGTTTTTGAAAAAAATCAATATAAACAAAATATTGATACGACTTTTTCTCAATTAACTAGTTCTTTATCAATTCTTCCTGTTACCTCTTCACTAACTATCCCTGAATTTTTTGATAAGTACAATACTTTATTTTTTGATATACCCCGATCTGGTAGTACTAATTTATCAGTTTTACCTTCTGGGTCTCATGCCCTAATAGCTAGAAATTTTAATCCCGTAAATGATCCCATAATCCAGGATTTATTGCAACAAATTAATGATATTAGAGAAGAAATACTAAGTATAAATTTACAAATCCTAGAAATTTCAGACCCTGAATTCGTAGAATTAAACCCAGATGCAGCTGAAGAAGGTGCTGTAAGTAGTGCTTCAAATATTAATTTGAATCAAAACAATAATAGTGATTACCAAACCCAAAATTAAAACAATAATAGTGATTACCAAACCCAAGGATAAAAAATTATGGCCGAGAAAATTCAATTAAATGATCAAGTTTTTAACAGGGATCAATATGTAAAAACCATTGATACTAAATTTTCTGAATTTGGGGTATCTCCTGTGGCTGACCCAATTGACCCAGGTTATACTATTTATGATTTTTTTAAAGACTATAAAAGATTATTATCTTCCATACCTGATGAAGGTGAATTTAATTCTAAACAGTATTTAATTCAAAGAAGTGGAAATTATGTTTATGAAGAAGCTATTAATAACACTATAAGTGAATTATTTTTAGAATTAACGGAGTTAATAGAAACACTTGTTGCAAAACAACAAGAATTAGCTGAGGTTCAAATCAATGCTGCTACTGAAAACTTAGGTTAATAAATTTTAAAAAGCTAATATTTAGAACCATATGGCTATAGTACAAAACATCACATCATTAGATCCGGTTACATTAGAATATCAAGATTATTCTGCAGATGACACTACATTAATCTCAAGTTCTATCTTTACCTCAACCTGGTCAGATAATAAAGATTATATAGAATATTATGTTTATAATCTTAATGGAGATGTTATTGAATCTGATCTTGATCTTCAAAATTATTTAAGCACAAAGGAAGGTTTATTAATCAACCCTGATGAGGATATTCAAGATATAGGATTTACAGAAGGTACATTTAATACTTTATATAATTTTTATAACCCTTTACTTTCTTCAAGTATTGATATAAACTATTACATTTCTCAAATATCCTCAGACAGAACTGAATTAAAAATTAACACTAACCAATTAACAGGGCCTCAAATTTCCGCGGGTTATAATGCTTTAAAACAAGTTTTATCTACTGCTGATTATTATAAAGATTTCTTTTTAAATTTTGGTGATAATAAATTAGTTATAGCTAATAATGCTTTAATTGACAATTCAGATTCCAATAATATTGGAATTTTTATTAAACTGTACGAACCTTTACCTGCGGAATTTGATATAAAAAATAAATTATGGGTAGTAGATAAAGTAGCTGATTCTGTAGCATACCAGATAGAATTACGAGATGATACAGTTTTTACACAAACAAATCCTTTATTACGAGGACCTAATTTTAATTTAAAAATCCAAGATGAAGTAAACAACCCATCTGATTTTTTAAATTTATCTCAATTAACAACTTCACCAAGTGCTAGTTTATATAACCAATTAAGTAACATCCTAAATGAAAAAGGAATTGAACCTAATATTGATTATACAAATTATTCTGAATTTGCATATTTTTCCTCAGTTGAAACTCGTATAGAAAATTTTTATTATAAGTTACAATTAATAGAAAATTATGAAGCAAGTAGTAGTTTAACAACTGCAACTTTTACCACCCCTATTTCTGCAAGTTCTGCTATTTACCAAAATTTAATTCATGAGGTTATAGAAAAGTTTGATGGGTTTGAACGTTATATGTACTTTGAATCTAGTAGTCAAGCTTACCCAAAATCTACTTCTACTAAACCTTATACTTTATATGGCACATCTACTCCTCAAGCATTAGCTTGGTTAACAGAAAATTTAACAAGTGGTTCTGATTATGATAGAGAAAATGTTAACAATTTAGTATATACTATACCCGAATTTATTAGAGAGGATTCAAATAATTCTAATTATGAGTTGTTTGTAGAAATGGTAGGTCAACATTTTGATACTATTTGGACTTGTATTAAAGATGTTAGTAACAAATATAATAGAGACAATAGAATTAATTACGGGGCATCTAGAGATTTAATTGCGGATATATTAAGGGATTTTGGTATTAAAATTTACCAAAATAATTTTAGTAATCAAGATTTATATAATGCTTTTTTAGGTATAGGATCCAATGGTAACAAATTACCCCCTACAGGATCAGAATTAATTACTAACTATGTAACTGCTTCTTCTGACATAATTCCTTTAACAGAAGTAAACGAAGAAATTTATAGTAGATTATATCATAATTTACCTACTATTTTAAAGAAAAAAGGTACAGTAGATGCTTTAAGAACTATTATTAACTGTTATGGTGTTCCTAATACTGTTTTAAGAATATCTGAATTTGGAGGTAAAGATAGAGATAACTCAAATGATTGGGATTATTGGTATAACAAAGCTAATTATGCTTTTACTCCTTCCGGTTCTGGGGGTTGGGTAGAAATTCCCTGGCAATCTTCTTCAAATGCAGAAGTATTCCCTAAAACTGTAGAATTTCGTTTTAAAGCACCTAATTTAGCTACAGTCACAGAGTATAGTCAATCATTAGCTGTAACCGAGAATTCAACTGATTTTGCTGTAGTTATTGAATACACTGGCTCACTATTTGATTCGGGTTCGTATTCAGGTTCAGTAGTAGATCCTGAAAACACATTTGCTACTATCAAGTATATAAATGAAACTAATGATGTTTCTGCTAGTGTATATATGCCTGTATTTAATGATACTTGGGTATCTTTAATGGTTACAGAAACTTTAGAGGGTAGTGATTATGTGTATGATTTATATGCTGCCAATAAACTTTACACAGGTAATGATGGTTCTCAAATAGGATTTTATCAATCTTCCTCGTGTACAGGAAGTACAGCTTGGGAAGATGAAGGAACATTACAATTGCCCTATAGTAGTTCTTATACTTATGGAGGTAAAACTTACCAACCCTTTACAGGTTCATTCCAAGAAGTTAGATATTATAGTGTAGCCTTAAATACTCAATCATTTGAGGATTACACAATGAATCCTTTATCAATAGAAGGTAATTCTTTAGAAGGATCTGATTCTTCATTCAACTCATTATTTTTTAGAGCTCCATTAGGGGCAGTTTTAGATAATTCTGGAACAGGGAATCAATCCAGAACTTCAGTTCACCCTTCATCTACAGGATCTTATACGCCTACTTCTTCATTCGATAGTGGGAATTCTTATAACATAAGTGGTTCTTATACTTTTTCCACAAATGAAGAATATATTTTCTTTGATCAGGTAGTATCTGGGGTTAAAAATAGAATTAACGATAAGATTAGAATAGATACCCAATCTACAGCATCAGGAGATACTTTATCACCCTTAATTAAAATAGAACAAGACCCACCCCAAGATCAAACATATACTAGAGATTTAACTACTTTAGAAATTGCATTTTCTCCTCAAAATGAGATTAATGATGATATTATAAATCAATTAGGTTTCTTTAATATAGGAGAATATTTAGGTAATCCC
>Ga0222718_10005259_pt1 | contig 10537 bp, 5 predicted proteins | sample C33_27DmetaG_FD_165045 | JGI IMG/M metagenome (GOLD analysis project Ga0222718, IMG submission 165045) | Estuarine water microbial communities from San Francisco Bay, California, United States - C33_27D | ecosystem: Environmental > Aquatic > Marine > Unclassified | place: USA: California... | reverse complement strand
TATACCAGGAGTTTCACTACCTTGTACAACTTGTTTACCTGCTGATAAGTTCATTACAGCTGGTCCAGTAGTTTGAGCTAAATACTCAGCACCACCTTCTGCTAAACCTCTTAATGCTCCTGCCATTAAATTTAATACTTCGCCTTGTACCCAACCTTTAGCAACTTTACCTAGTCCTATTGTTCCTAGTGCAACTTCTAAAGCTTCTGATACAGGGTCTAATGCACCTGCTCCCATTCTCCCTAAAAGACCACCTAACTGTTTAGGGTTAACATTGTTTTTCTTTGCAATAGAAACAATGTCTTCCTCTGTATAACCAGCCATCATGTCTTTGTACGCTTCTATTTGTGCGTCATCAGCTTGTGTAAGACTTCTAGTATATTCATCTAACTCGACTTGGCTAGGCTCTCTAGCAGCTCTATCTGCTTCTGCATCGTCAAATGCTTGCCAATCAATTTTTTTACCACCAGCATAATTTGTTTCGTAATTATCAATAGCTGCATCTGGAGTATCAAATAATTCACCATCAAATAGTTTACCTTTTGTTGTAGCACCTTTTTCATTAAAACTAACACTTCTATAACCTTCTTTTGCAGAGCCACTACCTGTAAAAAACCTATATTCTTTTACAATAATTTCATTATCAGAAGTTATTTCATAACCATATTTTCCTTGAAATTGTCTAGGTCTACCACGAGTATCTTTCATATTTTCTGTAAAACCTTTAAATTTTGGAGCATTAGAATTTGCTTCTTCTAAAGAATTAAAAAGAGGTGTATTAATAGTTTTTAACATTGTTGTTTTACCATTTTCATATTTAAATGTTTTGTAATTACCTTGATGAAATCTTACTTCTACAGGAATAATACCTTCTGATGTTACCTGCCAAGTATATTTAGGATTTTGTTTTGGTCTACCTTTTGGTTTAATATCTTCAGCCATTATCCTCCGTACATAGCAGACATAAGTTTATTCTGCATTTCTTTCATTTCTTTACCAGCTGCAAAAGCATCTATATCAGATTCAAGTTCTTCTTCAAATTTAGCTTCAAATATTTCTGCAGGTGTCATAGGTTTATATTGTGATAATTCATCTAAGTTATATTCTGTACCTGTTTGTGTAAATGTAGTTTTAGGTTGTTCTGTCATAGGGTCTATACCTGCTTGTGTAGTGTAAGTAGGTTTACCTGTTAATTTCCATTCAGCAGATTTTTCCATAAATGTTACAGCTTGTGCATAAGATTCAGAATAACTACTTGCTAAAGCTGTTGACCAATCATTTAACTCACTAGCAGTAGGACTTCTACCTGTATTAGCAACAAAGTATGACTCAACCATATCTTCTAACACACTAGGTTTAGGAGGTATGTACTGTTGTGCCATAGCTTCAATCTCTGCAGATAAACTAATATCATCACCAGCAGCTTTTCTTCTAGACATTTCTTCTACTGCATGACCAAATAAGTTTCTTTCAAAAGATAAATCCATTTCTTGATACTGAACATCAGCAAAGAACAAAGGAGGTTGATTCATAATCTTTTCATGTAATGATGTACCAGCTCCAGCATCTAAGTTAGCGTCAGCCCATAACATTACTTCTTGTATCTTTTGTTTTAATGTATCACTATATAATCCTTTAGTACCAGCAAAATCCATGTTTGTTGCTAGACCATTTTCAATTAAATAGTTTTGAAATTGTACTATTTCTGGTACAGATGCATCTTGTGCAAAGATATGTGAATGTAATACTGTAGAAAAATATCCTGTAGATACAGTTTTTTTACCATCTTCTCCAGTTATGAGATTAGTTCCTTCTTCTGGGTCAATTAAAAAAGCTTGGTTTATAGTTTCATCTTTTAATATTTGAGCTGCATCAGGTTTTAAAGTACCATTAGCTACATCATTATCTATATTTTTTAACTGTTGGTCTAAAGCTTCACGTTGTTCATCAGGTAATTGCATACCTTTTTCTTTTTCAAGTTGTTTAAGTTCGTAAGACACACCAGCATTAGAACCAGTAGCTTTATCTAAAACTTCTTGCATTTTAGCTAAATCTTTGTCAGCATTAGCTTGTTTTAATTCAGCATATAACTCTGGTTTATCAGAAAAGTATATGTTATCTTCTAAATTGTTTATAACAGTTACTATATTGTATACACCTGTGTCAGGTATTTCACCCATCATGTCAGCGTATTCAGATAATAGTTTTAATATTTCTTCTTTTGTTGCCATTTATTTGCCTATGTAATCCAATACCTCGAAGTCATCTCTATATAACTTTAACATAACTCCATTCCATACACCCCAAAACTCAGGATATTCCTGTATAACTTGTTGTGCTTTATTATACATCCAAATTCTCATACTCAAAGCTTGTGAATCATTAGATGTTAACCACCAAGTATCTGTTCCATACTCTAATGATATCTGTTCCATTTCCTCCCAGTAAGGCATTATCTCCGCAAAACCTTTGCCTGTGTCTTGTTCCATAACATAAGGTATGTTTCTCCACTTTTCTCGCATTTCATTAAATATATCTTTAGTTGATGGTGGTGTAGTAAGCCCGTATTCATCTGCTTGAAATCCAGGAAGTGCTTGTTTTAGTTCTTCTCTGTAAACTCTTTTTAATAAAGTTTTCTTTTCGTATCCAATATCTAAAGCATCTAAGTTTCTTGAATAAGATTTATATCTAAAGAAACCTAATGTATCATTTACACCTCTACGATATTGGTCAGGTGATAGTAAGTTTTTATCGTAAACTACATCATTCCAATTTTTTTCTTCATTGGGATTATCTATATTTAAATAGTATCCACTAACTTTAAGTTGTTTAAATACTTCAGGATTTTCTGCTTGTACTTTTTGTACACGCTTACTAGAAGGTTGTCTACCTGTTTCTGACTGTGATTTAGGACTCATTAACCAAGGATGTTCTACACCATATAGTTCAAAAAACTCATTATACGTAGCAATATCGTTACCTTCATTTTCTTCTTTAATACGATTGTATTCTTCAAATAAAACAGCTTGTCCCCATAATTGTCCGCTTTCATCTTTTAAGAAATATTCTGGTTTAAAACCAGTAGGACCTATAAATTGATATATAAACTGCATTCCAAACAATGTACCTGATTTGTGTTTAGAGTATTCCATATAAGCTTCATCTATTTGTTTTTGTGTAACACTATCTGGTGTCCATTGATTAGGAAACAATTCATTAAGATATGTATTTAATTTACCTTCTTTATATAGTTTTTTATTTTGTCCTGATGCCATACCATATCTAAACAAATCATTAGTAGCATTAGCACGCATTCTATAAACTTCTTTAGAATCATCAGTTATAATTTCAAAATTTTCTTCTTTAACAAAAGCTGCATATAATTTTTTATATACAGGAGAAACAGCGACTATATCTCCAACAGATTCAGGTGGAGGAAAATCACCAAAAGCTTGCTCTCTAATCATTTCAAAAGGTGTACCGTGTTTAGGTATAAGTTTATTTATAGCAAATCCTACTAATGGGTTAGGTCCAGGTACAAATCCTTGTCCTAATAAGTTAACACCTTGTACATAACCTCTAGGTGATATACGTGTATTAGAGTCATCACCAAATATAAGACTAGATAAATAACCTCCAAATGGTAATACAAACATATCATCATCTGGATTTCTTGGGTCAGGAGAAAAAAATCCATCTTCAGAACTACTACCTAATGCATCAGCAGATGTACCTCCACGTAAAGCAACATGACCTTTACGTAACACAGTAGGATTTTCTACTAATAACTTGCCCCATGTTTGGAATACTTCAAACCAAACTTCTGCGAAAGGAAATATGTTTAATAATTTATCTGATATAGCGTGTTTTTGTTTTGTATCATACAATAAGTTTTTAACCATTGCTAATCCAAATGCTTTACTTTCTACATTAATAACATCATAATCAGCTATTTTTCCTTTTTTATGTGTAGCCATTAATCCTTTAAGTTCTCTAAGTGTTGCATTAGGTACTGCTTGTGATTGTGCTTCTTTAATAAATTTCTTTTGTAGTGTAGGGCTATATTTATTAAAATTACTTGAAATATAATCCCATCTATATTGTACAAAAACAGGAGACCTATTTAAATAACCAATAGGTTTAGTCATAAGATTATCAAACAATACCTGAAAAGCAGCATCTAGTCCTTCTTCAATCTGTGCAAGACTTCCTTGGTCAGCTTCATCTAATATATTTCTAGTAACTTTAACGTCACCAACATCTAATCCACCAGATAACAAATACTCAAACTCATCCATAATTGGTTTTAATTTAAATCCACTTAATGTTTTATCTGCATTTTCATAAAAATCTAACTCTTTACCATTTCTATCTAAGAGTTTTCCTTTAGCTATAGCATTACGTAAATCAATATTACCTAGTTCTTCTGTTTCAAGTTTATATCTGTACTTACCACCTTTTTGTTTAATAGCATCTTTTTGCCAATCAATGTTTCCACCAGATTTAATACGTATTCTTGTTTCAAGATACTGTATGTGTTGGTCTAAAAAATCACCGTCTTTAATAATTTCTTGCCATTTGTTACCACCGTAGTTAAACAAATCCATTCTTGCTGACCTACCAGCTGGTGATGCTAACCATTTATTTAATTCTTTAGAACCATGACCAAACTCTGCAACTTTTCTTGCAATAGGGTCATTACGTAAAGACATTAATTCAAAGAACATATGTTTTGCATATTTTTTCTGAGTTAACTCTGCTTTTGATTTAGCTAAATATTCTGTATGTCTTTTATTTTTAGAACTAGGTCCAATTAATTGAGTAGGTTTAAAACTATTTTTAGCAGCTTCCATAGCTTCTAATGATTGTAACAACTGTACTCCATCATCATTGTATTCTGCACCTTTAATAAAAGGTAACTTTGCTAACTTTGAATTAGGATTATGTGAAGCTAACCACTGTACATATTTAAAAGGATGGTTATATAAACCTGATAAACCTGCTGTAGCAATACGTGCTTGTTCTTCTAAAAACACACGAGTAAAAAAAGCAAGTCGTGCAAGTACTAATGGCTTAAAAACATTTCGTGTATAAAAACTCAGCATGTTAGTAACCATGTCATCTTCTAATTTTTTTACACTAATTACACCTTTTTCATAAGGATTAACTCTAGTAGCATCTCCAAAACCTTGATTAAATTTATATTTACCATACTCCCAAGCATCACTAATATTTTTAGTCATTACTTTTTGTATTTCAACATCTTTATCATAAGCTTTAAACATACGACTCATTGAGCCTTGTATAATTCTGTAATCTAATAACGGTGCAATATTATCTGACATTTCAGAAAACATAGAACCAGTCATCATAGGCATATTTACAGAAGAACCATCAGGTGCTTTAATTGTGTACATTTCATAACCACTACCTGTGTTAGGTATTATTTTTTTATTTCTACCCGCTGCATAAATTTTAGACTTTTCTATTCCTTTAAATTGCTCGTTAGTAGCTTTAACCACATATTCCCACTGACCACCACGTTTAGCTACTAAAGCTAAATCTTCTTCAGCTTGTACTTTAGTAAATTCACGAATACTTCTTTTATCATTAAAATCTAAATCTAAAAATTCTTTTAACCTACGAGACATATCTCTTTGGCTATAACCGTTTATTTGTAAATGACTAACTAATTGTGTATAACCATTTTGTAAACTATTAAGAGGTATTCCCTGCTCAGGTATAAAACCAAGTAACTTTCTATAGTATGGATTGTATGTAGAGTTAAAGTTAGAACTAAATCCTAAATACTTTTCAAATTCTAGTTGAGGTCCACCAACTTTATCTAAAGCTTTTTGTGGTCCAATGTTATTACCTAAAGAATCTAAATCATCAAGAATTTTACCATCTACATCATTCGGGTCTATTAATTTTCTAAATCTTCTTTCTGGTGAAAACGGTACTACTTTACCTAAAGTTTCTCTACCCTTACGTGCTTTTTCTCCTAAGTAACCACCTGCACTACGATATGCAGCTTTTTCATTACCTAATGCAGATAAGGCTGTACCCATAGTGTTGCCATAGACTCCACCTTTTTGTTGTAACTGAGTACCTTTTTTTGCAGTATTTCTTAAAAGTTTATTAAGAACAAAAGAACCACGTACTGGTAATCTACCATCTTGATAAAACTGTTCTAGTTTATATTTATTAACATTACCTGCTTCATCTTTGATGGCATAACCTGTATCCATCATGTCTCCATGCATCTTTCTAATTTTTCTCCAGTCACCTTCTAAAGCAATTTCATTTAATATTGAAGGATGCATCTTAGATAACATTGGATTAGTAGATATAGAAGCTAAGTCATCAACACCTGTTGCTGCTAAAGCTTTCCAGTAATCGACCATTACAGGGTCATTAAGTATTTCTTTTTTAGTATTCTGAAATAATCTTGGCACTCTACTAAAAAAAGTATGTTCTTTATTTGTTTTACGTGTTGATGTGTATATATCTCTTTTAGATACTGTTACTTCATCTAATGATTTTAATTTACCTGTTTTAGCATTTGTTATATTACTAAAGTTACCTTTACCAATAAATGGGTCTACTTCTCCTGCAGCTTCTTTAGCAATTTGATTAGCAACAGACAGAGGACTAAGGCTTTTTAACTTACCACTTTTTTTAACACGACCTAATTGTTGTGATAACTCCATAGCTTTGTTAACACGTGTAAATCCTTTTCTTAAATTTCTTACGCCTTTAATACCTTTACCTGCTAATAACTCAGGTACTATTTGATATGATGCATCAATAAGTCCAGATGCTAAATCAAACTGTCTAGTACCTGGTTCGTATATTTGTCCAGTATGTACTTTACCTGGAGAATATTCCATAAGTATATTTTTATCAGTCCAATCTTCTTTGTATAAGTCTTGTTCCATTTTGTCACCCATAAAGAAATACTTTTGTTTTCTTCTACCTGCATAAAAATTAATTTGATTTGGTTTTACATTTGATGTATAGTTAATTTCACCATTCTCATCAAAGTTTTTAATTGGCTCACCAATTTTATTGTAAATAAATTTACGAGCTTCTTCTGGTGTATAACCATAATTATTAATTAAATCAACGTAGTAAGGTGTATCTTCTGCTTTAACAGACTCTAAAGTAATTAAAGTACTTCTATCAAAGTTAACTGGCTTACCATTAACTACTTGACGCATCATGTTAAACAACACAGCTTCGCCACCCATATCATTAGCTTCTTTCATCATGGCAAGGTGTTTACGTATATCACCTACTAAGTTAGTATCTTTACCAATATTTTCTACTTCGGTAAAAGATACATCAATCTGTAGTTTTGCTTGTGCTTCAGCTTTTGTATAACCTTTTTGTAACATATCATCATATTCTTTTAAATCTCTTAAATATGCTTGTGACCTACCTACAACCATAGGTTGTCCAGGCATTGCTTTGTTAAAAGCACTAGCGGCAACAGACCATTTACCTGATGGTCCAAATGTTTGAAATAAAGCATCTAATCCTGCAAATGCCCATACACCATACTGAACATCTCCTGGTTTTGTTCCACCTGGCATTAAACCACCTGTTAACAAATCACCTATAGACATTTTCATATTGTTTTCTAAAGCTTCATATTGATATCTTTCTTGTAATTCTTCCCAAACAACAGCTTCTTTCTTAGCACGGTTGTAAGCAACATCATCTGCAATTTGTTTCATAGTGTCTGCTTCAGCTGTACCTCCTGCTAAAACATAAGGTAATGCTATATCTGCAGGTACTTGAAACTTTTCAGTTACTTTTTCTAATTCAGATGCAACTTGAGGTTGTAATGCAAACTGTGTATTTAGTTGACCAATTTGTAAATCATCATAGGTATTACCTAAGATAAAGTCCATTTCTTCGTTTTCATCAAAAAGGTGAAAACCCATTATCTAGTCCTATTATTTATTAACTCTAATATAACTGGTGATGGATTTATTTCATACATTGCTTGTAGCATCATGTCTACATTGTCAGTCATTCGTACACCACTACTACCTGGTCCTACAGGTACACCTTCAGTAATAGGTTCTGTAGGTCTTTCAGTAGGTGCAAAGATATTAGGTGTAACTATGCTTTGTTGTGATGGTAGGGGAGATGCTTGCTGTTGTTCAACAAATGCTTTATTTGCACCGTAATCAGCGTCTGGAAGCCTTCTAAGGGGTTGTTTAGAACTTCCTGGTCCTCCGTCAGTCCTTTGCCCACCTTGTGGTGTAGCTACAGGTGCAGGATTAGCAGGTTGTCTATATCCCCCTCTGTTAGAACGTTTCTTTGCCATTGTTAAAATCCTTTGTAATTAAAATAATAATACCTTTTTGAGGCATAATAATTTCTGTAATATTTTCTGAAAGAATATCTAACTCATCTTCCACACCATATTCTTGATATATCATATCCCAAAACTCTGTTTCTAAATATTCATCCATATTACATTCCAAATGCTTGTGCCATTGTAGGCGGTCCACCTTGTCCTCCCATCTGCTGTTGCATCATTTGTTGTTGAATCATCATTTCCTGTTCAGGTGTCATCTGCGGTTCTTCAGGAGTATAAAACTGTTTCATGATAGCTGTCATTTCATTAGGAAACTCGTAAATAGCTATAGCTGCCATAGTTGCAGAAGCATCACCTTGTGCTGCTCTAGCAAGTATAGAATCAAATAACACTTGCTCTGCTTTAGTTTTACGTATACGTTCTTGTACTTTAGCTATATTGTCTAATCCATCTATGTTGTCTTGTAAAGTTTCTGTGTCTATAACACCAGCTTGTAGTAATTGCAAACCAGTTACAATTTTTTGTGGTTCATCAAATCCAGCCATAACGCCATAGATACGTCTTGTTCTAAAATCTCCACCAATGTCAGCAAGAGGACTGTAGTTTTCTGTAAAAGCAGAACCATTAAAGAAACCAGCCATAGGTTTTTTCTGTACCTCTTGTGTATAAGAAAGAACTACATCCATTTCTAATCTCTTAGAGTCCATTTCGGTTATTGCAAGTTTTATAATTTCTCTATACTCATTAATCATTAATGACATAGTTGAGTTAAGTTCTGATAATCCTGCACCAGTAACAAAAGAGTTAGGTGACTGTGAGTCATCAGTAACTGGGTAACCGCCAACCATACGTAGTTGTCGTTCTAATCTATCTACTTGTTGAAATAACTGATACGGTATATTGTTTTGTGGTTTAGAAACTTGTGTACCTGGAGCTAGATGGTTTACCGCAAATCTACCTTTTCTATATTGTCCGGATTCTATCTCTCCTGATATGTTAGTTTCTGTAAACACAGCATCTTCCATTGCAATAGATGACATAATATTTATTTTTGCCATCATAGACATTAAACCTATAACGTGGTCATATTGTCCTTTTAATGCATCGAAAGAAACTCTTTTCATAAATACAAATGGTGGAGTAGAAAGTACGTTAGGTATAAAATCTAATATCATATTGCGTTCTGGGAACACAACATATGTACCACCCATGTCATAGTACTCAATTATTCTTACACCAGAGTATGTATTATCTTCCCACTTCTGTTCTCTAGCACCCTCGTATGACATAAACGGTGTAGCAGTATCAGAGTAATTATCGTTCTCTGTATCATCATCATCTTCTTTTAAAATTTCTTTAGCAAACTCTGGATAAATTTGTGCAAGTTTATATCTTGGTATTCTTCGGACTACAGCCATTTCTCTTGGTTGTTGGTCAGGTCCAAAGTTTCCTGGGAATGTATCATAAGGGTCTCTTAGTTCTGCTGATGGATAATAAAAACCATTCTTATCTCTTTTAGTTGTTATTACCCAAGCACAGTAACCATATCCTGGTAACCATCTTGCAGCTTGTGCTAGTTGTAAACTTAAATTTTGTTTGTCGTCATAGTTAGAAACAATACGTTCTAATTTTTCTGCACGTATTTTACTTCTAGTAGAGTCATTACTATTAGGTACATCTACTCGTACTTGAGGTATACCTGAAATCTTTTGTGCAAGTCGGTCAATACCTGACTGCAACATGTTAGGAGCTGGTAGTAAATCAGCATCAGAGGTTTCCATTGTGTTACCTAGTAATGCTTTGATACCATCTGCACCACCATTAAGAATAGATTTAATTCTTGCTTTAGAAACTTGACGTTCTTGTGTTAGTTTGCCTGTAGTTAACTCAGCAGCATTTCTAACTATTTCTTTGTAAGATTTTACATCTAAGTTTTCTATGCCCATGGTGCGTCATTCATTTCTGTCATCTTGTACTCTCCATAACTAGGTGTGTAATCTAGTCCTATATCAGCAGCCCGTTCTTTCTGCAGTCTTCTAAAAACCTTCATCGGAAACCAACTAGCCATAACTATATCAGTTTTTTCCTTGTTTCGCTTAGAAACAGGTTTTCCATCAAAGTATAACAGTTGTTGTCGATATTGTTGTACCTTTGCGTTAGAACCACCATCACCAGTAGGTAAGTGTATTTTTTTATTTTCAA
>Ga0222718_10005257_pt1 | contig 10538 bp, 7 predicted proteins | sample C33_27DmetaG_FD_165045 | JGI IMG/M metagenome (GOLD analysis project Ga0222718, IMG submission 165045) | Estuarine water microbial communities from San Francisco Bay, California, United States - C33_27D | ecosystem: Environmental > Aquatic > Marine > Unclassified | place: USA: California... | reverse complement strand
CGCTATTTCACTGACTGAAGCCTTGTCCGCCCAACCGGGCGGATCCCTGCTGGCGACCTCTCTTGAACTGGATACGCGATTAACTGAAATGTCTTGGGATATGAACACACCGAACAACTTAACGTTCCTCGTTCAGCTGAGTGAGACCCTCATTGACGAGTGCCGCTCAGCCCGAAAACAAGCCAATGCTGAGGCTCTATTTTACTGTGGACGCGGTCACTTTGCGGCCTCCTACTTGTCGGCGCTTGAGGGCAATTTATTTGACGCGGGCTCTCATGGCAGTAAGGCCATCGATGCCTTCGAAGCCAGTCTCATTGCCAATCCCCAGCTCGTGGCTGTCAAGTTACCCCTTGGGATGGCCTATTTTTATGCAGATAACCTACCCAGGTTCGCCAAATTGATGGCACCTCTGCTTTGGTTTATTCCGACCGGAAACTCCAACAAAAGCCTGCCTTACATTCGCGAAGTCATCGACAGCAACGGCCCCTACGCGGATGCCGCTCGATTCATTTATGCTGATCTGATCATGCAACGTTCGCCCCTGCAAATGCAGACGGCGCTTGATTTACTCGATGTCTTAATCGATCGCTATCCGATGAACCCGCGTCTTCATCTTGCACAAATTGCTGGCTTTGCCTACACCGAACAATGGCAAGCTGCAGACTCCGCATTGCGCCGTATGCAACGAGAGGCAAGGCAGGATCCCCGCTTTCAGAGCGTAGGCCATATATGGGCGATTTACATCGCCAAATATCTCGGCGAACCGCTCTCAAAATCACAGCAAATGGCCCTGTTAGCGATCACAGACCCGGACTTGCCGGCCTGGGCCACGGATTGGCACCGACTGGCGACAGGCATGGTCCTCGATTTCCAAGGCCAACGGGATCGTGCGCTCGAGCACTATGAATGGGTACTCGCTCGGGACAATGATTACGCCTCGGGCTGGCTTTTGGACTTGGCGAAGCAGGGACTCAATGAGCCCCTATTTAAGGCTGATTAGGGGACCCTTCAGCGTCATAAATTTGCTGCAAATAACTCCGCCACAATTCGTACTGGCCGGTTAAACTGCCGGTCAATTCTACAACTTGACCTTCGACTTGGGTCAACGTTGGCGTAATTTCCCGGGCAAGAGATTGCGACATCTCAGCCAACTCATCCTGATTTCGACGATAGTCCTGATAACGACGGTAAGTGGCCAGCAAGGTTCGATAATCCCTGGCTATTTTCCCGTTTGTCGCATCCTGCTTTTGGCCCAATGACTCGTTATATTGGTCGAACTCGAACTGATACCCTCGCCACCAATGGTAAGGTGCCTTCATTGCTTCGAAAATGACTTCACATTGCTCATCCAGGGCATCAATCAATTGATGCTCTGTGGCTCTGATCCGAAGGACCCGTTGCAACAAGGGATCCTCTTCTGCCGGCAGCCTTCTCAAGACCTTAAACCCCTCTTTGTTCTCTCCGAGGTAAGCCGAAAAATGCTGCGGCGATAGCGTCTCCCCATAGCGCAACAAGGCAAGCTTAGCCAACTGCTGTCGATCTTCAAGGGTCAGATCAAGGCGCAGCTTAGCCAGGCGATTCGCTATCCGCGTCATCAAATCTAAATAAGGATCATGGACGGATGCTGCGACGGAGTAGGCTGACAGGGGCACCGTCTCCTGAAAAATTTCTTCCAGCCAAAGTCGACCTGAAACGTCGCTACAGCGCATCAGGATCTCTAACCGCTCGGGTACGGCGTCCAGCAGGCGTCCCCGACACACCACTTCTGCGGTTACGTCATCATTGGGTGTTACGCGCACAGCACCCCAATACCCTGAAGCAGACAGTTGCTGTCTTAACAAAAAGGATAGGTAACGTAACTCGGCAGGCACAAGCTTCATCCGCTCGACGCTCGGATTGGGTAAGTCAGATTGAAACAAGGTGATGCTCAGGTTCAATGGCCCAGGTCCTAGCGAGCCCTCATATCGGTCAAGCACCGGGGGTTGGCTCACCGGGTCCTGGGGAATTTCAGGCGGCGCCGCCGTACAGGCAACCAACAGCACTAGCCACCACAGTCTATTCATCGGGCGTTCCATTCAGCTGACAGACCCGTCCTTTACCCAGAGTGTACCGACAGGCAAAGCCCGGGTCACCGGGTTCAAACGGCTGAAAAACTCGACTCACTGAAAAAGACTGCGACACGCCGTCAGCAGCCAGGGTGGTTGCGATACTCAATCGATCTTGCTGCTTAGAAAGAATCAATCGATGTTCAATCCTAAGTCCACCTGGCATCGCCATCGAAAACACAAGAGCTTTGGCCTGCACGTGACACTGACTGATACCAACGCTCTGAACCGTTGTCTGAGCACCGCCAATCGCACAACGGAGACTGAAGTTGTCATCTCGGGCAGCCACTAAGATGCCGTCCATCAGCTGAATATTGAGCACCGCTGTTCGCGTAATTTGGTCCGCCAGTCGACCCAAATTCACCAAGCCCTGCAGATCGTTAGCGGCCTGAAAAGGCGTATCCCCGAGACCATTTTGGCTGTTGGCCAGCCGTCGCTTGTGCTCACTCAAGGTTACGTCATAGAGAAATCTGAGTTTTTCGTTAGCGCTCTCGGTGGCCGAAAAATCAACCTCCCAGTGGCCTAGGTAAGGCTCAAGTGAGGGCATAGCGGGTTCGGCTGGGTCATCTGCTCGACTATCGGCAACGCCCAAAATAATCCCCAGCAATAAGGCCTTCAAACGGTGTGTAAGACGAGTATCTACCTGCTGATTGATGAACCGACTAATGCTTTTCACCCTCGCTTAAATTAGTATGAAACCCTGTCAAACAGGTAGATAACGACATGCAGTATCCTCTTCAGGGTCTTAAAGTACTGGATTTTTCCCGCGTGCTTGCCGGACCTTTCGCTGGTCGAATGTTGAACGATCTGGGGGCTGATGTCGTCAAAGTTGAGCCGCCAGAAGGAGATGTTACCCGATATTGGGGCAAAGTGATCGCCGACTTACCAGGCTATTACCACCAACAAAATGCGGGCAAGCGAAACATTTGTGTCAACCTCAGAAGTCCCGGGGCGACGGATCTTATCAAATCCCTCGTTGCAAAAACCGACATCCTCATTGAGAACTATCGCCCCGGTGTGATGACACGATTGGGCATTGGCTATTCGGAGTTACAGGCGATTAACCCTGGTCTCATTATGCTGTCGATCAGTGGTTTTGGACAGGACAGTCCCGAAAGCAGCCGACCAGCCTACGCCCCAGTCATCCACGCCGAGGCCGGCTTGATTCATCGCACCCACGCCGAGTCCGAGGGTCTTGCCCTTGAACCGCATTACCAAGATCTTCCTCTCTCGGTTGCCGATACCAATGCGTCATTGCATGGTCTGATTGCCGCGTTGTCGGCAGTCATATTGAGGCAGTCAACCGGGTTAGGCCAGCATATCGATATTGCGATGCTTGACGCTACCCTCGCAACCGATGACAAACTTCATTACGACCTTGAGCACTCCGGAGCCACAGCGCCGATGCGAAACGAAATCTGGTCGCTACCCTTTGGTGCCGTGCTGATCTCCACAGATTTTAGGGTCTTGTTCAAATCGCTCGTCGAGCAAGGTTTGCTGGTAGATCCCACGCCTGATGGCGCGAGCCTGACCGAAAAAATTGCCACCAGACGCCAAGCCGTTCAGCATCTACTTCAGGCCCAGATTCATCAGGACGACTTTGGCCGACTCATGAAAACCATCAACGTTGCTTGGGGCTTGGTCCGAGACCCTGCAACGATGCAGACTCAGGCCACCGTGGCTCATCGACAGAGCATCGTTGACGTTGCTGACCGGGCAGGGGGAACACGGCCCGTCACCCAGTCGCCTTACCGCTTTTCTGCAGCAAAAAGCGGCGTTAGAGGTCCTGCTCCCCACAAAGGCGAGCACAATCGGCAGGTTTTGCAGGAATGGCTCAGTTTATCCGATACCCAATTGATGGATCTGGAGAAAACTGAGATTCTCATTCCTTGACGACAGCAGCCTAAGCGTTTGGCGTCACCAAATATTTCTCGCCGGTGGCTTGCTTGGCATACACGGGTAAATGCGATTCGGACAGCATGTCCGCCAAGTTAACCTCTTGGGTGTAATGACTGGCGAAGGTTGTCGTGATTTCATCCGCGACTCTTTGGCGCAAGGCATTGGCCGCATCAACACCAATTTTTTGCAGGAACGGCGTTAACAGCCAGCCTCCTAAGCCCCAAGCCATACCAAAGGCACGGTTCAGTGTGGTCGGGGTGCGATCCAGCCCGCCATAGATATAGACCTGTTTATACGTCGTTGAACCATAGCGAGAGAACTCGCCCATTTTGGCATTTTGAGCCACTTCCATCGCAGTCAAAATCTGACCCGCTAAGGTCCCGCCCCCGGTCGCATCAAACCCCAACGTTGCATCGGTCTCGGTCAAAGCGCTGACCAAACCCTGCATAAAATCCGGATCAGAGGAATCAAGCGCATACTTCGCGCCAATCCTTTGCAACAATTCAACATGAGCGGACTTTCTCACGATGTTGACCAGCGGCACATCATCGGCTAAACAAATTTTCACCAACATTTGGCCCAGATTTGACGCCGCAGCCGTATGCACCAAAGCGCTGTGCCCCTCTTGCCGCATGGTTTCGACCATGCCTAGGGCGGTTAAGGGATTCACAAAACACGAAGCGCCCTCTTTGGCAGAGACTCCCTCGTTCATCACCAAACATTGACTGGCTTTCATCACCCGATACTGGGCATACATAGCGCCGCCTAAGATCGCGACCGTTTTACCTTGCAACTGTTGGGCTGCATCGGAGTCGCCGGCTTGTACCACAACCCCAGCACCCTCGTTGCCAGCGGGCAAGGCGTGTCCAACTCGAGCTCCCACGTGTCGACGCATGGCTTCAGGTACCATCGCCTTTACCATCGGACGGCCTTGTTCTGAGCGGTAAACCGCGGTTGACATGTCGGCAGGCCCAAATAAGAGACCGAGATCTGAGGGATTAATGGGCGCTGCTTCTACCCGAACCAAGACTTCGTCTGCCTTGGGTTCTGGAAAAGTCACTTCTTCTAGGGTGAGCGTTAACTCTCCTTCCTGGTTGATGCATGTTTGAAACTGTAATCCCGATTCAGCCATTGTCAGCCCTCCTGTTGGCTACGAATTGTTACCGGCAAACCCTACCGCGATGCAAAACGATACGGGGTTCTGTTCGAGGATTCAATGTCCGCAAGCGCCCTTGTTCAAGCTGCGGCAAAGGTCGACAAGGCTTAGAGCCCCCCTTTGTCTAGGTCCTGACCCACATTACAACCTCTGGGCTTTCAGGCCGACAAAGGGTTACTATCTAGTCGCTATCGAACGATCAAGGAATTCAGGCATGGAAGATATCTTTATCGCAGGAGGCGCCAGAACGGCCCTCGGCAACTTTGGCGGATCGCTTAAGGATCGGCCAATGACCGACCTCGCTGCCGAAATCACCCAAGCCGCCATCGCACGCGTTGGGGCTGAACCCAAAGATTTTGATCACATGGTGTTCACCACCACTTGCCCAACGGATCGTGATTCTTTGTTTTCTGCCCGAGTTGTCGGCATGAAGAGTGATTTGCCCGCCGAAGCGGGGGCCCTTGATGTCTCACGAGCCTGTGCGAGCGGCTTGCAAGCGATTTTGGCCGCGGGTCAACAGATTGCTACCGGCCACAGCCAACTTGCCATCGCGGCTGGCGCTGAAATGTTCAGTCGAGCCCCGTTTGCAGTAACCACCTCGCGATGGGGTCAATCTAGGGGACATCAGCAACTCGAAGACATGCTCGAGTGGTGTTACCGCTGCCCGTTTTCGCTCGAATATATGGGTGATACTGCTGAAAACCTCGCGGCAAAATACGGCTATCAGCGTGATGCGATGGACGAATATGCCCTGCGAAGTCAGGAGCTCGCACTCAAGGCCATTGCGTCAGGGTTTTTCGCGAAACAAATACATCCGGTTACGATTCCAGAGGGCAAGGGTTCTGCAACCTTTGCCGTCGATGAATCACCCAGAGCCGGATTAACGGCCTCAAAACTTGCATCGCTTCGGCCCGCCTTTCAAGAAAACGGCTGTGTCACCGCTGGTAACGCCTCAGGCGTCACCGATGGTGCTGCCGCGATTATTGTGGGTAACCGGGCCGCTATGGCCAGCAAGAACATACAACCAATTGCCAAATTAATCGATTGGACGGTGGTCGGCGTCGAGCCCAGTTTGATGGGGCATGGTCCGGTTCCCGCCATCCAGCAGCTTCTTGAGCGGGTAGGACTCAGCATTGGTGACATTGACTATTTCGAGGTCAACGAAGCCTTCGCTGTGGTTAATTTACATGTTGAGGCGGAACTGGGCGTTCCTCGAGAGCGTCACAACTGCTACGGCGGTGGAATTTCAGTCGGTCATCCACCCGGCGTAACCGGTCTTAGAATGATGCTCAATGCCACCCAACACCTCAACGAAACAAAAGGCCGCTATGCGATACTGTCTATGTGTATGGGGGCAGGGCAAGGTATGGCCATGCTGATCGAAAATCCAAGCGCTTGAGGGCTGTCGAACGTTAAATCGTGCCCGCACGGGCTCGCTTTAAGTCACGACCTCAAAGCAAGGCCGCCTGTTTTCTATCGGAAGGTTTAACCGCTTCTGAGCAACAAACTTTTCGAGTAATGCCGACATCGCGGACATGATTTTGGGATCCCCACTGATTTGAAATGGACCTTTGGAATCGATTTCGGCAAGCCCCTGCGCTTTAATGGAACCCGCGACAATTCCTGAAAAGGCTTTCCGCAACTCAAAGCTAAGTGCCTCAGGCGCTTGATCACGATCTAAATTAAGCCCCGCCATAGACTCATGGGTTGGCAAGAATCGACGCTGCAGGGCTTCGGGCACTTCCAGCAGCCAATTAAAGTAATACGCGTCACCCCGAGATTTACGAAATTTGCGTACCCGCCGAATCCCGTCGAGTACGCGTTCAGCCGCTTCCTCGGCGTCAGCAATCACTATGCTGTATAAAGACCTCACGCCGGGGCCAAGGGTCAGTACTAAAAAGTCATCGATTTCCTCAAAATAACTCCGGGCGCTTTCGGGTCCGGTAAAAATCAAAGGAAACGGCAACGCTTTATTCTTCGGGGACAAAAGCAAACCGATCAAGTAGAAAATCTCTTCAGCGGTGCCGGCACCTCCTGGGAATACAATAAAGGCATGACCAATTCTGACGAACGCCTCAAGGCGCATTTCAATATCTGGCAGGATCACTAACTCATTGACGATGGGATTTGGCGCCTCGGCACCAATGATGCCCGGTTCAGAAATACCCAAATAACGACCCGCTTTGTTCCTCTGTTTGGCATGGCCAATGGCCGCGCCTTTCATAGGTCCCTTCATCGCCCCATCACCGCAGCCGGTGCAAATATCCAATCCGCGCAGACCCAACTGATAGCCAACCTCTTTGGTATATTCATACTCATTACGAGGAATGGTGTGCCCGCCCCAACAAACGACCATCTTGGGTGGTGTGTCCGCGCGCAGGGCGTTAGCGTTGCGCAAAATGTCAAATACGCCATGGGTAAAGCCGTTGCCCGGCAGCAGTTCAACCCGAATATGGGCATTGACGTAAAGGATGTCTCTCAGAACTGAAAACAAGTGCTCTCGAATACCTGCGATCATATCGCCGTTCACAAAGGCTGAACTCGGCGCTTGAGCGAGGACCAGTTGTATCCCTCGATCCTCTTGCAAGAGCGTGATGTCGAAATCCGCATAGGTTTCGAGCATGGCTCGAGCGTCCAGCGGTTCGCTACCACTGTTCAGTACCGCCAACGAGCAATTCCGATAGAGGTGATACAAGCCAGTCTGAGAGCTGTCGAGTAATTGCGCAACTTCGCGTTGAGATAGGACGTCGAGCTGGCCCTTTGGACTCAATGTTATGTTAACTCTTTGCATTGTTATCGCTCCACTTTAACCAGGGCCTCGGTTTGCGGGTATTGATAGACAACCTCACCGGAGACATAGGTGGTGAGTACCCGAGTCGCCAGGATTTCGTCTGCAGGAATGGTCATAATATCTCGATCCAACACCACAAAATCTGCCAATTTGCCCGGAGAGAGGCTGCCTTTTTCCTGTTCTTCAAACGCAGCATAGGCTGCATTGAGCGTGTAGGCGCGTAACGCTTCTGCCCGGCTGATTTTTTGTCCCGGCTCGAAGCCACCTTCAGGATCGCCTGCTAAGGTTTGCCGTGTTACGAGGGCATAAAACGAAGCAAATGGGTTAACGGGTTCAACAGGCACATCGGTCCCATTGACCAAGATAGCACCCGTATCAATCAGATCTCGCCACATATAAGCGCCTTGCTCGATTCTCTTTTGGCCCAACCGATCAATCGCCCAGGGACGATCTGAACTCATATGGATTCCCTGCACGGAGGGAATAATCCCTAACTGAGCGAACCGAGGGATATCCACAGGATCGATGTGCTGAGCATGTTCTACCCGGTAACGCACGCCTCGATCCCGGCCATCAAAAAGCGCATCAAAAACATCGAGCACTTCCCTGTTGGCGCGATCTCCAATCGCATGCACCGCTACCTGAAAACCGTTGCGATAGGCCAAATGACTGATATCGATAATGTCTGCAATGGGCAGCGTCGGTAAGCCAATATGCCCCGGCCGGTCTGTGTAGGGTTCAATCAACCAAGCGCCTCTTGACCCCAGCGCACCGTCGGCAACCAGTTTCAAACTGCGCACCGTTAATCGCTGATCACCGGCGCCGATAAGGGGGCCACGACGCATCCAACCTGCCAGCATTTCAGGGTCCGAGCCCGTGATCATGACGTACACCCGTGTAGTCATTGCCCCAGCGGCAAGAAAGGCTTGGTATAGCGCAATGTCCGCATCTGTCGCCCCAGCGTCATGAAAGCTGGTGATGCCGTTCGCTGCCAAGGCTTGCAGGGCCAATTGCAACTGGCGCTCACGCTGCTCAGCGCTATCCCTCGGGATAATCGGCTCCACCAGTGCCTGGGCAACCTCGTTTAGGATGCCTGTTGGCTTGCCGGACGCATCGAGAATAATTTCGCCATCACCCGTAACCTGGGTGCGGCCCGTTACTCCGGCCAACTCAAGGGCTTTATCGTTAGCGAAGGCAGCGTGTCCACTGGCATGCACCAGGTACACAGGGTTTTCTGGTGAAACTTGGTTCAACGTTTCATTGGTTTGAAAACCCTTGATCAACTTTGGCGTCTTTGACCATTTACTTTGATGCCAGCCGCGACCCAGGATCCAATCGCCAGGCTCGGCCTCATCGATCGCCTGTGCAACATCATCAACCAAGGCTTGTAGCGATTCAGCGCCTGAGAGATCAAGGTTAGTCAATGACTGCCCAAAACCCATCAAGTGACCATGCCCTTCGATGAAACCCGGGATCACGACGCTTCCGGCTAGATCAACGATCTCCTCCGCCTGACACTCACTCAGTCGCACGAACCGGCCCCGGTCATTAACACACACGGCTGAGGGGTTGGGATTGTCTGGATCTAAGCTATAAAACCTCGCGCCGTCGTACCGCACATCCGCCGCTGTCGCAAAAACCACGAAAGCGGAAAAAAGAGAGAGTAGGGCCGTCTTCAATCGCATCGCGCATGTCCTCAATCATTAGCTTACCTATTATCTCATGAGATCTTGTCTAATTGCGCGGCGTTTCACTCACCGTTTCGATGTTTTGGCCTTCCCACGATTGAATCGGTCCTAGGAACTTGCCGGCAATCGATGATTGCCATCCCCCGTTTCGAATACAGCCTATGCGCTTCTCGATGCTGGCTTGGGTGCTACCGCCTGACAATAACCGTGCTAAGCAGTATCACCCCGCCAATCGTGACCACAACGTCTGGGTCGTACAGTCTTCTCGGTGCAATTGATCAATGAGTCGGCGCTGCAATTGGATCGCTGCACTCTCTGGATTAATCGAGAGTAAAATAATTCGGCCATCTTCGGGATGGCTCTGCTGCTGCAGGACACCTAAGACCAACAATCCTTCAATCGAGGTCGACAAAGTGCTTTTGGTGATGAAGAGTCGCTGTGAAAGGTCGCTCGTCGTTAAAGTCAAACTCCCCTTGCAAAGGCGTGCCTCCCATAACGCCAGCAAGATACTCAGTTGGGTGAGCGTAAGCTTTGGCGAGCTCGCCAGTAAGGTATCGGCCATCGCGCCGGTGAAACTGATCAAAGGAAATGGCAGTTCAAAACCAAAGGTTTGCTGAGCACCCTTTAAGGGCACATTAGCCCGGTCAAACCAATCTCGATGATCATCGATCAATGCTCGTCCTGGCAATAGCGCATCATCCACCCTTCGCACTCGGTCCGCCCGATAAGCACGCTGCAGATAACGATCGATGAACGCATTATTCTCGGATAGCCGAGCACTGAGGATCCCGGATCCCGTGACAACTTCTCGATTCAGCTCAAAAAAATGCGCATTTAAAAAACACTTTAATCGGTAAATCCTGAGACTCGTCTTTGAGGTTCTCATATGCTGAAGGACC
>Ga0222718_10005256_pt1 | contig 10539 bp, 10 predicted proteins | sample C33_27DmetaG_FD_165045 | JGI IMG/M metagenome (GOLD analysis project Ga0222718, IMG submission 165045) | Estuarine water microbial communities from San Francisco Bay, California, United States - C33_27D | ecosystem: Environmental > Aquatic > Marine > Unclassified | place: USA: California... | reverse complement strand
CCGACACTGGTTTTCAGATGAAAAATACTGGTGGTTCATTAAACGCATCTGGTGGCACATACATCTACATGGCATTTGCTGATACTCGTGATGCACAGTTTAACTTTGATGATAGTGGTAACAAGAACAACTGGACTGCTAACAACATTAACAGTAACGCATCTAGTGAGACAACCTATGACATCATGAATGATGTTGCTACATTAACAGATGAGGATACTGCTAACTTTGCTACATTGAATCCGTTAGACAAAGACGGAAGTCCTACTTTTGCAAATGCAAATTTACAAGTAAATTCAGGAGCAGTTTGGTCTTCTGGTATAAGTTCTTTAGCAATGACTCAAGGTAAATGGTATGCTGAATTTCATGCAACAAGTATTAGTTTTAGTTATGTTGGGTTAGCACAAGAAAAATATTCATTTTTTAATGGAACAAATTTATCAGCAGGTATAGGATATGCTAATTCTGGACTAATTTATGTAAATGATACTGATACAAATGTCACTGGTTCTACCACCTCTTATGCTTCTTACACTACTGGAGATGTATTAGGTGTTGCTTATGATGCTGATAGTGGAAAAGTATATATACATAAAAATGGAACTTGGTTAAATAGTGGAAACCCTGTTTCTGGAACAGGACAAATTGCTACAGTAACGCCATCAAGAAACTGGCGATTTGGTGCAAGCACTTATAACTCAACTATAAATGCCAACTTCGGTCAAAGACCATTTGCATACACACCACCTACAGGATACAAGAAACTCAATACATATAACCTACCTGATAGCACGATTGTAGATGGTAGTCAGTATATGAATACTGTTTTATATACAGGTAATGGTGGCACTAATGCTATTACTGGTGTTGGTTTTAGTCCAGACCTTGTGTGGTATAAGCGTAGAAATCTTGCCGCTGACAATAATTTATTTGACACTATTCGTGGAGCAACTAAATGGTTATCTTCAAATAAAACTAATGCAGAAACTACCATATCAGATTCATTAACATCATTTAATAGCGATGGATTTACTTTAGGTGCAGATGGAGGTTCTAACGCTAGTGGTTCTACATTTGTATCATGGAACTGGAGAGGTTCAGACTCATCTCCTGTATCTAACACAGACGGAACAATAACATCTACTGTATCTGCTAATACAGACTCTGGATTTAGTGTTATTACATTTACTGGAAACGGAACAGCAGGTGCAACTATCGGACATGGTTTAGGAGCAGTTCCTAAATTTATTGTAGTTAAAAATAGAACATATGGCGTAAACTGGAGAGTGTATCATGCTTCATTAGGTGCTACTAAATTCTTAAGTTTAAATTTAACAAATACAGTTGGAACTTCGAGTCTTGAATGGAATAATACAACTCCAACATCAAGTGTAATTACTGTAGGAACATCTGATAATATTAATAGAAGTGGTGATAATATTGTTATGTATGCTTTTGCAGAAGTAGAAGGATTCTCCAAGTTCGGTTCTTACACAGGTAATGGTTCTACTGATGGTCCATTTGTATACACAGGGTTTAGACCTGCGTTTGTGTTGTTTAAAGTAACAAGTGCCACTGATTCTTGGATTATTCATGACACAACTAGGGATACATATAATGTTGCATCTAAAAATCTTTATCCTAATGGTAGTTTTGCAGAAGATTCAAATGCTACTAATCGTGCTACTGACTTTTTATCTAATGGATTTAAAATTCGTTCAGGTTCTTATGTAGGAATGAATCAATCAGGTGCAACATACATCTACATGGCATTTGCCGAAAACCCATTCAAACAATCTTTAGCGAGGTAATTATGTATAAACTAGGAAACTTAACATTAAGAATTGGAAGGTCATTCACAGTAGGTGATGTGATGTATCCTTCTAATTGGTTACAAAAATCAACAGAAGCAGAAAAGACTGCTATTGGTATTACATGGGTAGATGACCCTGTTCTCGCCGATGACAGATACTACTGGAGTGGTGACATCAACAATCCAAAAGCATTAGAGGATAAAGAAGAAGTAGACGAAGAAGGCAACCCACTCTATGTGCAAGTATTAGATAACACAGACCCAGACAATCCTGTGATGGTAGACAGTGATGAAAGACTAGTGACTAAAGGTCTGAAGTCTACTATGATTGCACAAGTGAAAGACACAGCAGGTAAGATGTTAGCAACAACTGACTGGTATGTCACTCGTAAAGTAGAGCGTAATGTAGACATTCCTACAGATGTAGCATCTAAACGATTGGCAATCGTTGCAGAGTCTGACAGATTAGAAACAGCAATCGCAGGTGCAACTACTGTAGAACAATTAATTGAGGTAATGAATTCTCAAGACTGGGGAAAGTAATTGGCAACTCAACGAGTTCAATTTGGTGAATGGTTACCTGACCAACCATCTATTGCAGGACAGATGATTGATGTCAACAATGTCATTCCACAGGCAGTAGGTTATGGTGCTATTTCTAGTGCAGTTGATTTATCTAACAATGCAGGTGAAGATTTAACATCTGTATTTGCAGGTAAATTTAACACAACCACACAACTGTTTGCAGGTGGCGATACCAAGTTATTTCTATACGATGGTGCAACTAAAAACCTCAACAATGTATCTAAAGCAGGTAACTACACTGGTGCAGGTATATGGAGATTTGCACAGTTTGGTAATGTTGTATTAGCAGTAAACAATGTTAATAAGGTTCAAGCATGGACTGTAGGTTCATCTACTAACTTTGCTGATGTTAATCCTAACGCACCTGTTGCTAAATTTATTACTGTGGTTAGAGACTTTGTAGTCTGTGCTAACCTAGATGGTGGAACAAATGCTAATAAAGTTCAATGGTCAGATATAAACGATGAAACTAACTGGACATCAGGTTCTACAAGTCAATCAGATTATCAGATAGTGCCAGATGGGGGAAATGTAACATCGATCACAGGAGGGGAGTTTGGTCTTATATTTTTAGAACGAGCAGTGGTTCGTATGTCGTATATTGGCAGTCCATTATTCTTTCAATTTGATACAATTTCTCGTGGACTAGGTTGTATTTCTACAGGTTCTGTAGCACAGTATGGAAACATCTCATACTTCTTATCTGATGATGGATTCTACTCTTGTGATGGTAACTCTGTAAGAGGCATAGGAACAGAAAAGATAGACAGATACTTCTTTAAAAATGCTAACCTTAATCAATTTGATTCTATCTCTAGTGCTGTAGACCCTATTAAAAACATTGTGGTATGGAACTACCCTAATGTGCAAGGTGGTCGTTCATTAATTATTTACAACTGGCAATTAGACAAATGGTCTAAATCAGATTCTACGACTGTAGACTATATATCATCTCTAGCAACTTCAGGTATCACGCTAGAAGGTTTAGATGCTTATGGTAACATGGATACACTTACATCATCACTTGATTCAAGAGAATGGGTTGGTGGTAAGTTACTGTTTGGCGGTGTAGACGGACAAAAGATTGTTACCTTTACAGGCACAAACATGACTGCAAGATTAACAACTGGTGACCTAGAGGTAGGATTTAACAGTTGTGTAAATCTAGTCAGACCACAAATACAAGATGGTTCATCAACAGTTCGAGTGGCATCACGCAAGGAATTAGACGATACAATTACTTACGGAACATCTGTAACAACATCACAAGAAGGTCGTGCAGGTGTAAGAAATTTTGGTCGATACCATCGAGTAGAAGTTTCACCAACTGGTAACTGGACACACGCAATAGGAGTCGATGTAGACATCGTTCAACGAGGATTACGCTAATGTTTAGAGTATTACCATATCAAGGTGGAACACCTCGTGAAATATCAGAAGTCGTAAACAATGCGATGAATGGTAAAACAAACAATCATGGCACAGTAACTTTAAACACAGGTTGGGCAACGACAACGACATTGTATGATGAGCGTATAGGTTTTGATTCTAAAATTATTATCATACCTGATAGTGCATCCGCTCAAAGTTCTGCCATACCTTATGGTGAAATTAACTCAACCACAGGTCAAACAGCACCATCTACAGGGACTACAGCAGTAGTAGAGTTTGATAACATTACACAGAATAATGGTATCTACCAAGACGGCACAAATGATTCAAGAATCTATGTTAGAGATGCTGGTGTTTACAATGTTATGTATTCACTACAGTTAATTAATACAACGAATGATAGTCAATACGCAGATGTTTGGTTTCGCATCAACGGAACTGATGTAGACGACTCTGCAAGTCGGTTTGGGTTACCTCCTCGTAAATCTAGTGGTGACCCATCTGAACTAATTGGTGCTATGAATATATTTCTCACACTAGATGCAGATGACTATATAGAAGTAGCAGGAGGTGTATCAGATGTTGGTGTTGAGTTATGGTATGACACTGCACAAACTACACCATTTGTTAGACCTGCAATACCATCTGTGATATTAACTTTAAATTCTGTATCAGGTGGAAGTTTAAGTAATGTGTATGTATCAGCACAACAAAAAGGACAAGCCACAATCACTCACTTTGCTAACAATACTAGTGGTAAAAAATATAAATATGTTATAATCGGCTGATGGAACTGAGGCTCGTCCATAAAGATGATATTCAAAATCATTGGGACAAAATAAAACCTAGCTTAAAAAAAATGGCTCGTAACTGGCGATACGAACAAGCATATTGTGAATTAAAACGAGAATCAGCCAATTTATATTTAACAATACAAAATAATGAAGAAACAGGTTATGTGATTCTTCAAGATTGTAATTTTAGCATTCATGTTTGGGCGGCGTATAATAAAAATAACAATGTTCTTGTTGAAGGATTAAATGCTATTAAAAAATTAGCAAAAAAAACAAACTTAACAAGATACCCTAAATATGAATACATTAGCTTTTCAACATATAGAAAAGCATGGGAAAAAGTAGCACCGAAACTTGGTTTTGAAAAATATGGTGCAATATGGAAAGTTAATTTGTGAATATAGCACTTGTTCCTAAAAAAGATTACATTCCTTGCTTTTATGCAATAAATGAATATTTAGAAAAATCAGCTAAATATACTTATGGTCGTTATGATTCTGACGACATAAAAAAAGATTTATTAACTTCTAACAAACAACTATGGGTTGCATATAAAAACGTGCAAATCTATGGATTTGTCGTAACTGAAATTGTTACATATCCCAAAATGAAAACACTTATGATGCACTTTACAGGTGGCGTACATCTTAATAAGTGGAAAGATGATATGTTAAAAACATTACAAGCATTTGCTAAAGAATTAAATTGTGATGTTATAGAATCTTATGGCAGAAAAGGTTGGGGTAAAGTGTTTGAAAAAGATGGTTACAAACCTCGTTTTATTTATTATGAATTACCTACGGAGTAAACAATGAAATTTCATGATTTCTTTAATATACATAAATTAGTTCAAATGTTCACATTCTACGGCGGTGGCGGTGGACTATTTGGCGGTGGCGGAGACGAAGGTGGAGGAACGTCTCAAACAACATCAGACATTCCAGATTGGCTCAAGCCGTATGTAACCTTCGGTTTAGAGGAGGCTCAAGCACTTTATAAAGGTCAAGGACCAGACTATTATCCCGGACAAACTTATGTTTCTCCATCAGGTCAAACAACACAAGCATTAGGTCTTGCAGAGCAAAGAGCATTAGCAGGTAGCCCATTACAACAAGCTGCATTAGGACAACAACAACAAACTGTTAGCGGTCAATATTTAGGTGCTAATCCGTATTTACAAGCTGCATTAAGACCTGCTCAACAAGCTACTCAACAAGCATATTATGATGCTATTAACGAAGCTAGAAGCAATTTATCAATGGGTGGAAGATATGGAAGCGGTGCTCAAACAGAATTAGAATCAAGAGCGCAACAAAATCTTGCTAATGCATTATCTGGACAAGCTGGTCAACTAGCATATCAAAATTATGCTTCTGAACGTGGTCGTCAAGAAGCTGCTGCTGCAGGCGCACCAACAATGGCTGCTAGTGAATATCAAGACATAAATCAATTATTACAAACAGGGCAAACTAAAGAAGCATATGACCAAGCTGCATTAGAGGCTGATGTAGCTCGTTTTAACTTTGGTCAACAAAAACCTTATGAAAAACTTTCAAGCTACTTAGGTGCCGTTTACGGTGCTCCTGTGCCTATTCAATCAACTACCACACAAGAAACATCAGGTGGCGGTAAAATTATCTGCACAGCGATGAATCAAGCATACGGATTCGGTTCATTTAGAAATGCAGTTTGGTTAAAATACTCACAAGAAAAACTCAAAAAAGAACATGAAGTTGGTTATCACGCATTGTTCTTACCATTAGTTAAAATTTCATATAAAATGGGTAATAAATGGTATAACAAAGCTGTTAGAACAGTTCTTGAGCATCTTGTAAAACATAGAACAAAAGACATCTATCAAGAATCTAAAGGTAAAAAACGTGATACATTAGGTCGCATATACAGAAACATTTTTGAACCATTATGCTACCTTGTTGGTAAAATTAAAGGAGTTAAGTAATGAGTGACCCAATAACAATCGGTGCTGGCGTAGGAGCTGGTATATCTTTATTAAGAGGTGGTAATCCACTTCAAGGCGCAGCAGTCGGTGGTCTTGGCGGTGCTGGTTATGGTGCATTAACAGGTTCAGGCATGGCTGGTAATTTATTAACTGAAGGTGGATTGCTTTCAGGATTAGGAGCAAAAGCAGGTTCTAGCACAATTCCTTCTATTTTAACGACTGAGGGTGCAAAAGGTGTTGCTCCTAATATACTTGATAAAATTGGTGGAGGGTTATCTTCTGTTGGTCAATACGCAAAAGAAAATCCTATGTTAACAATGATGGGTGCTTCTGCATTAATGCAGCCTCAACCAACATATCAAGCGGATACCACAGCAAGTGCTCCTCCACCTGTAATACCATCACAACAAAGTATGAATAATTATGTTCCTGCACATTTAATGTCACAAGTACAAAAACCAAGAATTGATGTCAATGCACCAACAATGGGAGCAACACAACCATATAGAACATTTGGTTTTGGTGGAGCAAATATGTTCCGTGACCCAATGGAACAATATCTTAACTATCCACAATATTAAGGAAAAGAAATGGCAGGAATATTAGATTATTTTAATACAGCTGGCGGTTATGACCCAAATACCATGAATACTACAAATACTCAAGGTATGAATCTGCCAAATTTATTTATGACTCAGCCCGGATTGGCTAATGCTTTCATGACACCTGAACAGCAACAGCAATTACAAAATCAGGCGACTAAACGAGGATTATTAACAGGTGCATTAACTTATTTTGCAACACCTAAAAATTTAGGAGCAGGGTCTGCTCTTCCTTATTTGTCAAAAGCATATCTTGGTGGTATGCAAGGTGCTCAAGGAACTTATGATGTAGCAAGTAAAAATTTGACAGATATGATGACACTTCAAAAACTTGGCAGACAAATTGAATTACAAGGTATGACTGCTGGTGAAAAAGCACAAAATTATCTTGACCAATCAAGACTTGCTTTATCAAAAGACCCAGAAAATGTCGCATTAAAACAAAAAGTAATTGATGCTGAAAACCAGCTTAAAAAAGCAACAACATTTGCTCCACCAAACATTATATTCCAACAAGAAAGTGCTGAAAAAGGCGTAGTTGGTAAAGGCATGGGTGAAGATTATCTTGATGTAATAAGAGCACCTAAAGCAACAAGAGATAGAGTTGCTAAACTTGAAAGAGCAGATGAATTATTAAAAGGTATTGAAACAGGTAAATATACTGCTTATGGATTAGAGGTAAGTAAAGGTCTTAACTCTTTAGGATTCCCTGTTGCTGAAGATGTCGGTAACCTTGAAGCCGCTGATGCTTTATTAAAAGAATACGCATTATCATTAAGAAATCCAGCTGGTGGTGCAGGTATGCCCGGAGCGATGTCTGACGCTGATAGAGAATTCTTAATAAAAGCAGCTGGTAGTATTACTAACACACCAGAAGGCAGAAAATTAATGCTTGATACACAAAGAGCATTATTAAAACGAGATGAGGAAGTTGCAAAACTTGCAAGAGAATATAGAAAAAATTCTCCGACCAAATCAATAGATGAAGGATTCTATGATGTATTAGAAGAATATGCTAATAAAAATCCATTATTCGGAAAACCAGCAGAAGCAAAAACATCAATGGAAGAAAACATGGTTGGCGGTGATATTCAACCTAAAACATCAGGCGGCTTTAGACTATTACCATAAGGATAAAACATGGCAGAACAGGAATTAAAAATATATAAAGTAGAAGCACCTGACGGAAGTATTTTAAAATTAGAGGGTCCAGTCGGAGCATCACAAGAAGATATTTTAAAAAATGCTGAGATATTGTTTAATCAAAGACAAACACAACAGCCTAAATATAACACTGCTGCTGAATCAGCCCGTTCATTAGCACAAGGATTAACATTTGGTTTTGCTGATGAAATAGAAGCTGGTTTGCGTTCAGCTCCTACTGTTGGAAAAGCAGAAATGGCTCAAGGTGGATTAGCATCACAAATATCACCTGAGCAACAAAAAGTTCCTTTATCAGAACAAATGATGGGCGGACTTTCTGTTCCTACAACACAAACTGCACCTATTACACAAACGCCTTATAAATCTATTAGAGATGAAATAAGAAATCGTCAACAGGCTTTTCAAAAAGATAGACCTGTTTTATCTACTGGTCTTGAAATAGCAGGTGGTTTAGCAACGCCTATTGGTCTTGCTGGAAAAGGAGCGACTGTTGCTGGCAATATTGCTAGAGGTGCAGGATATGGTAGTTTATACGGAATGGGGACTGCTAAAGAAGCAAAAGATATGCCTTTAGGAGCAGTTCAAGGAGCAACAACAGGTGCTTTATTCACTGGTGCAGTAGGTGCTTTAGGCAGAACAATAACTCCTAAATTATCAGAAGCAGCCAAAAGGTTAAAAGAAAAAGGAATTTCTTTGACTCCGGGACAAGCAATCGGAGGCACATTAAAACAAGCAGAAGAAACTGGTTTAAAAACACCATTTGTTAGAGGTTTATTTTCTGGTGCTCATGAAAAATCTATTCAAGATTTTAATCATGTAGTTATTGATGAAGTATTAAAACCAGTAGGCAGAAAAGCAAGTAGAAATTTATCTGGACGTGATTCTATTGTTGAAGCTCAAAATGTATTAAGTAAAATGTATGACAAACTTATACCTACATTAAAACTTGATATGAACAAAGCTGGTGCGCAAATGGACGATGTTGTTAAAAAATACACAACAGGCGACAAATCAGGTATGTTAGGCGAAGGGCAAAAACAACAATTTGCTCAATTAATGAACAATATGAAAACTGCGTTAACAAATAATAAAAGTCCTCAAATTTTAAAAAGCATTCAATCTGACTGGAAAAAACAAGTAAGTAATTTTAAAAGTTCAGGCGATGCTGTTCAAAGAAATATGGGTGATGCGTTAGAAGATGGATACAATGCATTTTATAGAAATATAATGAATCAAAACGGTAAACACGCTGTTGAATTAAAAAATATTGACAACGCATACTCAAGACTTGTAGTTTTAGAGAAAGCAGCAAAACGAAGTGATGGATTAATAAACCCATCTCAATTATATAATGCTGCAACAGGTGGTAAAATTTCTGCAGTAGATAGAAAATTAATTGCAAGAGGACAAAAGAATTTTCAATCATTAGCAGAAGATGCTAAAAAAGTTATTGGTGATTCTACTCCTGATTCTGGCACTGCTGGTAGGTTGGCAACTATGGGATTGATGGCTGGAACATTACCACAATATATTAATCCGATAGCAGCAGCTGGGATAATAGGAGGAAGTTCATTGTATACAAAGCCCGGAATGTCATTGTTTAATCGTTACATTACTCCAAGAACAGGTGGATTAATGACTGGATTAGGTGAGCAATTAGCAACTAAATCACCAGCAGCCACATCTCTATTAAACATTAGAGATAATAGATACGAATGATATGGCACGATTTAACTTTACCTCCAATTAATTTATACAGCGCACCAAAAAGAAAGGATTCTGATGAAAGAAGTTCAAGAAACAGTAGCAGTTCACTCTGCAGAAATTGACCATATGAAAAAAGACATAGACCATATCATGAACAAAGTCGATAAAATGGATACTTCTATAGACGAAATCAAATCTACATTAGATGAATTTAAAGGTGGTAAAAGAGTAGCGATGTGGCTGTTTAGTGCAATCGCAACTGTTATTGCATTTATTGTAGGAAAATTTTTTCAATAATGGATAGAGTAACTGCCGTTATTGTATCTTGTTTATTAGTTATTTTATTTTGGGTTCATAATGTATTATCTGCTGAAACTACTATCAAATATTCTGGCATGCCTGTACCGAGTGCTATGGCACCTTCTATTTCTGCTTTCAGTAATGATATGTGTAAATCCGGAGTTAGCGGTGGAGCTAACACAGGAGTATTTGCTGTAAGTGGTGGCGTAACAATTACTGATG
>Ga0222718_10005255_pt1 | contig 10540 bp, 14 predicted proteins | sample C33_27DmetaG_FD_165045 | JGI IMG/M metagenome (GOLD analysis project Ga0222718, IMG submission 165045) | Estuarine water microbial communities from San Francisco Bay, California, United States - C33_27D | ecosystem: Environmental > Aquatic > Marine > Unclassified | place: USA: California... | reverse complement strand
TCCATAAGACATACGGTCAGTTCCACCAAATTTTTGATCGCCTCCTTCATAACGACCAACGACAAGAACATCACCATGTTTTTGGCAAGGAAATAGTTTCATGGGTTCGACAAACTCTGCCGAACCTAGCACACTAAGAATATTTCTTGTTAGTGTGGACTTACCTGAGCAAGGCACACCGCCAATCATTATTATCATTCTGTTATAGATGCCTCATATTGTTTTTTATAATCATTTGCGTTCATAGTTCCCATTTTTGAGTTATGAAACTTTGTAGTAATCATTAGGTTACTGTAAATAGTTTTTCCACCTTCGCAATGTGGGACGATGTGAGCACCAACTGCTTGAGAAAAGTGAATTGGGTCACCAGTGATTTCACAAATACCACCAACCTCTTCATATCTCTTCAATAAATTTTTAGCAGAGAATGTACGTTCTGAATCCTTTGCAATTACACTTGGAGTAATATCAGATAACCAAATCCGTACTTGTTCAGTAGATGCATCAGAATTAGTTTTCTTTACATAAGATTTAAATGCATCCCAAACTTTAGAATATCTACCATCTAACCTGTCACCATTCTCATCAACATAATCTACTTGAGAATTAGCATCTTCAAAGTCATTTAAGTTTTTAACTAGATTTTTAGTAAACAAATCATAATCTTCAACTTTAAAATCTTTAGGAAGATTAAAATAAACATGTCGCAAGAAACCAAATTCCATTATACTTATTTTGTGTTTAGTGTAAGTATTCCAGAAAGCACCAACATTCTGATAAAAACTATATTCTTTTAGAATTGAATTTTTTATCTTGTTTATTTTAGTGGGGTTTGTAACTTCCAAATATTCTAGAATTTCAATTTCACTAGTTGATAGTCCTTCACCATAATGCAATCCAGCAGAATCCAAAACAAGTTCTAAGTACTTACCTCTACCATTAGAGAACCCAACGTAATCTTTAAATAGAGTTAAAACATTATCTACTGCACCATCTCCATAATCAACAACCTTTGTTAGTTCTCGTAATTCTACAATACTTGCAGCCATTCCATATGCATTTGCTTTTTCAACAAAGTTAAGAACAGTTTGTGTTGCAAATTGAACGAATTGCTTTCCTTTACCAGAATCATCTAATTTATAAAAATCAATGATTCTCAGTTTATAATTACGATAATATTCTTTTGCATATGGTGGTAAGTCAGAAAAAAACTTTTCTCCATATAATGAAGATTTGTGTAAAGGAAACTCATTGTTTAAGAAATCCAAGATTGCTTTTCTTGTTCTGTGGCCACCCTCCAAAACTTCTTTATCTGTAATACCAGCAATAGATATTTCACCAATATCTAATCCTTCAAAGATGGATTGTACAATACTCTGTGCTTTAGATGGAGTTGCTCCACCCTTATCAGTAGACTGAACATTAGCTCTTTGCCATATGGGATTAGGATTAACATTGTTGTCTTGTATATACCCAAAATACTCATTAATAGTCATGGGTATATAATTAAATACGTTTTGCTTCAATTGGAATGAAAACTCTTTTTCTTTTAAGTAAGGAGTTTTCTTTTTGAGGATACCCTTTTTCTTCATAGCCATATTAATTCACCACCATGTAAGTATATGAAACGTCTTTTCCAAGGGCATTTAATTCTGCCTTCATAGTTTCTAAATTTTTGTACGGGCCAACAAATTCTGCCGTTGACTTAGAACCCACAATATTAAATATTTTCCAATCCCAGTAAGTAACGGTAAATTTAACCTTTTTCACTATCTTTGCCTCTTTTTTCATCTTATATAACCATTATAGGCCATAAGCCACACTTTGTCAAGGCAAAAATAGGCTAATCTAGAACATATTTTGTGGTAATAACGTATTTTCTTGCAGGGTTTACCATTACATTTAAGAATTCTGACATGACATATCTGTTTAGTAAACACTCTGTCGTCATATTATCTCGATCATTGAGGCCAAACATTATATCGTATGTACTGCCCGCGAACTCCATAGACAATTGTACGACTGGCCTTTCATCATTTCCACCACCAGTTTTTGCATCATAGGTTTTGATTAGGTTTGTGGTTATAGTTTTATCTTTTAATGTGAAAGTAATTTTGTTACCTTTCACAACAATATCTTCAGCGTGCAGGACGCTGAAAGCGCTGTTGCCCGTATCCAGCTTTGCAATCAGTTCACCGAATGGAGCAATACTTACCACCTCTTCGTAACCTGCTTGAACTGGTGTAGTGCGTCTTGATGCAACGTCTTTGAAATGTTCTAGAATTGTTTTTGCGACATTGAGTCCAGAGTTTGCAGATTCTATGCCTTCACTTCCTGGCGAGGAATTTACCTCCAATATAAATGGTGGTGCTGTCTTAGGATTAGCTGATGGTATAAAATCTATAGCAGTTAGAATACCATCTAAAGCTTTAGATGCAAGTAAGCATTGTTCTGTTTCAAGTTGAGATAGTTTATAAGATTTAACCTTTGCACCCTGAGAATAATTACTTCTGAAATCACCTTCTACAACATCTCTTTGCATAGTGCCGATAATCTTACCACCAAGCACCACTACCCTGACATCAAATTTACTCTTAATGTATTCTTGAATTAATAAATCTGAACTTGAATCTGTCTTATACATCAACTGTACGATTGAGGTTAATGCTCGTTCTGATTCAATAAACAGAACACCAACACCCTTTGAACCTCTCAAAGTTTTCATTATGATAGGAAACTTTGTGTCCAGTTTTTTAACTGCGGTTTCTAACTCATCTTGATTTGGTATGAGGACTGTTTTAGGTTGAGTCAATCCGTAGTCTTTTAATTTAATATATGTACGATACTTGTCTGCAGCCATAGAGATTGTATCTCTAGGATTAACACAACAGATACCTATCTTTTCTAACTCTGAGATTAAATCTAATGAACTATCTCTGGTTGGCGTACCACGAACAAACACAACTGTATCAGAGGAAGAAATATCAAATCCTTTTTCATCACCAGCTTCATGAATTTTGTAAGTCTTATCGTAGGACAGGTTTGCACCGTCTAAAGAAATGGCATAGTTTGCAAGTCCTAACTTATCAGACTCTTCTTTGATGCGTTTTGCAGTAATTGCTTTGTCGCCATGTTCAACCGAAAGAACAACAACTCTATAGTCTTCTTGTTTTGCTTCAGTGATAAATGACTTAAACTTTTCCATTAGGATTCTTTTTTCTTACTGCCTATGTTATACTTTGTTTCAAGTGTCCATTCATCTTTTTCTTTAAAAGAAAGAACTTTAATTTGACTCAATGGAGCAGCTTCTCCAAGTGTGCTTATAATATCAACTAAGCCCCAATCTTTTAATAAATTTGCAATTGTGTTTCGTCTTGCAATATCGTTTTCTGATAGGTTTGTATTTTTTCCGTCCAGTGCAAATAGTTCTTTAAAATGAACTATGAAATAACGACCCTGTTTGTGTAGTATATGACAAGATTGATACAGTGTTCTTTCTTTTCTACTTGCAACACCTATTCGTGATAAAGTTTCTCTAACTTTTAGAAAATCATCAGGTTCTTTCAACCCGACTTCTAGCATATCCTCTTGTGTCCAATTAACTTCTTCCATTTCTTCCACCTTTATTTAACCGTGTTTTTATGGCAGAAATTTGTTCATCATTTAATATATCAAGAGCAGCTTTTGCTTTTTCATTATTATATCCATAAAACTCTTTAACATATTCTAGATTTTTTAATTTCTTCGCCTTCAACCAAGGAGTATATCTTTTCCTTGCTCTTAGACTATTTAGTAAAAAATCAAACTGTAACTTCTTATCTAGGTGGTGGTATTGGTTAATTTCATTAACAAGTCGTATTGTATCAGGGAACGGAGCAACACATTTGTTTACAATGAATGGTGCATATTTCTTTTCCCACATTTCATCTTCACTGTCCAATAAAGGTTCTTTAGATACATTTATCGCATTAAGATACTCTTTTAGTTCATACATTTTGGTTATCTATCCATGTTTTAATAACCACAACAGTTCTTAATTCATAACACTGTCGTGAAACAGGCTGTGCTTGGTGTGGTGCGTATGCTGGGAATACGATTAAACGATTGCCTATGTTTTGCACTAGTTGTCCATCAACAACTGTTCCACCACCCCAATCCATTTTCCAATCAAGTCTAGGATAATACATCATAGTAAAGTCGCCATCGTCCATGTGCATATGTGGTTCAATACCATGCGTGTGTGCGTTTAAATACAGTCGTTTAAATTCAACTACATTATACTTCTTTTTAAAATCATACTTTGCAAGTGCGGTGTCCCAAATAGGCATCAACCAATCATATTCATTCTTTGTTACTTCTTCTGGATCATGACCACAAAAAACGTGCCAGTGTTTGTTTGGAGTTCCATTTTGTGAATGGTAATTATATCTCCAAGTTTGTTGGTGCATCTTCATATCAATTAGTTCTGCAATATGCGGTTCTAATAAGTTATCATATATGTCTATCATTTAAACTTTGCAGCTCCCATAATCTCAGTCAAACATGCCATCAAATTAATTTCTTGATCTGCGACAAAAGCACTTTTATATTGGTATTCACCCAAGATAACGACCACATGAGGAATACTACTGGCGCCCACATAATTATACAAATTATCATAAAGCTGCCTAAACAAACGTGTAGGATCATTATCCAAATTATCGACAACCCATTTACGAACATTAGTAAACTCCTTTTTCTTCATTTCTCCCATCAATTTTTTGATGTTAGTTTCAGAAATATTTACCAGAATACCAGCATCAATTTTACCTGATACAGAATATCGTTGCAGTTCGTTTAATACCCTTCTCCAATCAGGAAAGTGATTATTAATAACTTCAGCAATAACTCTCGGTTCATATTCTACTTTATTCTCACCTAGTATACTTATGATTCTTTCCATAAACTGTTTTGCAAGAGTTGGTTTCTCTGAATTTGGAATAGAAAAATCAATCGTACTACAACGAGAATGTAGTGGTTTAATAATTCTGTTTTTGTAATTACAAGTAAGAATGAAACCACAGTTTTTGTGAAACTCTTCTATGAACCCACGAAGGGCTGGTTGAGTTGACTGTGGATTTAGATAGTCTGCTTCATCAAGAATGATGTATTTGCGTCCACCTTCAAGTGATACTGTCGAAGCAAAGTTTTTAATCTTGGTTCTGAGGACATCTATACCAGATTCCTCAGAACCATTTATCATCATATAGGTTGCCCCAATCTGTTCAATCATTGCTTTTGCAGCTGTTGTTTTACCAACGCCTGGCCCACCAGACAAAATCAGATTAGGAAGATTACCCTCACTCACAAATTCTGTGAGAGTATCTTTTAGATTATTGGGAAGTACACACGACCCTATATCCTTTGGGCGGTATTGTTCCACCCATAAAAATGTTTCCATAATATAAATTCCTCAAATTAAGCATTATAAGCAGACTCTGGCTCCAGAGCGATAAAGTATTCAACATTTCCTGTTGAGTTCTTAAAATGACTTATATTTTTTGAGGACACTTGTACATCATATGAACCTTGAATTAGTTTCAAGTTTTCAACCTTAAACCAGAACTTGTAGTTTTCACTTTGAGAATCGACATCCAAATCTAATGCATAGTTATTTGCAGTATCATTTTTCTTGTCAGTTACTTTAAGACTTCCACTTTCAAGTGCCATATCAGGTGCGCCAATAACTGCAGCTGCTTTTGTCACTGTTGAAAGAGTATCACTTGATAAGTTAAACTTTACTTCACACTCAGGCATAGTAATGTCTTTAGTTGGTGTTGTAACCACTGATGGGTCAGAGTACCAATACTTCAAAGATTTAGATGTACCTTCTTCTGTAATCATCACAAAATCATTCTCAAATTCCAATTCTGGTTTTGAGAATAATGAGATTGCAGAAAGAAACTCATTCAAATCATAGATTGCAAACTCTTGAGGAAAATCCTCAATCACTTCAGCCTTTGCAACAATATTTTTCATCGCAGACATAGTAGCAATTTTATTACCACCTTTAATCACAAGGTTCTGATTGATTGTAGAAAAGTTCTTCAATACAGATACCGTTTCATTACTTAACTTCATTATTTAATTTCTCCTTTAATTCACTCACTCTATTTTCCAAGACACTAATTGCTGTATTAATATGCCCTGTTCCACGTTCTTGTATTCTAGTTTTTAAAATTGCAATTTCTTCAACTAGATAGACTAATCTATCAACATCACTCATTCACTATTCTCCGTATCATTTATATGTAAAGCTATAATACCATAATGAATCACTTTTAGCAAGTCACTTCTGTTCTTACCGCCTTTCTTTCCGTATCGTTGTGCATACTTCATTATGTTACCGATACAGAAACCCTCACCATGACCACCATCTATAATGAACTCTGTAGCTTGAAACTTGTTTTTGCTATAGTGTTCGTCATAGGTGGAGTCAATATACTTCTTTAATTCAACGAGTGCTTTGTCCTCGTTGTATTTGTACTTAATCATCTGATTTTTCTTTTTCAGCCTTAAGTTCTTCGTATTTTATCTTTTCACGTTCAGACAAATGTTTCATAATTTCTTGCTCTGAATCAGTAACATTCCAGTTCATAGCCATAGAACGCCTTTCACCTTCACCAAAGAAAGGCAACACTTGATGCTTTAACCAATTAGGAAATACCAACATTGTACCAACAATAGGTTTCACATAATCCTCAGTCTGTCCCCTAAGTTGCAGAGTATCTTTTCTACTGTGCGTTCCCCATATCAAATGAGTAAATCCATCAACTGCTCCACTTGCATTATTTAACCCTGTTGGAACTTCATCAAGTTTTTCAATACACTCTGGAGTTTTTAACCATAGGAATCCTGACAGACCAGCCATCGTTTGAACACCATGATCGTGATAAGGATTATAATCTCCAGCATAGGCATGATTTGTCCAACACTGATATACCTCAGCCCTTGAATCTCTTTCATATCCTTGTTTAAGAAAAGTACTACCGATTTTATTAAAAACTGTTTCCAATTGTTTACCAACTTCAGTATCAAGTGGAAAATCTAACTGAGCAGATTTCTCATTATTTTTAAGTTGACCAACAAGACCGTTAGCAAAGCTATCGTTCTTTGGAATAATTTCATTATCAATGTGATCATTAATCTCATTAATAATTTCCATAGGAAATTCAACTCGACATAAAGAAAAATTCTTAACTGGACGAATTGCAAACTTCAGTCCATGATTAGCTTCTTCCATCTTTGCTTCTTCTTCTGCAAGCATCTCTGCATTTTCACGAGCAAGCCTTGCATTGCGTTCTACTTCTTCTTCTGTCGCACCACCAGTTATACCACCACCTAATGCGTCAGCAGTAACAACAGGTGTTTTTTCCTTATTAACTGGATTACCATCAACATCTACTTCACGAGCAACAGCATCTGATTTCATTTCATCTGCACTATCAAATTCGAATATTTTCATGATATCTCCTTTACATGATTTAACTATAATAAACGAAAAGGGGGCTAAAAGTCAACCCCCTTTTCTAATTTGATTGAAACTATTTAATTTCAATCTTTCGCGGCTTCTTCTCCTCTGGAATAATACGTTCAAGTGAAATCACTAACATACCATTTTCAAGGGAAGCATCATTTACCACAATGTCATCTGCAAGGGTAAATTTGCGATTGAACTTACGATATGAGATTCCACGATAAATGTTAGAATCATTTTCATCATTCTCTTTAACTGAACGAATCGTAAGTAAGCCATCTGCTACTTCAACTTCAATATCCTTTTTAGAAAATCCCGCCAAGGCTAGTTCGATCACAAAGCTGTAATCACCTTCCTTTCTAATGTTGTATGGGGGAAACCCTGATGAAGTTGCATTATGCGAAGCATAATTATTAAGTTGATCAAAGACTCGATCAAACCCAACTGCGTAGGGTGTAAGTTGATTGAAATTATCAAATAGATTTAATTTTGTAACCATTTTTGTTTCTCCTTATAAAAGCAAGATTACGTTTTAAGTGTATCCCGAAATTCGGCGATACATACTATATATAAGGATTGAAGCAAGATAGTCAACTCCCAATCATATTTTTTTACCATATATTATTTCCTTTATCATCTAAATTAAATAATAAATATTTGTTCTTTATTAAATCTAATGATTCTTTAGATATATCACTCGTTATACATTTACGATTCTCTCCACATTCAATTGTTGCTGATAAAGTTGTTCCTGCTCCAGCAAACGGATCAAACATTATGCCCTCTGGTGGACAACTCGTTTTTATTATCCTTTTAAGAAGATTGATTGGTTTTTGTGTTGGATAAACTCTACCTTCTCTTCTAGAAATTGGGTGTATATCATCCCAAAAATTGTGTATTGGAACACCCCTACTGTCTGCTGAGTATAACTTTTTATATGGTTTATTTTTACCATAATGAATTAAATCTTTATTATGCAAATCTTCTATTTTTTCTTTTGAACCTCTCCACCCATACTTAGGTGTAACACCATTAAACTCAAACATTTGACCTACTCTACTTTTTTCTCCCGTAATTGGAGTTAGAGCATAATTCCCAACACAGTCTTTATTTTTGAAACTATTATCACTATATTTAGAATCTAATGGTTTATATTCCACAGAGAAATATGGGTTTCCCTTACGAAAAACTAATATGCTATCTACAATATTTCCCCAACCATTTTTTATATTGTTATGTGGGTGACTTCTTTTCCAAGATATATTTGTATAATAATTTTTAACGATATTTAATTTTGAAAGAACAAGCGCATTAGAAATGTGGTTATTATGGCAATACAGCCAACCATCTTTTTTTAGTTTATTAAAACACTTATGAATTATATCTGCATACCATTCTATAAACTCGTCATTGCTTTCCCACTTGTCTGAAAAAGACTTACTAGAACCATCAACTTCTTGCATAGAAAATTCTTTTTGTAAGCCAAATGGTGGGTCAATATAGATACAATCTACATCTACAGATAATTTATCCATAAATGTTGCATTTCTTTCTAATACATAATAATCAGATTGCAATTGGTGATACTCCCATTGTGTCTATTAACTTATCAACATCGTCTTGTTGAAACTTCAATACAAACTGACTATTAGAATTAGAGTTGCTAAGTCCTAACAAAGCACTGACTCCATTATTAGTGTGGCATCTTATTCTTAATCCGATAGATTTTTCTTGATTATTTTTAGTAAAAATAATATTTCCAGACATTTTGCCCACTTTAACATTAATTGATGGAATAAAACCATCTTTAATTAACTCAACTACAGGGTGTTTTATAAATGGAAATGTATACCTTTCATCCATTTTATTGTCTGTTATAAACATTTCCATTTCTTTATTTGGTTCAATTAAATACTGTTTAATTAAATCAGTAAGTTCATCTGGAGATATACCATTAAGAAATGAGTTACTTGCTTCCGACACTAATATTCTATAACTTGGCACCAATTTATTTCTTTCTTCTTTTGGTAGTTTTTTGGTTTCTTTAACACCACCCAATACAGATTGAATTTGTTTTACAGACACACTATCTCTATTTAACAATTTATTAATTGGCTTTGATGTGTTTGTATAATCATAAGACCCATTGGAGATACCATTCTTTTTTTGTTTGTCGGATATATTTATGACAATATTATTTTCACTATAAATGATGTTGTCTGCTTTATATGTTGTACCACCCTTACTTTCAACTCTATACTTTTTCTTTTCTAAACAAGGATAAATTAAATCAGCATATTTTTCTAAATATTCTTTAGTACTCAGTTCATTTTTTATTGCGTTGTAGTGGTTCGTACCATTACTTGGGAAACTCATAATATATATTATCCTTTTGCCGTGATAGTAATTTTAGAAAGCTGGGCCGTCATCTGTCACTAGATCAGGATCATCAGTTTCAATTTCAGATTCATTACTAACATCTACACCAGCATCAATTTTAGTATAGAGGTCAAGAAACGATACTTTAGTATCTTCATCAAACCGAGCAACACACAATTCAATTGCCTGCATTTTGTCACCAAAGATTGCAAACGCTTTTACAATGTGGTCTAGTCGGCGAGTCGAAATAACTTCATCAACACCACCATCGTAGAATGTCTTACGAATGACATCAGCCCAAGTGACCAAGTTCCTAGCAAACTCAACATCTTCAGCACCATACTTCTTCATTGCACCCAAGACAATCTTAGTTTCAACAGTAGGTGTAGCATAAGGTTGTTCCATTGTAACTGCAAACCGTTCTAGGAATGCTTCGTTAAGAATGTTAGTTCCAATAAAACGTCCGTCATCAGAACCTTTACCTTTAGTGTTGGCAGTTGCCATCACATTGAACCCTTCTTTTGGAGTAATCCACTTGTTAATTTTTTTGAGATAAACACCTTTACCCTCAAGTACAGGTTGTAATGCAAGTAACTTGTTTGAACCCAAGTCACACTCATCAAGCAACAACGTGCAACCACGTTC
>Ga0222718_10005253_pt1 | contig 10545 bp, 5 predicted proteins | sample C33_27DmetaG_FD_165045 | JGI IMG/M metagenome (GOLD analysis project Ga0222718, IMG submission 165045) | Estuarine water microbial communities from San Francisco Bay, California, United States - C33_27D | ecosystem: Environmental > Aquatic > Marine > Unclassified | place: USA: California... | reverse complement strand
TGTCTGCGCTAAACCTTGTTGTTGTTGTTGAGATTGAAATTCTGCTGCTTGCGTAGCTACTCGCATATCTTCAAATTGATTTTCCATTCCTTCAAAAGTATTTTGTAAATCTTCATAAGGATTATCAAATTGAAAGTTTTTATACGCAGATAATTGATTTTGATATTCTTTTTTAGCTCTTCTTTCTCTTCTTCTTCTTTTCCCACCTCCAAATAAAGCGCCTATACCTTTAGCAATTCCAGGTATCGCCTGCGCTACCATCCCAACCGGGTTCGCTGCACCTAATAAATCTTTTAATGCCATTGTTTTATTTTTTAATTACTACTTATAAATATTTCTGAGTTTACTGCAAATAATTCTGCGTGATCTTTTGAGTTGTTACTTAAACTTACTTCGGCATAATATCCAATTACACCGGAAGTGTTTTTACTATTATCTTTACCAAAGAAAATATAGCTTGTTTGTGTTAAACCTGATAAATTACCGGTTGCATTACAAACTATATAGTTATCTGCGATTGTTTGTACAGGTCCTATTTTTTTAATAACATCACTTCCGCTTGTTGTATCTAAAAAATATATATTATCGTCCACCTGAAGTGAAGTGTTTTTTGTAAATGCTGTTTGTAGTGTTATTAAGCTCATATTCTTATTATTACGTTATTTTATGGACAGTTAAGATTATAAGGGCCTGATAATGAAGAACCATTCCATATATAATAGCTTGAATTGTTTTGAGAAAAGTATTTTGTACCAGATGCTAATGTGCCGCACCCTGATGATGAATATATCTGTGTTGAATTTGCAAGCGAGGTCCCGTTAAAATAAACTGTTCTCGGCGAGCCATTTCCACATAAATTATTTGCTGCACTTGTATCTGTTGCCGGATTGTCATTTGTCCAATATATTGTTGCGCTATTACAAGATGATTGAGGCACTGTTGCTGTAGCAGTTGTAGCATGACAACTTTCAGTTGATATTATAGTCGCTGTTATAGTAGCATTAGCTGCAACAGCTACAAAAATACCGTTTTGTAATTGTGATTTACTAACGCTTGATGGATTACAAACGCCATTACTTGAACCTAATTGTATTGATGTAGTTCCTGTGTGACCACTACCAAATGTTCCAGTTACTGTTACACCACTATTTGAATTATTATAACTTCCTGATGTTGATATACTAAATGAACAATCTCTTGCATTTGCATTTTGGCAAGCAGTACAACTGTTATGGAATGTTTGTATTTGAAATGCTGTTGAGTCACCACTTCCGCTACCAGTTATGGTATAACATGTAGTTACATTGCCATCAGGGGCTTCAAATACCTCTCCATTTGATAAAGCGTTTACACTTGTATATCTTACTGTAATTACTTGATTTGCGGCTGTTGTACAATCTGATTGTAAATCCTCAGCTTGATACCATCTTTCAGTAGGAGATGGAGCATACCAACTTTGAGTAATTTCATCTTCCTCACTAACCCCTGTAGCTGTAGCAACAACTTTGTAATATTTCGAACCGGCTGATCCTGATGTTTGATTTGTTAATTGATTACTAGGTCCCGTTTGTATCGCTGTGTTTGGGTATGGATCGCTTAGCGAATTTTTTACATACCAAGCATAATTTGTTGCTGTAAATCCTGAAGTTGCTGCTGTTAATGTTACGAATGTATTTACTTGTACAGATCCTCCCCCAGAGCTTGAAAGCGAAACAGAACAACCCGTACAATCACAACAAGATGATGATGGAGCAAAAGGATAAGATCCTGAAACAGTTGCACTGTATTGCTGATTACCTGTAAAATTAGCATTAGTAATTTCATAACAACCAGTTGTTAATCCAGTGCCTGATAAATTAACTACATGACCAACTTGGTAATTCTCGGCATTTGTTATTAATATATCAAGCACACTGCCGTTTGGACATAATTTCGCTTGCACTTTTTGTTCTGGCACGGACCAAGTTATTTGGTGTGAATCAAATTGACCGCTAGCTGTTCCTCCTGTTACAGTACAACCATAAGTTACATTGCCGCTAAATGTATTTGATACTGTTGCAGCATAAGTATTACTACTTCCTGATTGAACCACTGAGCCGCCAGTTGACCACGCAAAATTTGTTCCCGCAAATCCTGTTTCTTGTGCCGTTAATATAACCGTTGAATATGAACTACCTGTTGTTGCTCCTGTTATTTCAAATGTTGTACATTCTTGCCAAGTACTAACAACATTTCCATTTCCTCCATTTACGTAAGCTCTTTTAGATCCATCTGAATAAGTACCTGTTGAAATACCGCCTGTTGCACCGGTTACATTACTAAAAAATTGTGTTACTTGAGCAAGATTAGAAGCGTTACCATATAATGTTCTTTGATCATTTGTATTTGTACAAGCATCTACAGATGGCACTGAAGATGAGCCAGCATTTACGTAATTTAAATTTGTATATGTTGCAAAATTGTTCCAAATTATACTAACATTTTGCGCATCAGAAATAGTCTTTGAATCACCACTGTCTGTAAATGTTACATTACAATTATAATAAGTAGGTGAGCCTGCTGAATTATTTACTGTATTGAAATTAACATTTAAAGTTGCATTAGTGGCCCCTGAAATATCTGATAGATTATTTGTAGCGGTACCTCCCTGCCATTGATAACTTAACGTAGCTCCTTGAGGAACATTAGTTGGCGTTGCTGAAAGAGTTCTTGTTAATAAGCTACCAGCACTATATATAAAAGATACAGAAGCTGAAGTTGTTACATCAACAACAGGCGTTAACATTAAAGTACAACTATTATGTGTATTTGCTAACGTAGCAGATGCGTCAAAGCTGCCTGTATAAGAGGCATTTTCAACATACCAATAATCATTTCCAAACTGCTGTGAAGTAAAACTTATTACATTGCCATTTACTAGGGTGCTGCCGCTTCCTAAATCTACATTAAAATATCTATCAAAATTAGCATCATTACATTTAGAAGCTTTTATTCCTTGAAAACCTGATGAACAAACAATTGCGGATTGAGGTATACCCCCAGAACTTATAAATCTATGATGATTATTTGTGCCGTTAGTTGAATTGGAATATGTTCCTTCTTCAAATCCTGTTGTGCTTCCTTGTATATTTTTATAAAACTCTGTTGCACTTGTAAAAGAAGCATTGTTAGCGTGTATTGTTCTTGTTGTTCCTGAACTACAAGCTCCTTGAGTAACAGGAGCACCTGCTATAAAATTTAATGTGAATGAAGGTCTGTTGCTATACACAACAGTGTGTGCCGCAGAATCTGTAGATCCATTTACTTTTACTTTATAATATTTAGTAGCAGCAGTTGTTTCTTGTGTTGCCAAAGTTGCATTTGTAGCACCAGCTATTAAATTACTTGAGCTAGGTGTAAAACTAGAACTCGTGTCTTTATACCATTGGTATGATGTTACACCCCCTGTTGTGTTAGCTGTTAAAGTTATATTATCGTAAGTAAACGAAGTTCCAGGTCCGTTTATAACAACTGTTGCTGATTGTGGAGCGGTCGCTGTTGCTTGTGTTAGCGGTGTTGTATTACATAATCCGCTCGTTATAGTAGCTGTTACTGTAACACCCTCATTAGAATACACCGTTAATCCACCCGCTAATGCACTTTTTGTTGTATTAACACTGCTAGATGAACCAGTAGAGCCTATTCCAATATTTCCTTGCACTACACTTAAAGTTACAGTATCTGAATTAACATAGTCTGTACCGCTAAAATTACCTTGCAAAGTATAGTTACCTGAAGAATAAGTGCTTCCAGCCGTTAATGTAAATGCACAACTAGCTGTTCCTACTACAACATTAGTATCTTCACACTCTATTGTTCCAGAATTTGTATAACCTGAAGGTATATTTATAATAGCTTTATATTGTGTATTTGCATTTGATGAATACGTTGTAGGGTTATAAGAAGCAATTGTTCCTAAATCAACAGCACCACTAACCGTTGCACCCACTGTTCCAGCGGCTATTTGTAAATTAGCATCTGCACAAGTAAATGCTGCATTAGTTGCTCCAGCACTAGCAGAACAAGAAATGGTACTACCTGAATTATCAAACCCCGATGGCGCTAATATCGTCGCTGTATAACTAACTGTTCCTGTTTGGTATGTTGCAGGTGATATAGACTCTATTGTTCCAGCTGTTACCGTACCAGTTACTGTACTACCTACCGTACCGCTATTTATAATTAATCCTGCATTAGCACAAACAAATGTTTCTGTTCCGCTATGGGAAGATATATTACCTAACCCTTGTATTGAAAAATCTTTTAGCCTAGAGTCTAATTCATCTCCGCTAATTGTATCAACATTACTATTTATACCTGATATTAAACCAAAATATTTACCTTCTTTTTCTTTAAATTCAATTACTTGACCATCTTGTTGATCGGTTTTTATACCTTCTGCATCTACTAACCAGCCTGTTGTCCCCTCATATATTATATTTTTAAAGTTTTTAATTGTTGAGGGTTCTTGATTAAATATTAATTTTATTCCCGATGTTACATTGTTACCATAAAATTGATTTCTTTCACCTCCATCAGCATGATGCAGATAAAGCTCCCCCTCGTAACATGTGTAATAATTTCCATTTAATGAAACACCCCCATCTGGTATAAAACTTAATCTTGAAACCCAGCCGTCTACATCTTCTTTAAAACTTACAGAAGCCCCATAAGTAGGCAAGGACAATATATATTGATCAGAATAAATATCATAGCTACCTATAATATTGCCATTTTCATTTAAAAGATTTTCTCTAAAAAAACTAGACATGCCTTTATCTGATATAACAGTTAAGCCGTCTTTTGAAAGTCTTATTACAGCACCTCTTGCTTTATCTGAAAAATATGCTCTGTATCCATGATTTGCAAATGATTCTGGATTTTTTGATATTCCATAATCACCATTATAAGCCACTGCTTGTCCTAATACATTTTGAGTAGACGTTAAGTTTACATTACCATCAGCATTAAATAAAGCATCTTTATTTGCTAATATTCTTAATATTTTATCTTCACATAAAGCTATTAAATCCGTGTTTCTTGTGTGTAGTTTTTGTATACTACCATATTCTGGGTTTAATTCTTTTGTTGTTTTTAGCCCCGTATTAAATTCATTTAATTTATTTACATCAGTTTCATCATTAAATATACCAGAATATATTAAAGAAGACTCTTTGGTTCTTTCTGAGTATTCTTTATCTATAATTGTAGAAGCTTTTACACCATTATCAATTTTATCTTCATTAAAATCATCCGCTATGATGCTTGACTCAACACCATTTTGCATTGTAAAAGCATTGAAAAAATCTAAATCAAAACCTTGAGAATTACTCCATTCAGTTATATCGTAAGCATTTGGTGTTTCATAATAAATATCTAAAGAATCATCATCAGGTATTGTTTCAAAAACTGCGGGTGATGAATCAGCTGTTACACCTGTATTTTGTGATGAATATGTAAATTTAAAATCAGTTGGAAAACCAGCTGTGTTAAATTTAACTTCTACTTTTGTAATTTCACCAGATGAATCTAAATGAGGTTGTGTTCCTAAAGTTAATTCACCTGAGTTAATACCCCCATTAGTATATGTACTGCTGCTACCTATTAACTCAACATAAGTTGTTGCATGATTTACTGATCCGCTAAAATGAGAAGAATCAAAAACATTAACAACATTATAACCGCTAGGTATAGTTCTTCTAACTTCTTTTACTTCACCATCTTTAAAATAATATTGATAAAAGTCATTTTCATGTGGTTCTTGTACCTCCCCTAAAAATAAAGCATTAGAAGGCACAGACCTTACTTGTGTAAAATCAGCATCATTAATTTCACCATTTGATCCCGCTAGCCCTTGATTATTATACACTTCATTTAAAACATAATAATTCTTTTTTATTTTAATAAAAAATTTACCATCAAAAGTTTCTGAAGCGTCTATGTTTTCTGGTTTACTTTCTGATATATCTAAAGCTTTTATTTTAAAATCAGATTCAACATATAATGTATTTGTTGGAATATTTTCATTACTAGCTAAAGGTGTATTGCTGTTTAAAGCTTTTTTAAACATCATAAATTGCCCTTCTTTTATTTTGTTTATTTCATAAGAAGGAACTACCAGCCAAAGTGTGTTTGGGTCTTCTAAATCTTTTTTAACATCTTGTACTATTATATTATTATAATTGTTAGATGAAGATTTTATGTAATATCTAAATTTTTTAATTCTACCACTCCCTATATCTTCATTTGTATCTTCATTTTTATATGCGGCTAATGGAACATCATTTGTATTTTTAATATTAAACTTTTTACCGTAACTTGAATCGGGCGTTTCTAATAATGTTCCTGTATGAAAAAATACTTTTTTATATCCTGTTTCATTTGTTAGTACAGGTGATTTTCTGCCATGCTCATCTTGAAATACCACCCCTATTTGATATTCTCTACCACTTTTTACAGTAGCTGTGTCTTTTATAATAGCCGCGCCCTCTAATCTTAAAGCACTTGTTCCCGCTGCGTTTAAATATTCTCTAGTACTTTCTGCGTTTTGAAGATTTGCAGCTACGGTTTGATCAGAAATTATATTACCTCTGTCTTTTAATGTAATATCAAATTCTGGATTATAATCATCTAAATTTAGCCCATCTACATAATTACCAAATATTAATCTATTGCCAACAACATCTACAGCTTTAGCTTTGTAAGGTACATTATCATACGCTCTTAATAATTGATCTTCAGAGATAACTCCTTTCTTACTTGTTTTCGATATATCAACTCCTGTTTCAAATTTGGTTTTTATATCATCATATTTAATTGTTTTATACAAATAAACATTAGTATTATTTGATTCTTTATATAATATATCTACAGATTTTATATTATTTACAGTTTCTGTTTTATTGTTTAAATTAACACCATGTTCTATATTTACTAAAGAAGCACCTGTTAGGTTGTTAAACATAGATTCGTTATACCCTTCATCAATATCATACTCCTGCGCTGCGCTTGGTAAAAATACAGGATTACTAAAAGGTGAATATGTTGAATATTGACCGTTATTAAATTTCCATCTATAAGCAAATCTTACAAATTTATCCCTATGTATTGCACCTGCTTCATTAGCTTTATTTGCAACCCAAGTAATATCATATTTTATTTTTGGCGCGTTTAATGGGGCTTTTTTTATAAGTGTAATATCTGATTCAATAAATGGTTGCCCATTAATTTGTGTTGTTGTAGTATAATCTGTGGACCCCGCTATAAATATTGAATCTATTGAAATATCTATAATTTTAGGCTCAGAATTATTATCTGTAAATATTAAAAAATCTTCTAATATAGTAATACCTGTTAATTTTTCATCAGTAAAATTTAATACCGGTGGCGGATTACTTCTTGATCTATCTTCAATTAATACAGGCTGATATGTATTTGTCACTTCATTGTACTCAACAATAGCATCTACTGAAGTACCTTTTACAAATAAATACATTTTTTCTGTTTCAGTATTTTCTATAATGCCTATACAATTACCTCCCAAATTAAGGGATTTAACATATACCGCTGGGTCAACAGTCGTATCAAGATGAGTATATCTGTTACCTAATATGTTTTGAACAGTCCCAGCATCTGAACCTTCTGTACTTGATATTTGAATATTAGAAGCATCTCTATATTCGCCGTTAGGAAGTAATCTCTCGTCGAGGTCCTTGTTCATCTTTCCGCGTAGGAAAACCTTTTTTATTTCTGGCATGTATTAATGTTTAATCTGCTTAGACTTGCCTCTCATTACTTGAGTAAGCTCTTTTAACTTAAGGTTAGATAATCTTAATTTAGCATTACGCATTGCTGCTCTTCTTTCTCTTCTAAATCTATTTACTATGTATTCTGGGATGTTTGCTTTTGCAGATAGCACTGCATGAGCTATGTATTTATATATTGCTTCTTCTGCAAGTTTATGTATTTGCATTTCATTATCAGTACCAAGTCCGTCTGAAACATATTTTAATGTTATAACTTTTCCTGCTAAATTGCTACTGAATCCAAACTGGCCGTTTGCTTCATCTACTATAAATACACCGTTTATTTGTGTAGTTTCTGGATCTATACCAAATCTTTTACCTTCACCGAGCATTGCATTTCTATCATTGTCTGAATAAAAGTAATCGTCATTTAATTCTGTAGTTGGTACATTTTTAAATCTTTCTGTAGTTAAGGATGTAGCTGTTAATAATGTTTCGTCATTATCATATAAGTATTCAGCTGTATCATCTTGCAGTATTGCTTGTGATGGCCTTGAAGTTATCTTTGAAGGATATATTACTCTCTCTAATCCATCTCCGTCTATCCATGCTAATTGTGTATAATTAACATAATCTTGCGGCATTGGTATTGTAAGTGATGCTCCTACTTCTATTTCCTGTATTTTTTCAACTCTTGAAACATCATAGCTAAATTCCTGTATTGCTCTTTTAGTATGAAACAGTATATCAAGTTTTCTTGCATTATCAATAATTTTACCATCTCCTACGTATGAAACCATAAAGTTGTTTACAATATCGTTTAAAGCAATATATCTATAGCTACCATGCTTTATGTTTTTTAACTTAACTTGTATTGCTGTTCCATTAGCCGGAGCGGTTGTAAATGTTATTACACCTGTATTAGCAACATAAGTATATTGATCATCATCAATTTCATTTCCCGCTTGGTATACTATAAAATCATTTTCTACAGCTGGTAATGGGTCAAATGTAACAGTAAAATCTTTGTTAGAACCGTTACCAGTAAAATTATTAGCTACTGTGTAGTATTCTTTAGCTGTTTGTGTTATTAGTCCCATTTATTAAGATTTTTCTTGTGTTATTTTTTTTGTTTCTTTTGCATCTGCTAATTGAGCTATATTAGGATCTTTAATACTTACCCCCGCGTATAACAATATTTTTAATACAAGATTTGTTTCTTCTGAATCATGCAATTCAAAATCAGTAGATGTGCTGGCATTATATAAAGCGTTACCCGCAACAGTTTGCGAAGCCCATGCAACTGAATTAGGTTTTCTAACGTATGTTATTGATATGTTTGCGTTTATAGTAGTTGGATAAACTATTAATCCCCAGTGATCTGAAGCATTTGCTGTATTTTGAACATATACAGGATTATTAGTTGTAGGTGCTGTAAGTTTTGATAATTGATATTCTAATAAATTCTTTTTATCAATTTGTTCAACAGGTGTTGTATTGTTATATATTACAGTTCCTAATTTATGTAAGTTGGATGGTAAATGAAAATGGTCCGTCATGTAAGATACAGATGCGGACTTTTTAAACTTGCTTAATTTTTCGTTTATTAATTTTGGCAAATCAGAGTATTCAGTATCATTTTTCGGTAATCTACTATATTGATTTAAGTCAAAGAAATACTGTTCGAATACTTCAAGCTGTGCTTGATTTGCAAACAAATTAAATTCTTGTGGCGTTACATAACCACGGTTTTCTTTATTAAGAATAGCTAATACTCTTTGATATACTGTATCTATACTAACTGCCATATTTTTTATTTATTATAATAATAGCCACCATTACAGTGGCTATCACCATAATGAGACTTTATTTTAGTCTTTTTTCAATTGATTTGTAAACTTCTAAGCCTTCATCTGTTTTTAAGAAAGCTGTAAAAGCCGAATAAGGATGTTCATCAAATGGAACTGTCATAATTTTCTTATCAGTTTTTGCCCACTTAAATGTTCTTTGATCTTCAGATAATCTTAATATTCCAAGTTCAGTGGCTTTTATAGCCATATTCCTAATATTAATATCATCGTCATTAGCTAGCTCTAAGAATAGTTTTGGCTCATTCTTAGCAAATAGCAATAAATCTCTTTTAATCTCCTTAGAAGTCATCTTAGATACCTCAGATCCAACCTCAGACCTTATAACAGCTTCTGCTTGATCAATATCCATTGATTTTGCCACCATTAAAGCTTCTATTTCTAATTCAAGTATATCTAAATCATCTTCTGCTTCCTGTTCTGCATCAAATTCTGCAAATATTTGACCCCTTTGAGGGTGAAATAATGACATTAATTTTTGCAAAGTTTGTTTTTCTTTTGGCACGTTTAATACGCCGTCTTCAAAAACTATATGACCAAGTCTTGCATCGCCTTTAAATTCGTCTACGAAACAAGTTTTTTGGTTTACCGTGTATTTTAGTTCTCTTTCAAAGCCTTTTTCTTTGTCAAACCAAAATATACCTTTACTTTTAATTGTGTATGTAAGCGGTGATTTGCCGTTTACAAGATAGTATTGTCTATCTTTTATCTCCCATTTAGGGGCTGTTGTTACTTTTGTTGCCATAATATAATAAGATTAAATAATAAAAATATAAGAATCCCCGGCCGAAACCGGGGTAATTCTCATATTAAATAAGGATTAGTTTAATAACATAAAGTTATTAGCACCTTGTACTACTAAACATCTTTCAGATAAATAGTGTACCTCCATT
>Ga0222718_10005252_pt1 | contig 10552 bp, 21 predicted proteins | sample C33_27DmetaG_FD_165045 | JGI IMG/M metagenome (GOLD analysis project Ga0222718, IMG submission 165045) | Estuarine water microbial communities from San Francisco Bay, California, United States - C33_27D | ecosystem: Environmental > Aquatic > Marine > Unclassified | place: USA: California... | reverse complement strand
TAATAGCACTAGGAATTTTAAGGATAGGTCTATCAAATTTAAACATTTCAACATTTGTACCAGACCAAAATTGACCAGCTATTTCTAAATCTAAACTTGGAAATAATAATTCTTTTTTTTCTAAATGTAATTCTTTGATATTAGATAACTTCTCTGCCATCCGTGGTGTTAATGAAACTCTTTTATTTAATACTTTACTAAAATGTATTTCATTAATACCAATTCGTTTTGCAACTTCCTTTTGTTGCATACCAGCAGCTTTAATAGCATCCTTAATCTTATCATTCATTATTGCACTAACCATATGCCAACTAGCTTTAGATGCTATTGTTTTTTTTTGCAAACTATTTATTTTTTATTTGCAAATAATGTTAAGTTGTATAGAAACTATTGCTAATATGACTTTACAAGAATGGAAAACCCTTAAAAACATTAAAACTTTAGGGGAATTAGCGAAAACATTAAAGGTTGCAGACTCAAAAAACCCATCAAGATTAGTCCACAGATGGCTAAATGGTACTTCTTTTCCAAGAAAACACCATTTGGATATGATTTTTAAGGCAACCAATGGCAAAGTTACAGCAAACGATTTCTTTACCCAATAAATTAAAAGTTGGATCAGTGGACATATCTGTCCAGTGTTTAGACGGATTAGTCAATATATCTGATGATGAAGGTAGTTATGATGGCAGTAAACAGACCATTATTTTAGATAAAAATATTGTTGAAAAAGGCAATTCGTACAGTTTTTTATTAGTTTGGCATGAATTATGTCATGTTATTTATGATCATCATTTGTTGAAAATGGCAGATGAGGAAATTGTTGTTAATGCAATGAGTCATGGCATGACACAAATCATGCGAGATAACCCTCAATTTTTTAAGTGGATGCAACAATGTCTGAAATAGTTTTTACAAAAAAAGAAAAATTACGACTCAAAGAATTAGCCAACATGGATCATATATTTCCAAAAACATTGGTTAAAGGTGGTTTGTTGGATTGGTGTGTTGTGGTCTGCAAGTATTATCAAATAAGTTTACAAGAATTTAATTCCTCATGTCGTGAAAGACATTTAATAAAAGCGAGAAGGGATTTTTGTCATTTAATTAAAAAAAATACCGATATTTCACAAGCTAGAATTGCTAGGTTCATGGACAGACATCATACCAATGTCATGCACCATTTACAGAAAAATCCATTTAACATTGACAAAATAAATGCTCCTTAAACGATGGTTACTATTAAAAGATGTAATGTCAGATAAACATCTTAATGCTGCATCATTAAAAGTAATGTATTTTTTATTAAATAGAGAGAACAGTAAGACTAAAGCTTTATATCCTAGCCACTTACGACTATCCGAGGACACAAAGTTATCTGAAAGACAAGTGAGAAGGGGAATTAAAAGTTTAATAAATGAAAATTACATTATTATTTTACGAAAAGGATCGCCAGGTCGTGCAACATCTTACGAAATTAATTATCAACACAGGACAAGATTGGTTCTAACACAGGACAACATTGGTCATAAAAGGGGGTCAAAAGTGTCCGACCAATCTACCAAACAATCTACTAATAAATCTAGTAAAGTAAATAAGGAGGATGTGGACAAACTAATTAATAGAACTAAAAAAATGTTTAACCCTAATTATAAAGCAGTGGTCAATGGTACTAGACCTTCATACAATTCAGATGAACAAATATATCAACGAATACTAAAGAAAACAGAAGATCCAAACTTGGCAGAACAATGGTTAAAACTACAAAGAAGTCCAGACTGGAACGATAAGGTGCGAGCAGAACAAATTGCCAAACACCTTCAATGCCTGAAATAACAACCCAAGATATTATTAATCTGTTTGAAGATGCAGCTAGAACAGACAGACGTTTACCAAGAGCCATTAAAAAGCAAAAGACAACAGCTTGGATGGACCACACACAAGAGAAAATGTATCAACATAGTTATTATGCAGCCAATTACAGAATTGTACCAACATCAAAGGATATCAGTCGTTGGTGGATCGCAAGTGAGATATTACGATCGGTCGTTGAAGATGTAGAAAAGAAAAAATTAATCTGGGTTAGAGCTAATAAATATCCTTGGACTGTCATCGGTCGTAGATTTGGCTATCATAGACGAAAAGTAAAACAGATGTTTGAAGAAGAAATAATTTATATTAGACTGTGGTTTCAGTTACATTCTAATCACAAAAAAGTTAGTGACATGATTGACAAGATTGTGCTAAAAAAAGAATAGAATTGAGTTATTTATTTTGTTCTATTAAGTATAACTCTAATTCTGATTTGTTTCCTTTATGATTTATTGATTTTAATCTGTTGGGTAGCCAACGAGGAATTTTGACAACACCATTTAACCAACGTGAAATAATGACTCGATCGGTCATGTCACTAGAATTAAATAAAATCCTGGCAAGATCTCCACTTGTCAGATTGTTATCAGATAAAAATTTGTCTAGGTCTTTGGTATTCATAATTGAAGGTATAAACTAATATATAATATTAACAAATAGAAAACCCCCTATAAAATGAATTATAGAGGGTTAATTAAGGTTATTTTAAAGGTTCTAACAGTTGATTTATTAACTTTTCGTTTAAGTCTTTTAAACGTAAAGGTTTAAAGCTTTTAATATCGTAATATGAAAATAATAGACTACCTTCATCGTCATATATTCCTAAATCAATTAATTCATTCATAGATTTAGGTGTCTGTGCATCATGTGTTATTAATATCTTTTTATTATTAATAATTTTTTGATAACCATCACAACCACCACCAGTATCAACATATTGAAAACCTAAATTTTTTAAAAATACTTCGTGATCTGGTTCATAATTATTTGTACCCCATTTATTTTTATAAGGTGCATATTCGTCTAGTGATAGTTTTAAAGGGTAATTTGTTGTAAATGTTTCTAAATTATTTATATCAAAACCCCATTGTTCATAATCAATAACCAATTCTTGAATTGCATAAATACAATCTTGCAGTTCATTCATTTTTGTTAAAATTTCAAGTTCTTTTTCTTTTACCTCTATTTCTCTTTGTGTAATGAAAATAGAGTCATCCAAGTCAGACATATAAACTCCTTGTTTATTTGTTTAGTGGTATTAATAATTAATACCTCAAAAGGGGATATTTTTAAATCCCCCTTTAAGGTGTCAATTATTCAAATTTGTCCAAGGCATCAGAATTTATGTTTTTTGCTATTTCTTTCATAAATGTCTGATCTTCATGGTGCATATCTTCGTATTCTTCAACGAGATCTTCAAAAAATCCTTCGTGTCCTTCGTAGGGTGTAGAATAAAAAGATTCAATTTGATCTCCGTTCATCATACAAACTTGATATTGAGAATTAGTTAAAAAAACGTAGCCAGAATTTTTATTAAATGCAAATTTAACTTCATCATTATCAAAATCATCTGGTAAGTTTCCTTTATTCCATTGTATTAATAATTCGGATGCAAGTTCTCGTTCTCTGTGTCCAAACTCGCTAAAATCTTCGGTGTAAAAGTCAGTCATATTTACTCCTTTCCGAAAGATATTTCTAAAATACCATCGCCTTTGTCTTTGGTTTTAATACCTGAAAATCTTTCATTTAGTTTTTTAGATAGTTCTTTAGTAAAACTATCTTTCGTTGATGGTTTTTTTTTAGATTTCTTTATTGTTTTTTTATTAGTCATATTTACTCCTTGTTTAATTATGAATGATGTTGACTAGCACTATTGCTACAACAACTTGAATTACACAGAGTATTAATAAAAACTCTGGCAGTAGTTCTTTAGGATTGGTTTTGATTTGTTTAATGATTGGTTTGATCATTTTTGATCCTCTGTTTTTTTATCTTGCAATGCAATTTTGATTGCATGGTCTTTGTCAGAGGTCGCATAATAAAACCCACTTGAACGAGGGTATTTTCTGCCATTAATAAAAATTTTATAACCTTGTAAATATCCGTAATAATTTACAGGAATAGGGGATATGGTTAAGTTCATAAAACCCCTATCACCATTAAATAACCGATTGAAAAACTAGACATCATTAAAATAAATACAAAGATGCAAAGTAAACCGACTAATATTATATCTTTAATCATATTAACTCCTTTGTTAAATATAAGGGGATATTATCAAATATATAATATTACACAATAGTTAATATTAACAAATATATAATAGGTATAAAAATGGTAGGTAGACCACTTTACAAAATATATTGCATGGCAAAACGTAAGTATGACGGAAACCCTTGCAGATGTAAGGGAATACTACAAAAAAATGGTCGATATATATGTCGGTATCATGGTGGATTATCAGAAGGACCAACAACAATTGAAGGAAAAATCAAGGCAATTAGGAATTTAAAACAATATAAAGGTAAAGAATATGAAGAAATCAGAGAAATTGTTATCAGAAATAGTAGAGAACCTTCAATTAGGAAGAACCCTTACTAGTATCTGCGAACGTAAAGATATGCCAAATTTGGCAACGATTTATAAATGGACTAATGCAGACAAGGATTTATTTAATAGAATAATGGATGCAAGAAAAACAGGTGCAATGACTGTAATAGATGAGTGTAGAGATCTATTGAATAAAGAAACACCACCCCAAGAAGTAATGTTACTTCGTGAACGTGTTGGTTTTGGTAAATGGTTGGCATCTAAGTTAGTTGGAGTCTATGGAGATAAACAAACAATAGAGAATGTCGGAGAACCAATGATTAAAATAGTCTGGGATGATGGGTCTTTGCAAGACAAAGGCAAAGATCTCACACACGAGGTATCAAGTTCGGATAATGACACCAGACATGACAAGGAACATGACAAAACCAAATTAAACTAATGATTATAAGGGATATACAACTGGGACTAGTACAGTAGCATTAGAAAAAGCTTTGTTTTTAGCCATTCCAAGACCTCGATACCATCCAAACCAGGTTGCATCCTTTTTTATATATACATGGGAGATAAAGACACTGACAAGCGAACACATACAAGCACTCGTAACTTATGACGATAAAAACAAAACATTAAAAGTCGAGCTAACAAATTTTGTCGATAAGACAGAAGCAATGGACACCGCTAAGTATATCATAGCTGCACTTGGTATTGCCGAAGTACATCCATTAAAAGTTGAGGAAACAATACACTAATGAAAACAATTAAGATTGCCTATTCTCCCAGACCACAACAACGAGAGTTGCACGATGCCTTAAACAAATTCCGTTTTGCAGTGTGCGTTATGCACAGGCGAGGAGGTAAGACAGTGTTCTCCATTAATCATCTTATTAAACTTGCACTTACAAGTAATAAAAAGAATTTTCGTGGCGCATTCTTTTCTCCAACGAGGGTGCAGTCAAAATTAGTGGCATGGGATTATTTAAAAGAATTTTCCAGAGTAGTGCCAGGAATGAAGTACAATGAAACAGAGCTGCGTGCCGACTTTCCTACGGGGGGAAGAATAACATTATATGGTGCAGAAAATCCAGATAGTGCCAGAGGTCAATACTTTGATTTTGTTGTTTGTGATGAGTATGCACAAATGGATAGCAGAATGTTTGCCGAGGTAATCAGACCCGCTATTGCAGATCGTCTTGGTAGTTGTTTGTTTATTGGAACACCACAAGGGATGAATAGTTTTTATGATTTGTTTGAAGAAGCAAAGTCATTACCAGAATGGTTTACTTGTACGTTCAAAGCAAGTGAAACAGGGTTAGTACCAAAAGAAGAATTAGAGTCGGCAAGAAAATTAATGACCGAAGATCAGTATGCACAAGAGTTTGAGTGCAGTTGGTCTGCTAACTTACAAGGTGCAATCTACGGAAAAATAATTTCTAAAATGGAAGATGACAAACGTATTAGTCATTTTCCGTATGACCCTGGCTACCCAGTAGATATATATTTTGACTTAGGTATTAGTGATCAAACAGCAATTATATTTACACAACAAATAGGTCGAGCATTGTTTGTTGTTGATTGTTATAATGATAGTAATAAAAGTCTGGACTTTTATGCCGATTATATTAAAAAAAAAGAATATAATATTCGGAATTATGTTTTTCCGCATGATATAGAACAACGAGAACTCTCCACAGGACATACAAGAAAAGAATTTGCCTACTCCATGGGGATGCGACCTATTAAGGTTTGTCCTAAATTACCCATAGAAGATGGGGTTCACGCAGGTCAAATATTATTAGCTAAAACATATATCAACAGAGATAACTGCAAACCTTTTTTAGATGCCATGAAGTGGTATCATAGAAAATGGTTAGACAAACAACGAGTTTTTTCTAAACCAGTACATGATCATTCCTCGCATTATGCCGATGCGTGGCGAACGTGTGCAGTTGCTATGAGAGAATTAGATCTTAATGAAAATAGAAATTTAGAAAAATTTGCAGAAGGCACGAATTATAACCCACTAGAGATAAGGAACTAAGACAATGGGATTTTTAAAACCAAAAATGCCACCACCTCCACCGCCAGCACCAACTCCTCCGCCTTTGCCACCAGCAACAGCAGATGAGATGACGATGGAAGATAAGGTATTAATACAAGAAGAATTGTTAAAAAAGAAAAAAGGGTACACTGATACTATTTTAACAAGTACACAAGGCGATACAAGTGAAGCAAATGTTGCCAAAAAAACATTATTAGGTAATTAAATGGGTGCAACAACAAGTACAGCTAGTAAAGACAGACAAGAAAGAGAAGATAATAGTAATAAACAAGTTGCTAATGAAATCAAAAATGTTGTCAAAGAACAGTTAGGATTAAAAACTAATCAAACTGGTGGTAGTAATACACAAACAAAAAAATATGGTGCATATAATTTAAAAGGCAAAGACATTTATATGTATGGCAATGAAGCATCAAAGATGACTAATGATGAAATGGTTAAAAGAGGTTTGTTATCGTACAATAAAAATACTGGTGGGTATTCCAATGTTGTTAATGGTAAAATTATGTCTAATGCTAATGCAATTAAATATGGTGCGTCTAACAGTGCAATGGGTAGTGGCGATCCAACTGGAGCAATGACATCAATCCCATTATCAGAAAGAATGTTGCAAACACAAAATAAACAAAAAGGATTAATTGTCGGTGCATTATCTTTAGGAATGCCAGGTATAGGTGGAACAGCAATGCGAGCTAGTGCAGCAACAGCATTAACAAATGCAGCACAACCAGAAGCAGCATATGGTGATTATATGCAAGGCTTTAATGCAAAACAAGAAGGTAAAAAATTTACTTCACAAAGAAATGTACAAGGTATTATGAACCTTGGTCTGACTAAAGGCAAAAAATCATTAAAAGAAAAATTAGGATTATAATATGAAAAATGCACAAATGATTGCTAATCAGTTTGATAAACTGAAAACACAAAGACAAAACTGGGAGAGTCATTGGCAAGAAATAGCTGATTATGTTTTACCTCGTAGAGCTGATGTTAATAAATCAAGATCACAAGGCGATAAACGTACAGAATTTATTTATGATGGTACTGCACTTCATGCGGCAGAATTATTATCTTCTTCTTTGCATGGAATGTTAACCAATGCTGCTACTCCTTGGTTTAGTATGCGATATAAAAACGAAGCTTTGGCACAAGATGAAGAAAGTAGAGAATGGTTAGAAGCGTGTACACAATCCATGTACATTGCCTTAGACAGATCTAATTTTCAACAAGAAATACATGAGTTGTATACCGACCTAGTTACCTTTGGCACTTCGTGTATGATGATTGAAGAAGATGATCAAAAGTTTTTACGATTTTCAACAAGACACATCAAAGAAATATATGTTGCCGAAAATGATAAAGGGGTAGTTGATACAGTACACAGAGAATTTAAAATAACAGCAAGAGCTGCCTATCAACGATTTGGCGATAACTTAACAAAAAGATTAATAGAAATTGCAAAAGAAAATCCGTATGACGAAATAACACTACATCATTGTGTAAAACCTAATGATAAACAAAACCCATACAAGATGGATAATATGTCCATGCCTTTTGTATCAATTTATTATGACCACGAAGATAAAAAAATAATTTCAACATCTGGATTTAATGAGTTTCCTTTTGTTGTTCCTCGTTGGTTAAAATCATCTTCCGAGATATATGGTAGATCGCCATCTATGACAGCACTCGCTGATGTGAAGATGATAAATAAAATGTCTGAAACAACCATTAAGGCAGCACAAAAGATGGTTGATCCACCTTTATTAGTACCTGACGATAGTTTTGTTTTACCAGTAAGAACACAACCTGGAGGATTAAATTATTATAGATCTGGTACAAGAGATAGAATTGAACCTTTAAACATTGGTGCAAATACACCAGTTGGATTAAATTTAGAAGATCAAAGACGCCAAGCTATTCGACAAGCATATTTTGTAGACCAGTTGTTAATGTCACAAGATGTACGAATGACTGCAACCGAAGTTATGCAACGTAACGAAGAAAAAATGCGATTACTTGCACCAGTATTAGGTAGACTTCAAGCAGAAATGTTACAACCTCTTATTACAAGATCTTTTAATATTATGTTAAGAAAAGGTTTATTACCAACACCGCCAGTCAGTTTGCAAGGTAGCACAATAGATATAGAATATGTTTCTCCTTTAGCTAGATCGCAACGTACTGGCGATGTACAAGCAATACTACGTTCCTTAGAAATTATCACACCACTAGCACAAATGTTACCAGTGATGGATTACTTGGATGCAGATAAACTTGTTAAACATATTACGGATGTACTCGGTGTACCAAGAAAAGTATTACGATCAGATCAAGAGGTTGCGGAGATAAGAGAGCAGCAAGCCGAAGCACAAGCACAACAAGCGGAACTCGACAGAGCATCGCAAATGGCAGAAGCGGGAGGTAAAGCAGCTCCATTATTGAAGGAATTGAATGCCAGCTAAAACACAAGAAGAAGTTATTAAAGAATTACGACAAGCATATCAAATAACTTTTAGTACAAAAGAAGGTGCAGCAGTTTTACAAGATTTAGAAAATAGAACTGGAATACATACATCTACTTTTGATGTTGATCCCTATAAATCGGCAAACTTAGAAGGAATGCGAGCAGTTACTTTGTGGATTAAAACAATGTTAAAACCACAACCAACGGAGAAAAAATAAATGGAAGAACAGACAACTGCACCAGAAGTGCAATCTGAACCAACTGCAACAGTTAACAACGAACAACCACAAGCTCAACCATCGTTTATCGACTCATTACCAGAAGATATACGATCAGAATCATCTTTACAAAATTTTACAGATGCTGGACAATTAGCAAAAAGTTATATTCATGCACAACGAATGGTGGGTGCAGATAAAATGCCAGTGCCAACAAAAAATTTTACCGATGATGATTGGAAAGAAACATTTACAAAATTAGGTGTACCATCTTCGCCAGAGAAATATGATGTTCAATATAATCTACAAGAAGGTGCAAACGATCAACCTGTAAAAGATTTCATTTCCCACGCACATACACTTGGATTGTTACCACAACAATTACAAGGTGTATTAGATTATTATGGAAATTTAGAACAAACATCATTAGATAATGCACAAAAAGATCAAGAATTAAATCGTGTTAATAATGAAACTGCGCTACGCAAAGAGTTTGGTTTAGCGTATGATAAAAAATTAAATCAAGCAAATGATGTATTTAAAAATTTTTTTGCCGAAGAATTGGCAGAAGTAAAGTTACAAGATGGAACTTCTATTGGTAATCATCCAGGTTTTATTAAAGCATTGGCAACAATGTCAGAAAAATTTAGTGAAGATACTATTAGTGCTGGTCAAGAAAGTGCGGGTGGTTTACTTACTCCACAAGAAGCACAAAAAGAAGTTTCTAAAATCATGGGAGATATTAATCATCCGTATTGGATTAAAGAACATCCAAACCACGATGCAGCAGTAAAAGAAGTTGCTGATCTCAACAACATGATACATCCTGTTTCAACTGGGTAGTGCGTAAGCATCCAGTTTGACAATCTGAATAGAAGATCAACTAACAGTTGTAAAATGCAGATGAACCTACTTTGTAGATAACTCTCGAACATTTTAACCATTAATTTGAAAAGGAGGACATTATGTCTAATCAAATTACAACAGCTTTTGTACAGCAGTATGGTTCTAATGTACAAATGCTTTCACAACAAATGGGTAGCCGTTTGCGTGAAGCTGTTGATGTGGAAACAATCACTGGAAAAAATGCGTATTTTGAACAAGTCGGTTCTGTCGCTGCTCAAATACGAACTTCCAGACATTCTTCGACTCCGCAAATTGATACACCTCACTCTAGAAGAAGGGTATCACTTGCTGATTACGAGTGGGCAGATCTTATTGATGATGCTGACAAAGTAAGAATGTTGATTGATCCTACATCAAGCTACGCTAAAGCAGCAGCAGCTGCAATGGGTAGAGCAATGGATGATGTAATCATCACAGCTTTAGGCGGTACAGCCTATTCTGGAGAAACAGGAGCGACATCTGTTGCACTTCCTAGTT
>Ga0222718_10005251_pt1 | contig 10553 bp, 9 predicted proteins | sample C33_27DmetaG_FD_165045 | JGI IMG/M metagenome (GOLD analysis project Ga0222718, IMG submission 165045) | Estuarine water microbial communities from San Francisco Bay, California, United States - C33_27D | ecosystem: Environmental > Aquatic > Marine > Unclassified | place: USA: California... | reverse complement strand
TTTAGAGCAAAACAGCTTATTAAATGGGTTCATCAAAAAGGCATTCTTGACTTTAGTAAAATGTCCGATTTCAATAAAGACCTTAGATCAAAACTTAACTCTATAGCAACCTTAGCAACACCAAAAATTGAAGAAATCCATAAGTCTCCTGAGGGAACAGTAAAGTATTTAATTAAACTGAATTCTGGTTCAATGGTGGAGATGGTAAGGATACCAGAGAAAAAAAGAGTTACATTATGCATATCATCTCAAGCTGGTTGTGCACTTCAATGCACATTTTGTGCTACTGGAGCTCAGGGTTTTGAAAAAAATCTAACTTCTGACGAAATAATAGGACAGCTTTGGCTTGCAAACTTTAACAATAAAAATGATTCTTTAATTACAAATGTTGTTTTTATGGGAATGGGTGAACCCTTACTTAATTTTATACCTGTGATTGAATCAGCAAAAATTATGAAAGAACAGCTTGCATATGGATTATCTAGAAAAAGAATCACAATTAGCACCTCAGGGATAACACCTCAAATAGACCAACTTCACAATGAGGTTGATGTATCCCTTGCAATATCTCTTCATGCTCCAACAAATGAGCTTAGGGATGAAATAGTTCCAATTAATAAAAAATATCCCATTAGCGAACTAATGAAGTCTTGTTACAATTATCTAAATTTTTATGCTGGTAAGAGAAGTATTACTATAGAGTATGTTCTTATTGATGGAGTTAATGATTCTGAAGAGCTGGCAATAAAGCTAGCAAAGTTATTATCAAAAATTTCATGTAAAATTAATTTAATTCCATTTAATCCATTTGATGGCTCAAGCTATAAAAGGTCGAGCAATAGGAATATAGAAACTTTCAAAAATGTTCTAATTAAAAAAGGTTTTATTACAACATTAAGGGTAACTAGAGGTGATGCAGTGGATGGAGCTTGCGGGCAATTGGTTGGAAGATTAACCAAATCAATTAAAGGAAAAAAACTGATATCTCATCAATCTATATCATGACAACAGAACTTAAGTCAGCAAATTCAGTAAAAATTGGAAAAATCTTCACAGAAGCTAGGGAAGAAATTGCTTTAAGTAAAGTTGAAGTCGCGAAGGCTTCTGTAATGAACATAAAATATATTGAAGCTATTGAATCTGGTGACTATTCTATTTTTCCAAGTGAGGGCTTTGCAAGAGCATATTTTATAAAATATCAAGAATTTTTATCTCTTAATTCTGATTTTCCATCCATATATTATGAAGACAATAGAAAGTCTGAAATTATTGAAAAATCAATAACAAAATTTAATTACTCATTTATACCTCCTTTAAAAAAATCGATAGTAGTATTATTTGTATTTTTCACATTAGTTGTTGCATTAAAGATCTTTCTAATTGATCAAATTTTTAATGAAGGGGATATTTCACGCGATGAAATTAAAAATATTCAAAACCAACCCAAAGAAACAGAGATAATTAATAATCAAATAGATTCAGAAAAACCAATTGAGAGTATAGAAATACATGCTGATAATGATGAAATTCGATCAAAAAATATTTCACTTACAGAAAAAAAATTAATATTAACTTTTACAGATGAATGTTGGATTGAGGTTTATCTAGATAATAAATTGATCATAAATAAACTTTTTCAATCAGGCGATACTTATACATTAAAAATCGAAAAACCATTTAAAGTTGTTGTTGGAAATGCGGATAGTGTAGAGGGAACATATAATGGTAATACCATTGATTTTATTACTAATGCTAATAGACTGAGGGTAAATACTATTATATTTAATGATGAGTAATTGGATAACTAGAAAAGATACGAAGGTTGTTAATGTTGGAGATGTTCCAGTTGGAGGGTCCAACCCAATCGCTATTCAGTCCATGACAAATACCAATACCTGTGACGTCGTATCAACTGTAAAGCAGATCAATGACTTGCAAGCAGCTGGAGCAGATATAGTTAGAGTTTCAGTACCAGGTTTTGATGAAGCAAAGGCCTTTAAAGAAATAAAAAATGGAGTAAACATCCCGCTAGTTGCAGATATTCATTTTGATTACAAAATAGCTCTTGAAGTTGCTGACTCTGCCGATTGTTTGCGAATTAACCCTGGAAACATTGGAAAAGAATCAAAAATTAAAGAAGTTATTTCTGCTGCCGTATACAATAATGTCCCTATACGCGTTGGAGTTAATGCAGGATCGCTTGAAAAAGATCTTCAAAAAAAATATGGAGAACCTAATGCTGATGCATTAGTTGAATCTGCTCTTCGACATGTTGATATTCTAGATAGATTTAATTTTGATAACTATAAGATTAGCCTAAAAGCATCTAATATAGAAATGACTGTTGAGGCATATAGAAAAATATCTAATTTAATTAATCAACCCCTTCATCTAGGCATTACAGAAGCTGGAAGCTATAGAGCTGGAACTGTAAAGTCTTCTATTGGTGTTGGTATGCTTTTATCAGAAGGCATTGGAGATACTATTAGAATATCTCTTGCTTCAGATCCTGTAGATGAAATCAAGGTTGGCTGGGATATTTTAAAGAGCCTTAATATTAGAAGTCGGGGAGTTAAGATTATTGCTTGTCCAAGTTGTTCAAGGCAGAATTTTAATGTAATTGAGGTTGTTAATGAATTAGAAGAAAGGCTAGAAGATATCTCAGATGATATTGAAGTTGCCATTATTGGCTGTTATGTGAACGGCCCTGGTGAAAGTAAAGCAGCAGAAATAGGGCTTACTGGTGCAAGCCCCAGCAATTTACTATATGTTGATGGAGTTCCTGATAAAAAAATAACTAGTGAAAACCTTGTTGAAGAGATAGAAGAGAAAGTTAGAGAAAAACTTTTACTTAGAAATTCAACAGAAATAATCGCAAGGAGTTAAATTGGATAATATTAAATCATTGACAGGAATGCAGGACCACTTCAATGATGGAGACAAAGATAATTTATCCTCAAAATTTTTTCAAGTAGAGCAAAAGATTAAAGAGATTTTTATTAATTATAAACTTGAAGAGATAAGAACACCTGCTCTAGAAGATGCAAATCTTTTCAATAGATCGGTTGGAAACTCATCAGATATTGTGAATAAAGAAATTTATGCATTTAATGATAGAAACAATAAAACAATAGCCCTTAGACCAGAAGGCACCGCAAGTGTAATAAGGTCGATCATAGAAAAAAAATTAGATCAAACAACTCATAAACTCTGGTATATGGGGCCCATGTGGAGATATGAAAGACCACAAAAAGGCAGATATAGGCAATTTAATCAAGCTGGTGTTGAGATACTTGGAATAAAGGAGGGATTCCCTGAATTTGAGATGATATCTTTAGTGTGCTCAATAATTAATGGATTTAATTTAAAAAATTGTTCTATCAAAATTAATCATCTTGGAACAAAAGAAAATAAACAAACATTTTGTGATGCTCTTGTTCAATATCTTTTGCCATTTAAGGATTCTCTAGATGATAAGGATGTTGAAAGGCTAAACAAAAATCCTTTAAGAATTCTTGACACTAAGAGTGAAAAGACACAGGCACTTCTTAAAAATGCTCCTTCAATTAAAGATTATATTGATCAAACATCAATAGAGTTCTTAAAGTCAATTAAAGATCAGTTTTCAGATTTATGTGATATAGAGATAGATTATTCTTTGGTTAGAGGTCTAGACTATTATTCCGGCTTTGTATTTGAAGCTATTTCATCTGAGCTAGGTGCTCAAGATTCCTTTTTGGGGGGCGGCAGGTACGATCATCTGTGTAAAAAATTAGGAGGTAAGGATTTACCATCAATTGGAATGGCCTTAGGGATTGAGAGATTTGCCGAATTAATAAATACAGATACTTCATCAACTAAAACTGCCTCATTTCTTATAGTTACTAGTAATTTAGAACCAAAAGCATATAAAATAGCCCACCAACTCAGAGCTTTGAATAAAGAAATTATTTTAGATGTGCATTTATCAGATGGAAGCCTTAAATCTAAACTGAGAAGAAGCAACAAAGATAATGCGGATTATGCAATCATTATTGGTGAGGATGAGTTAAAAAATAATACTGCTGTTATTAAGTATTTAAAAGATGAACTTAGAGAACAGCAAACTGTCACACTTGATGAGTTGTACAGTTTCTATAAAAGTATTTAAAAATAGGAATATTTATGAATGAAGTATATGAACACAATGCTGGAGTGGCATCAGTAAGAAATTTTTACGATAAATATCGTAATTACATTGTAATTATTGCAACAATATTAATTTTATCTATATCTAGTGTTTTTACTATAAATCAAATATCAAAAAGCAATAACGAAAAAGCTGCAAAAATATATAATGATTGGATTTCTCAAGAAATAGAAACAAAAGAAGGTCAAATTATATCTGACCAACTATTTGATAAATTAGTAAATTCCTTTAAGAGAAGTGGATATACCAAGGTGGCATTATTAAACCAAGCTTCTTCATTTGCTAGGCTTGGCGAGTATTCAAAGTCTTTAGAAAATTTCAAATTACTTATAGAAATTACTGATGGATTTGGCGGGAATGATTTATTTAATAAGATTGCTAGGGTGAATGCCGCCAGATTGCTATATGCTGAAGAAAATTATGACTCTGCTATTCAAATACTTGAAAAATACTCCTCTTCTTCAAGCCCAATGATTCATGAACTTACAGGCGATATTCTAAGAAAACAACAAAAGATTCAATTAGCAAAAGAACAGTATTTACTTGCTAAAGAACAATATTCTGATGAAACATCTATTTCAATAGTCGCAATGAAAATATCTAATTTATCTTTGTAAAAAAAATGTATCAGCAATTTAAAAAACCTAAAATTCTTAATTTTTTTATGGTTATATTTACGGCTTCACTTTTATCATCATGCTCATCACTAAGTTCTCTTCAATTTTGGCAAGGTGAAAAAGACGAATACGAGCTAGATGAGCCTAGAAAATTAGAAAATATTTCCAATAATAAAAAAATTATCACTAATTGGGATATCTCATTTACAGGTGAAAATTTATTAGGTAATTTCATACCATCATTTGCGGGTGATTCTATATATTTTGCTGATTCATCTGGAAATATTAAATCAATCAATTCTATATCGGGTAGCATTAATTGGAAAAAGGAAGTTAGTTTATTATCAACCGGGATATCTGCTGGCTTTGGAATACTTATTGTTGCAGATATTGATGGAAACGTAATTGCTTTAGACCAAAATAATGGTACTGAATTGTGGACTTCAAATGTAAAAGGCGAGGTTTTGGCTCCAGCTGCAGTTGATGCTAAATTTATTATTGTTAAGACTGGTTCAGGTGAGCTCATTGCTCTAAATAAAGATAGCGGAGAAATAGAATGGTCATACAGATCAAAACTCCCAGCTCTCACTATTAGAGGAAGTAGTAGCCCAGTCATAGATAACAATATGGTTTATGCAACATTTGATAATGGAAGACTGGGCGTTTTTGAATTAGAGTCAGGCTACCCTGTTTGGGATGGAGCAATCTCTTATGTAAGCGGATCATCTGAGTTAGAAAACCTTATTGACTCTGATTCTAGTCCTGTTATTGAAGGTGGTTTAGTCTTTACAACCAGTTATCAAGGAAATATAAATATATTTGATATTGCTCAAAAAAGATCTGTATGGCAGTCTGAATCATCCTCATTTTATTCGCCATTATTACTTAGAGGACTGATAATTCTAGTAGAGGCTAACTCAAACCTTAAAACTTTTTTTAGTAAAAATTTAGAGAAATCTTGGAGCTCAAACGAATACCTCAATAGAAGTCTTTCAAATCCATCTAGTTTTAATGGTTTTTTATTAGTCGGAGATTTTGAAGGGTATATTCATATAATTGACCCATTAAATGGCCAAACCGTTGCAAGAAAGAAAATATCGAGAAAGCCAATAATGAAATTGATAAGTAGGAGTAATAATTTCTATGCTATTGATGAAGACTTTAATTTATTTTCATTAAGCATATAAGATGTTAATTAATAATGTTTACTTCAATAGCAATTATAGGTAGACCAAATGTTGGAAAATCTACCTTATTCAATAAATTAACAAAATCTAGACAAGCTATAGTTTCTGACTTTTCTGGTTTAACAAAAGATAGAAACTATGGTTATATCTCTTTTGGTGACCAAAAAAGCTTAATTATTGATACCGGTGGGATTGCACAAGATGATTCTATTTTAAAAGAAGATATAGCTGAACAAGCTTGGATTGCTGCTGAGGAATCAAATCTCATAATCTTTCTACTAGATGGATCACAAAATCTAAATAAAGAAGATTTAGATATTTTGACAAGACTCAGGAAATTAAATAAGAATTTTATTACCGTACTAAACAAAATCGATAAAAAATCCGAGTCCTTAATTAAAGAAGATTTAGTCAAGAAAGGCTTAGATAATTTTTTTGAAATCAGTGCTGAGCATTCAAAAAATTTGATTGATCTTAGGACTTTTATTAAGACATCATTACCAAAAGAAAAACTGCAAGCACCCGAAGGTAAAAAAATTGCTATTTTAGGAAGACCTAATGCTGGTAAATCTACTTTCATTAATAAATTTATTAAACAAGATAGACTTATCGTTTCAGAAATAGCCGGTACAACTATCGATGCCATTAGTATCCCATTTACTGTAAATGATGATGACTTTATTTTTATTGATACTGCAGGTATTAGAAAAGGCTATCGTTATGCTCATAAAGTAGAATATTTTTCTTATGTAAGGGCAATGCATTCAGTAGAAGAATGTGATGTGGTTATATTTATTTGTGATGCCACAGAGGGTTTGGTAGATCAGGATCTAAAGATTATTAATATGATTTGCGAGATGGGTAAACCAGTTGTTATAGCTTTTAACAAAATGGATTTACTTTCAAAAAAAGAAAAAGATAAATTATATGAGTCCAAAAGAGCACAATCTAGCTTTGTTGATGACTTCATAAAATTAGAAATTTCTAGTATCAACGGAACTGGATTCAAGAGACTTTTTAGAATTACCAACAATGTGATCGATATAGCTCAAAAAAAATATACAACAGCTGCTCTCAATAAATTATTGAATAAATTTGTTCTCCAAAGTGCTCCTCCTTCAGTTGGCGGAAGGCAGCTAAAACTTAAACATATTCATTTTGGTGGCATAAATCCAACAACATTAATTATCCACTCAAATCAAGATAAAAAAATCCCTCAAAACTATCGAAAGTATTTAGAAAATTCTTTAAGAGAAGCTTTAAAACTTCAAAGTATCCAACTTAAGTTAATTTTTAGAAAATCAGAGAATCCTTTCAAATCTAAAATTAATAAACTTACTGATAGGCAGGTCAAAAAAAGACAAAGAATGATGAAGCATGTTAGGAAGAAAAAGTAAGTAAATTATTACTTTTTTAACATTTCAATTATTTAATTCTCTTATAATCAGTTATAATCTGAGCATAAAAACACACTAAAAAATGACATTTGTCACTTTCTTAATGACACATAAAAGACCAGTAAATATAAACCTTTTTAAGATACAGTTGCCTTTATCTGCCTTACTTTCTATAACTCATAGAATTAGTGGAATACTAATATTTTTTATAGTTCTTCCAGTTACTATAATAGCCCTATCTTTTATGTATGAAAGCCAAGAATCGTATGATAATTTTATAAATTTTTATTCAACAAATTTATTTATTAAATTAATTTTTATTAGCCTAGTCTTAATATTTCAGTATCATATTTTTACAGGTATTAGGCATTTAATGATAGATTTTCATCTTTTGACAGAATCTCTTTCTTCATCGTTTAGATCAGCAGTTATAACTTTGCTTTTATTTTTATTGAATGCAATTGCAACTATTTGGATAATGCTATGAACATTGGAAGATTGTCATGGTATCTTCAGCGTTACAGTGCTTTTTACTTCCTTATTTTTTTGGGATATTTAGAGTACTTATTTTGGACTAACAGTCTATCATTTGAACTAATAACTACTTGTTCATGGTTCAAGGTTTCATTATCAATATTTATTCTTTTAGTATGTCTGCATGCATTTATTGGACTTTGGACAGTAGGAACGGACTATCTAACTAAAAGAACTTTGGGATTTATTTCAACTAGTTTAAGCAATAGCGCAGACATTATAAGAAAAATATATGAAATTTCTTTCATTCTTTTAGGTCTGATTATTATATTAATGTGCTTCTCAATTATCTGGTTTTAAAAATATGACAAATTATAATTCTGCCAATATAAAAACTATAGAATTTGATGCTCTAATCATCGGCGGAGGTGGTTCCGGGATGAGGACATCTTTAGAGCTTGCCAAGTCTGGTTTAAAAACAGCAGTAGTATCAAAAGTATTTCCAACAAGGTCTCATACAGTTTCAGCTCAAGGAGGTATAACATGCGCAATTCAAAGCGCAGATCCTAATGATGATTGGAGATGGCATATGTATGATACTGTGAAAGGGGCAGATTTCATTGGTGATCAAGACGCTATCGAATATTTATGTTCGGAGGGGCCTAAAGCAGTTTTTGAACTGGAACATATGGGATTACCATTTTCTAGATTTGATAATGGAAGAATATACCAAAGACCATTTGGAGGTCAGTCAAAGGATTTTGGTAAAGGTGGGCAGGCTGCTAGAACCTGTGCAGCTGCCGACAGAACAGGTCACGCACTGCTTCACACCCTCTATCAAAATAATATTAAAGAAGGAACAAATTTTTTAAATGAATGGTTTGCTGTTGATATTGTCAAAAATGATAAAAACGAGGTTACAGGAGTTATTGCTTTTTCTATCGAATACGGCGAAGTTGCATACCTTAAGGCTCAGTCAACAGTAATGGCTACTGGAGGAGCTGGCAGAATATATGCTTCTACAACTAATGCTTTAATAAATACTGGTGATGGTTTAGCGATGGCTCTAAGAGCTGGGTTTCCTGCTCAAGACATGGAAATGTGGCAATTTCATCCAACAGGCATTTATGGTGCAGGGTCTCTTGTAACCGAAGGTTGTAGGGGAGAAGGCGGCTATCTAATAAATAAAGATGGCGAAAGGTTTATGGAAAGGTATGCGCCTAACGTAAAAGATTTAGCTGGAAGAGATGTGGTTGCTAGGTCTATGGTCTTGGAGATTCTTGAAGGAAGAGGATGCGGAGACAACCAAGATCATATTTATCTTAAACTAGATCACCTTGGAGCAGATGTATTGAATGCAAAGCTTCCAGGGATATGTGAACTATCTAGAACTTTTGCTCATGTTGATCCAATATTTGAACCCATACCTGTAGTTCCTACATGTCACTATATGATGGGCGGCACACCTACTAATATTAATGGACAGGCATTTAATAGAGTCAATGAAATTGATTCCATAGTTCCTGGATTATTTGCTGCAGGAGAGGCCGCATGTGTATCAGTTCATGGAGCAAATAGACTTGGAGGCAATTCATTGCTTGATTTAGTCGTATTTGGAAGAGCAACAGGAATGTTTATTCAGGAAGAAATAAAATCTGGAGGAGGGGTAAAGTCTGCAGGTTCTGATGATATAGATGCAGCTTTAGAAAGGCTAAATAAATTAAATGAATCTAATAGTGGATATGACACAGCGGATGTTAAGAAACAGCTTCAAGAATGTATGCAAAATTACTTCGGAGTTTTCAGGCGCGGTGAATTTATGCAAAAAGGCTTAAATGAACTCAAAGAGATAAGCGATAAAGTCAGTAATCTTCATTTAAAGGATAAAAGTAATGCTTTCAATACAAGCAGAGTAGAGGCGATTGAACTTCAAAATTTATTTGAAGTTGCAGAAGCGACTGCGATTGCTGCTTACAGTAGAGATGAGAGTAGAGGAGCTCATGCGAGAGATGATTATCCAGAAAGAGATGATGAAAACTGGTTATGTCACTCACTTTATGACCCACAATCAAAATCAATTTCAAAAAGAGACGTAAATTTTAGTCCTTCTGAAGTTGAAGCATTTCCACCAATTGTAAGGACCTATTAAATGGCAAAAGACATACTTGAAATTAATATGTATAGATACAATCCAGAGCAGGATAAATTTCCATACATTAAGAACTACAGCATAGAGAAGCCTGCAAAAGATATCATGGTGCTGGATTTACTTCATTTGCTAAAAGAGCAAGATGAATCAATATCATACAGAAGGTCATGCAGAGAAGGAGTTTGTGGATCAGACGGCATGAATATCAATGGTAAAAATGGTCTCGCATGCATTACACCAATATCATCTATCCTAAAAAATAATAAAATAGAACTTAGACCACTACCTGGATTGCCTGTAATTAGAGATTTAGTGGTTGATATGACAGAATTTTATGCTCAATATGAAAAAATTAAACCTTTTTTACAAAATAGCACTACTGCTCCTGAACAAGAAAGACTTCAGTCACCAGAAGATAGAGACAAATTAGATGGTTTGTATGAATGTATTTTATGTGCATGTTGTTCTACAAGCTGCCCATCTTTTTGGTGGAACCCTGATAAGTTTTTGGGTCCAGCAGCCTTACTTCAGGCATATAGA
>Ga0222718_10005247_pt1 | contig 10558 bp, 14 predicted proteins | sample C33_27DmetaG_FD_165045 | JGI IMG/M metagenome (GOLD analysis project Ga0222718, IMG submission 165045) | Estuarine water microbial communities from San Francisco Bay, California, United States - C33_27D | ecosystem: Environmental > Aquatic > Marine > Unclassified | place: USA: California... | reverse complement strand
TTTTTTCTTCTTCTACTAAGAAGCCTTTAAACGAACTAATCACTTAGCGCCGCCTCTTTTCTTTGCTAGTTCAGCCTGTCGAACTTTAGGAAACATTCTCTTTGCCAATGTGTCAATTCTTTTCTTAATCGCTGGCTTATCTAAACGCTTTTCAATTTCTTGTCGGCGAGCATATGTCAGCTCTGACTTGGGAATATCTTTTGTGAATTTCTTAATGAGCATTTGACGAACTTGTTTACGAGTCCGTTTCATTAATTTGTCTTTAGAGGCAATTCTACGCTTCGCTCTTTCACGACCAAGTTTGATTCTCGGTTGAAGTCTCTTGAATGTTCTCTTGCGCTGGAGTCTTTGTTGAACAGTAAGAGCTTCGTCAACATCAGTTGATTCGCCGATAGGTCCGCCTTCACCGCTTCCAGCCCCTTGGACTCTTTTGCGGCGATAAGCTCGATAGTTGGTAAGATCATCTTCACCAGGACGGTATTGAGTAACATGTAAATCGTCAAAAGATAATGGACGGTTGAAGTTATCCTTCCCCTCCATTTCAAGCACATCTCTGAATCGCAGAAGCTTATCTGCCATTTTTATTCTCCTGGTTTTCCCATCTAATATATTATGATCGGCGTGGTGTTTGCCACCCCTTCAAAATTTCCGGGCTAAAGTTGGCGTATGAAAATTCCATACGATCAACAATCTTAACCGCATCACCACCAAGTGTGTCTATGGCTACGAAGCCTTCTGACCCTGTGGTTTGGTAACCGTTTTCAGTATGCTTAAGAAAAGTCTTAATCTTATTAAAACGGTCTAATATATTTATAAGTTTTAGTTTGGCTAGTACAATAACTTTTTGCAAATCAAATATTTTCTGTAACGATGCTTTGTTTGCTGCAGAGAAAAACTCAAGTATTTTATTTAACGCTGCCTGTTGAGTTGCCTTACCTTTCTCTGTTGTTCTTTTCTCTATTTCTTTTTTGTATTTATTTTTGATCCAGACGATGAGTTTTCGTGTGTGCGCAGAAGTATCATTAACAACTGTGCCTGCTCGTACGTAGGAGTTGTTAAACTGCTCAATGAGTTTTGCAAGGTCTGAATTGGATTCGAGCTGTCTGAGTGTTGAGCCTGAGATCTGGTTAAACAGTTTCCCAGCTTGTGTAAGATATTCATTGACTTCCTCCGTGTCCTTTTTGGACATAGTGTATTGAGTCATATCTCGCAGTAGAGCATCTTGTGACCAGACGTTCTTAGATTTTTTAAATCCTGTGATGTCTGCTCCATAACTAGCCTTCATTGTTTCAAAACTGTTTCCTGTATACGATGTGTGCCACACGATTCCTATCTTCGCCGCATTGATCTCCTTCGCCATAGGGGTATTGGCTGGAACTGCGTAGACGATTGTGTTTGGGTGAAACGTAATGTAATCCTTTCCTTTAATTTTTTCACTTTTAAGATCATCACTTGAAAATAAGAAGTCACCTTGAATCACTCCTTTGATTCCTAAATCAGGTAAATGCTTGAGAGCGAGCTTAAGCTTTGTGTTAAGATCACCACTTGTATCATCATCAATGTCAGCATTTGTTTTGTACACCTTTGGATTCTTGTTAAAGATACCTTTCTTTGCTACAAAAAATTTACCATCACGAGGATCGGTACCAGCAAAAATAGAAGGAGCTCCATCCCATTTAACAGATACTTTCCCATCGTGTTCTCCTGCAAATGTGTCACGTAATGCTCTGAGAGCAAGAATAGCTTCACGAGTTCCTTTGACTCCACCATAGAGAACCTTATCCTCAATGTGAGTCATATGAGTATTTTTTTGTTCTGTAATAAAAGATTTAAAGTTCATTATCTGTCTAACTCTTTATTAACTAAAATAATATCAAACGCTGATGTAACACGAGCATTATTTGAACGAACTGAAGCTCTTATATCAATATCGGTCTTTGGCGGTAATTTGATTGGTACAGTAAATTTATAATGGTACGGCATGCCAGTACCAGCCACTTCAGCTGTATGGCCAATTCTAAACGGACCGCCAGGATATCGCACAAACATATCAATAGTAGAATCTCCGCCATATTGTATTGATGCTACACCTTGACAAAGGTAGCCATTATATCCAGCTGGTACTGTATAAATTGCCATGAGGGTTTGAGCTTTACCAATTGATATTCTTAATACTTCTGTTGCTCCACGCGATACTCTAATTTGTGATGCATTTGGCGCTGTATCTGTTACAAACGCTCTATAGACTCTTGCAAATGTTTTAGTGCCTGTTGCAGTAGATCCTGAAATAGTTAATGTATCAGAGATCTCATTAAAATTTTCATCTAAACCGAGTATAGTAACTGATTTGCCATTATCAGTTGTAACAGTAGATCCATTAGCAGCAGTTGTTGCAATTGTTAAGATACCTGGAGTATCAAATGCTGACCAAGGATATACCGTATCGTTTTTATCCCATATTGTTCCAGTAGTACCATTACTCATTGCTGGAACAGCACCAAACTTATGGACGAAAGATGTTCCCTTAACTAACCCTCGAGCTATATTAAGGTAATCGTCCTCAATATATTTTGAACCTGAATATGCCATATCTTTAACTTATCTTAATGAATACAGAACTAACGTCTGTCTGTGAACCAGCATATGATATCATTTTTTCGATAGCACACTCCTGTTTGTCCTTTGATTGACTTTTTAGAGCATTCATTACTTCCATACCTTGAATCTTAGATATCAAATATGACTTAGGAGAAGTCTTATATTTTCCTGTTTCAATTTCTTGTATAAACTCCTCTAATGTCATTTTAATCATACTATCAAATTTCTTAGCCTGATCTAACGCATATTGATAAATTTTATTTTTATTGGTGTCGTATGTTCTAGAAATATAATCAGCAGTAGTAATTTTAAATTTACCAGGGACACATTCATCTACATATTTTTCCATCCAAGCTGGTGTGATTTTACCACCTGCTGCCAATCTACCTTTTAGCTCTCCTTGGGCAGGAGACATTCTTTTGAAAGATCTGATATCTAACTCACCTGTTCGATTAAATGTAATAGTACATGTTTTACTATTTGTAAAACTTTTTTTACCAATATCTAATTTGTTTACAGTAACAGGTTTTTGAATAGATCGGAAGTTTTTGATTTCCCCTTTAACTTGTTCATCTGTCTTTTTGAGAGAAACCCCAACAACTGTTTTAGCTACGTATTGCTTTTGTAGCCATGTATTGAGCTCATATATACTTTCAAATTGACTAAAGTCAGTGTCTAGGAACCTAGGATTTACCATCCAAATATCAGCTGGGTTCCATTTATCCAACTGCATTTCTTTATCTGCCTTTATTAATAAATTGTTCGCCGCATCTGAAATATTTTTTACAAAGGCACTATTGCTTCTTTGACAGATAGTGAATGTTCCATTACGGAACTGAGGCATCTTAGCAATTTTTAAAGCCATGTACTTGGCACTGTTCAACCAGCTATTAGAAGCTTTCTGAATTAAATTTTCGGCTGTGAACTTTGATTGAACTGGTAAATTTTTGAAGTCGTTAATAGAAAAATCAGTATTATTATTTTTAAGTTTACATGCAATATAGTAAGCAGCTAAGGACTCGTTTTCATCAGTTGATAGATCCTTTGCTCCAAGAGCAGGTTTGATTGCAATTACTTGACCTTCATAAGCTCCTGCAAATCGCACTGCTCCTTCTGACGATTTAGCTAACTTCTGACCATCATCTGATTTATCTAGAGAAGCACCTATATGCTTTAGTTTATCAGCTATGTTAGCAATTTCAAGAGTTCTTTCAGACCTGGGGACATATACAAACAAACGGGAACGTGTATCAGCTTGAACTTTAGTATATCCAAGTTTGCTAAGCCTCTTCACCAGCTCATCTTGAAGCATAGTTTCCTCCAATATAAAATTCTTAAACTTAATCATGTTACCTTACAAATCCTCCGACTCGCCCATGTAGATCAGGATATTCAATGTACTGATATCCGACTGGTGGTTCTTTATTATCACCTTTCCACACAGGTATAAATTCCTGTTGGTTTTCTAAAAAACTGAAGTCTTCATTTCTTCTTAAATGAACTTCAATTAATTTACCATCAATAAACTCACAGTTGATCCAGGGGATTGATAATGATACAAATTCTAGTTCCTCAGGAAATGAGAAGGACTTATCACTTCTTATCCACAGATCCCAATGTGTAAATGTATCTTTATTTTTTATACCTTTAACCGTAAGCTCTTGCTGTCCCCAAAAGTAATCGACAGAGTAATGGTCACCTTCAAACCACTCACACCAAAAGTGTCCCAGTGGTAAATGATCGGTTGACTGTTCAAGAAATACCTTCTGAGCTCCTAATCCCAATCCTATCATATTGACACAAGGTCTGACAATATACTCGCCTGGATATGGAACATCCAGACCAACAGGACCACAGATGTATCCCATCGTTCTGGCCAGGATTAACTTATCCATGACCCAAAGATGTTCGGCATCAGTTGTTAGCCAAGCTTTCGTCTCTAGGTCCATTGACAGTTCCATCGATTACCTTAATGTATTTATAACAAAAAGGTAATCAATATACTGGAGAAAAGGGGAGGGGCTTATGCCGCCTCCGCAAACTCGATTGCTGTTTCCAACGCATTTTTCTTGCGTGTCTGGTTAGAACCAAACCATGATGAATACAGACGATTGTCCGCATTGCGTCCTTGGACGTGATCAGTAACGAATGTCACTGAGTTGTAGGCCTGCCACCAGCTACCTTCGGCAAACTCTGCTCCAGGCTGTGTCTCGAGAACATCAAAACACGCTTTAGCATTTCGTGACAAAGTATCAGCAGATAATTTCTTGTCCTTGACACGCTTGTCTGAATGACGAGGATAGACTGTGTTGTAGTATTCAATCAACTTATCCATTGAGAAACGCTTAGAGCCAAGGTACTCAGCCATTTCACGATATGTAGCCAACTTCTCAGAAGCAATTCCAAGAGCTTCTTTGACTTCACCTGGATTGAACTCTACACGGTGGCCAACCTTGACCTGGCGTTCAGCTTGCATGCTGAGTGAGAGTGACAATGTGTTATTACATACGACACGAATAGGAGTGAAACGAACATCAATTGACTTGCCATATTGATGTGGATTCGAGAAAAGGAGATATGATTCAACCTGGTCTCCTCCAAATAGATCAAACGAGTCTTTGACTTTTGCCAAAGCCCATACCATTTGACCATCTTTAAGAGATCCAGCAGTATGCATCTCCATATCACCAGCGAAAACATATTCACTGAAGAACTCAAACGCCTGCTCGTTCTGAACAGGATTCCAGTCTTTACCGACGTTAGTCAATACGCGACCATCCGTAGAACGAACCAGAGCTTTCTGGCCAGTGAAAATCTTCTCACCGTTAAAGTCTACGAAAGAAGGACATTCATGTACTGTCCAATCGACACCAGCTTTTTCCATCATCTGGACTGGAGTCAGGTCATTAGAAACAGGAACTCCAAGACCATGCCATGGAAGTTCACCTGCGTACGCCATTGTTTCAACTTGATGTGCCATAATATAAATTCCTTGTGTTTTTTGATTTCAGATAAACATTATACTAAAATACTTATCAGAAGAAAACAGTTTTTTTAATTAAAACAGAACTTTTTTATTCTATTTAAATTAAGGAGTTAGACACTTTTGTACAAATTAAGTTGAAGTACCTTGCGGTGGGAATAGCTGGAACTTGTCACCTGATGCAATAATACATGTTTGTTCTTTCTGTTTGTTAGTCACAATGAAAGACCAAGTCTGAGTATCAGGATTCATCCAAAATGAATGAGTCAGATCATTTCCAATCTCATTCTTGCTTGGTGACATGAAAATCATTTGCTCTTGATATCTTTCTCGCAGTCCAGCAAGCAAATTTTCTGTTGGACCACACATGATGGGCAATTGTAATTCGAATGCGGCTACGGCCGCAAGTAGTAGGCTCATAGCTACACCTCTCGAGAATGGAGGCCCGTTGGATTACAAGGTGGGCCAGACCCCGCTTAGCTTATGCAGCTAAGGCGTAAACTTCATCGTTTGCGTTTACTTTAAGTTGCTTCTTCGACCGGGCACCCCCAATCCTCATGAGATCCGAGAAGGCGTTAGTCCTTCAATCATACTCTCACAGCGGTCTTCCGCATTGACCGATTCTCCACGAAGCCTTTCAGTCGCCGTCGAATCCAATTCATCCCCGTGAAAAGCACACTCCGTCCTGCAGTACAATCCTCCCCGAGGCGTGGCACGGTCTGCGAATGTGCTTTTGGTGGAGATGGGGGCTTCGAAGCCCCGTCCGTCAACCTATTACTTCGTTTCAACGAATTCTATATTATATATCAATTAAATGCTCGAGCCATTCTCCAGCATCCCCCTTTGAAGTGAACCAACGTATAATAGTAATTCCACTGTGAATATTATAAGCAAACATTTGTATTTGCTCACCATACGTTGACGTTTTAATGATCCAATCATTAAACATTGCAGGTTCATATGTCTCGAACATGCTTTCGTCGATTGAAGACCAATTTGTATTCTCAGGGTTTTTTCTTTCCATAATCTTATTTATTATATATTAAGTTTTAGTTAAAGTAAACACTTTTTTATAAATAGATGTAGAGAGAGGGTCTATTATGATAGCGGAACTAGCGGCGGCTAACGCAGCTTTTGACGTCATCAAGCAAACCATACAAAACGGTCAGGAAATTTATGCTGCCGGCGAAGCGCTTGCTGAATACTTCGGTATAAAAAACGAGATTCAAAAGAAAGCTCATGAGCATGGGTACAAGTCCGACTTACAAGCTTTCATGGCCGCCGAGCAGCTTAAAGCCCAGGAGGACGAGCTGAAACAAATGATGATCTACCAAGGTCGTTCAGGAATGTGGGATGATTGGCTTTCTTTCCAGGCTCAAATGAAACAGAGTCGTGAAAATGAAGAGAAAGCAAGACAACAAGCTATCATTAAAAGAAGAAAAAAACTTATTGATGGTCTTATGATTGGTGGTGTAGTTGTCGCAGCACTTTGTGCTCTTGGTGTTATCATTTGGATTTTCGTATTACTAGCAAATATGTAAGGAAACTAAGATGATTAAGAAGCTAGCATTGGCTGGCTTTATTATGTTGTCATCAATCTCTTATGCAGAGACAATTGTGACAGATTCGACGTCAACCAGCACAATAACAACTACAAATAACACGACGACGAATAACACAAATACGTCAACAGTGAATAGTACCTCAACGGTTACTGGTTCAAACACCAATACTAACACCAATACGAATACAAATACATCAACTAGTACGAATACCAATACAAATAATAATACCAACACGAATAATGATACCCTTAATTCAACCAGTACTAGTACGAATGCAAATACTAATAATAACACGAATACCAATACAAGCAATAATACGAATACAAATAAAAGCGACGTAAACCAAAAGGTAGAGTCACCACCTCCAAGTGCAATCTCCCCAAGCATCAATAGTTCAAATTCTGATGTGTGTACCGTATCATATTCTGGTGCAGTTCAAACTCAGATTCTTGGTATTTCTGGTGGTGGTATGGTTCGCGATTTAAATTGTGAGCGATTAAAACTTGCCAAGACCACATACGATATGGGTATGAAAGTTGCTGCAGTTTCCATTATGTGTGGTGATCCAAGAGTATTTAACGCTATGTGGATGGCTGGAACTCCTTGCCCATACGAAGGTAAAATTGGTGCTGAGGCAAAAGTATTATGGGAACAGAATCCAGATAAAGTTCCTACTGTAAAAGAACAGGAGACCAGACGCAATGACCTACTCAAGGGTATTGGCATTGGTGCTGCTTTGTTGTACCTCTTCCCTTTCATATTCTGATACAACAGGTAACCTCTTAGATCCTTCAGTTATTGAGGGTACGTACAACAACTGTACCTGGGGTGTAAACTGTTGGAGCGGTTACACTGGTGGAAGCATTCCTAACTGGGACGGTGATACAGCATACTGGGGATATGGTGGTGGTATACTCAGATGGAATATTGCATTTCAACAAGCACTAGAAAGTGTTGGTATCCAATTAGATGGTTTCAACTACAGTTGGTATCTTAAAAATTATGATACCAATTCTGAACAAAATGATGGAGATGATTACATGCGAATCTCTGTCAGAATGTATGATGAATCTGGTACTGAGTTATGGGGTAAACAGTACAACTATGATGGAACATATCAGTGGTCAACCTTTACTGGTCAAGAATTGTTCACAACACCACTTCCAATTGAAAACGTAGATACGATTCTTATCAGAGCAGAAGGTGATGATCCCGGCTTCTGGGCAGGATATTATGGCCCTGAGTTTGATGTTGCAGAATCTAGTTTTACTCTAATCTATTCCGCAAATCCCTGTTACCCAGATCCATTGTATAGTCCTACCTGTGAAGGTTATGCAGAGGCATACGCAAATAAACTATTAGAAGAACAAATGGCTGCACAACAGCAAGCAGCATTAGCGATTGAGGATACATCAAATGTACAAACTACCCCAACAGAAACATTCTCATCTCCAACCACCACCCCTCAAGTACAGATGGGAGGAACAGAAAATACTGGAGCGAATCCAGAAAGTACGGGACAACTTACAGTACAGGAAAAAAGAGATTCAGACGATGATAAGAAACAGAAACTGGACCTTGTCCGGAATTTAGATGCTGCAAATAATTTTGATTTAAGTTCCGTTACTGGAGGACCTACCGAGGATCCTTTAGCAATGGATGTAATAGAACAAGCAATCGGAGGAGTTTTAAATGATTTGGAAAATATTGAAGGCCAAACTATTGGTGGGATGGGTTCTATTCAAACTCAAGCTCAAAGCAGCGTGGCTAGCAATCAAACTAATACTGAGAGTCGTCAAGAAAGACGAGAAAGATTAAAGGAGATTACAGAGAATAGAGCAAATGAAATTTCAGATGAGAATTCAGGCGCTGATAATATGGATGAGCAAGCTCAACAACAGATGGAACAACTTGCTCTGATGAATTATGTTCCAGGATTCAATGCTTATCAGGTAGCACTGCCTGGAGGAATGTATCCTGATGTTGAATTCTATAAACCAACAACTGTTCCTGAATCAAAGAGAGGATTGAGGAATGGATTAGCACAACAATTACTGCACGAACAAATGATTGATTTGCAGTATAGGAGAGAGAAATGAATAACGAATATGAAGTAAAGGTATTGAAAGTAGTTGATGGAGACACGGTCGATGTTGATATCAATCTAGGATTCGGAATTGTTCTTACAGACGAGCGAGTACGAATCATGGGTATTGATACTCCCGAGTCAAGGACATCTGATAAGGTTGAAAAGGTTTTTGGACTTGCTGCAAAGGCAAGATTAAAAGAATTACTTGATGAAGAAGCTATTCTTATCACAACTGAAGATAAGCATGGCGAAGATATGAAAGGAAAGTTTGGCCGAGTACTTGGTGATTTCCGAGTCGGTGGAAAAAGTGTTACACAAATTTTAATTGAAGAAGGTCATGCAGTAGCGTACAACGGTGAATCTAAGGATGATATACAGGCTCAGCACATGGCAAATCGCCAAAGATTAATTGCTGAAGGTAAAGTAGATCTGGAGGGTTAAGATGGATTTCATCGTAGAACAATTAATTACTTGGTGGCAGTTCACTGTCGTTGGTGTTATTATTCTTATAGGTTGGGTTGCTAATCTATTTGGTGTTGATAATAAGAAAGAGTTGGTTGGATTCTCTTATAAAGAGATGCCGCATATGCAACCAATTAAAATTGACACTGCCGGAAAAGGATTCTGGGGAGCAATATGGTTATGGTTTATGGGAGTACGTCAGTGGCGTATTGGTAAAGACTTTGAATATACGTTAAAAGGTGAAAAGTATGTAATTCCAGCTGGTTTTGAATTTGATGGTGCTTCAGTTCCTAAGTTCTTGGCAGCATGGTTATCGCCTACAGGTGTTCTTTTAATGGGTGGTTTAATTCATGACTATGCATACAAATATGAAACATTGAAGCGTAAGGGTAAAGGTACTATGGGTATACTTACTCAGAAGCAAGCAGACGTTATTTTCCGTGATATTAATATCGAACAAAACGGATTTCATTTACTTAACTACTTAGCTTATTGGGCTTTGCGTATTGGTGGTTTTGTTGCATGGAATGGACATCGCAAGCGTAACGCAAGGATAGAATGATGCCGTGGTTTATATTATTCGTAATGATGCAAGGACCGGCTGAAGAAAGTAAAGAGATTTATACGATCACAAGTATGGCTTTTATGTCTCAACAGGAATGTGTTCAATTTGTAGGCGATAACAATCGTATACTTAAAGATCATATACTTACGGTTTATCCAGTAAGACCAGTAGAAGAAGTATATTGTATTCGACAAGATATATTAAATAGCGTATTAAAAGACTATAAAAATAAGGAATAACAATGGCAGATAAAGATCTCGGCGACGAGTTAGAAAAGTTTGAAGAAGGTATCGAAA
>Ga0222718_10005246_pt1 | contig 10558 bp, 22 predicted proteins | sample C33_27DmetaG_FD_165045 | JGI IMG/M metagenome (GOLD analysis project Ga0222718, IMG submission 165045) | Estuarine water microbial communities from San Francisco Bay, California, United States - C33_27D | ecosystem: Environmental > Aquatic > Marine > Unclassified | place: USA: California... | reverse complement strand
CCTTTTTTGTATCTGGGGGGCAACTCCATCTAACCGTCCGTAGTTTTCCCCTCCCCCGGTGCCGATTTGTATACCGAATAGCCTGATAGCTACCGTTTATTGGATGGTTGCCGCACAGGAAGAGTGGGAACGGATGAACCTACCTCTATGGTTCTATTAGCCTATGGAGATACCCGCAGTATTCTCCGATCTAGTTACCGCACGTATCTATATATACCTGTATTGGTAATTAGGTTGTCCGTACAGACATCGGCAACGATCCACCTACCCTCGGTCTCAACTCCCTTTTAGCCAAAGCCTATCGGACGCCCAAGTCCTCAGCCGCTCCAAGCAGGCTCGTCGTTGTTGTCGAAAGCGCCATAAGCGTTCTCTTCCATGTAGATTGAATAAGCACCGTCAGCTGGCAACCGCAACGAACTCACAGTCTGTCACAAATGGCAAAGGCCCACGAGAATAACGGTCTCCCGTCGACTCAGCTCCCGCTTCAGCCCGCAAGCGGTCTGGCGTCCACAGAGTCTCCGTGACCCTCCGTGATTCACGCGGGAAACCCCCTTTGCAATTTGCTCCAGCCGGTGAGGTTCTGCTAATGCCGCTAACGGCAATTCAATCAACAAGGAGATTCACATGGCACTTACACTCGACACTAACAACGGCCTAGCTTTCTACAACTCCACAGGACTTGAGCGATCCGACAAAGCCCCGACCTTCAAGGGCGAAATCGACATCGAAGGCAAGCGATACGAAGTCGTTGTCTGGCTGGGGAAAACCAAAAAGGGCACCCAGATGGTAAGCATGAAAGTAGAGGATGCTGTTGCGGCACAGATCGAGAGAGCCGAGCGACGCCTCGACTACCTCAGAAATCAGGCTACCTCAGCGTAGCCTTCCACCAACAAGCCACCTCCGGGTGGCTTTTTTTATGCCTTAGCCAAAGGAGGCTTCGATGTACTCACTAATGATGGGACTTTTAGTAGGGACGGTGGTAGCTACCGCCATATTTGTCGCCGTGATGTTGTATTACGCCGATGGAACTAAGTGACCGGACGATGCGGTTTCACCCCCTTGGCCACGCCGCGCCGATTATACCGCCTGAACAGCGGCGGTGGCGCTGGCTTGGGCCAAGCGGCCTCAACCTTTCAATTAATAAGGAGTTAGTTATGAAGACGATGCAAATTTGGTACAGCTTTCACCCCGAAGGCACTACCTGTAAACAATACGATGGGTACCGAGAGTATCCATTCCACCCTGAGCTTGACGAAGATGGTATCGACAACCTTCTTGATATGGTCTACGAGCTACGTTCTGACCGCCGTTACCAGATGTCATACCATGTCATATCCCCAGATGACTCATTTACTGGGGTGATGGCAACGATGCTGTCTGATTTTCAACCCACCTATTCAGAGTTCGGCAAGCTGATTGCTGACTAAGGAGTAATTAGTAATGAACAAATCATACCAGTTGGAAGCTACGTGCCTTACCTGCAAGGGTGAGGCTTACGTTTTGGCTCGACCAGATTTGGTTGACAAGTATCAGGAAGGTGAGCTAGTCCAGAATGTATGGCCTGATGCTTCGACCGAATACCGGGAAATCATTGTTGGATGGCGAACCGGCGCATATATCTGCCCGATGTGTTCACTTGATGATGAATAACCTTTGCAAAGTTTGTTAAAGTTTGCTATTGTTACCGAAGTTGCTTGGGATCAACCCCAATAAACTGAAACCTTAACCACTAAAGTAGGAGTAACACCATGGATAAGTTTAAACGCTTGACCGATCTCGTCCTGACTGCAATGGAGGACGATGTGAAATGGCAGAAGACATGGCAGTCTGGCCTTGGACTTCACCGTAACTGGGTGACTAATCGCCCATATTCAGGCATGAATCAAATCACCACGATGATTAATGCTGCCATCCACGGGTATACCAAACCGTATTGGCTAACCTACAAGCAAGTCAACGATCTTGGCGGCTCAGTCAAAGGACAGAAAGCTACCCCAGCACTGTACTTTGGCGTATCAAAAGACAAGGACGATCCCGAAAAGTCTTACAAGTTTGCCAAGCTGTACAACCTTTTCAATATTGAGCAGACAGGCATTGATCTACCAGCCGTTGAGCTTAGACCTTCCAAACTAGAAAAACCTTACGAGCTGGCCGATGCGTTGAACGTAAAGATCAACAGCAGCAGTCTCAATGACCCTTCGTATATCCCATCAATAGATGTAATCAAGATGCCGATGCCTGGTCAGTTTATCAGTGACGATGCCCACCAATCCACGTTTTACCACGAGTGCATACATTCAACCGGGCATAGCAAGCGACTGAATAGACCGCTGCTTAATATGTTTGGTACCGAAGAGTATGCCAAGGAAGAGTTGGTGGCAGAGCTTGGATCTATATTCCTATGCGCTGATCTTGGTGTGACGTATGACATCCAGCAACACGCCAGTTACATCAGGTCATGGCAGAAGGCAATCAAGTCTGACAGTCAGTATCTATTGACCGCAGCAACGGCAGCAAGAAAAGCGCATGAGTATTGTATGTCTCAATTAAACCTAATGAAGCAGCAAGAAGCAGCATGACTCGGACGAAACCGGTGCCCGTCCCTTGTGGGGGCACCGGATTTCGCCCTCATCAACCAAGGAGAAAGTTATGAGCTTGTTATATCCAAATGAAGCAGGTGGTTCGTGGTTAGAAGAGGATGGTCTCATTGAGTATGAAGTTGAATGGGAGCATCTCTATGAGGAAGGAATGCAGATCCGTGTATTGGATAGCGATAACCGGGATGTTACCCACCAACTTTACAACGGTGCGCGTCTTAAATTAATTGACAAAGCATGGGATCTATACCATGCAGGAGATTACTGATGGCTTACATAATTATGGCTCGGGATGAGTGCAACGATGAGTTTAGACCAAGACCTTATATTGATTATAGGACTGAAGATGAAGCCTACAATCAATTAAACGCCGCGCGTGAGCGTTATCCAGAAGCGCGTAGTTTTTGGGTGGAGCTTCTTAAGGACAAGGACTATTACTTACAAAAGCATCTAGACTGTGATGAAGACTGGGAATGGGAGTATCTTTAATGACCAAGCCTGACTCAGAAATCAAGCAGCTTGTCGAGGCAATTAAACGCGGGACGTTATACCTTGGAGGGGATACCTTTACTATCCACGAGATAGCATGGAGGCATAAGGTTCGATCTGGCCAAGCACAGAAAGCGTTGCAGCAATTGGTTGACGACGGCAGCATTGCTTACTACTCAAACAATACCGAATCTGTTTATGTAAGACGGTATCGTCCTAACCACCTGATTACCGGGCGTCTTGCTAATTACAGCCCGTCAATCCTTGAGGATGAGCTAACACCAAGCACCCGGTTTATCTATAAGGGGGGATTGAATTGTGGATCTAAAGCATGAAGGCATTATTGCTTTGGCTTTACTGCTACTTTTATCGGCAGGCTTGGAAGGCTGCTCTGTTTATCAATCGAAGAATCCAGAATGGGAATGGCCCATCAACTAAAGGAGTAACACCTATGCGTAATTTCAACCTTGAGTATGTTAAAAAGTTAGTGCCTGAGCTAATGGAAGCTGAGTGCCAGATTGTCATGGAGGAGTTGCTGGTTGACTTCAAGGCCGATGACATTTACCCGGACGCAGTGCGTGACTACGCCAAGCGTTTGTTTCCAATTGTTATGTCGTCAAAGGTGACATATATCAACGGACGTAATCATGTTGAGCAAGCTCGTGTGTTTGTGGATAGCGCAGAGAAATGCTTGAACAGGGTTCAGGTCAAGTCAGATGAGTTAGCTCAGATCCAGTTAGATATGAAGGCAGTTATTCATTATCTAAACGAAGAACTTAAAGCAATGGAGGAAAGACGCTATGCAAAATAGCGAGATAAAGGATCGGTATTATCCTGAGTCTTTGATCCGGGCTTACTTTAACTGGTGTTATGCAACAGATCATCCCGCTACTTGGGATGGTCTGTCTGACTTTGCAAAAGAAGTACAGGGGGATAAGCATATCAACGGCATCCCTTCCTTTCTAACTATTGAGGAGATTTTCAACCATGAAATCAACTAACCGTTTGTTTGGTGAGCAATTACTAAGGGACTTTGCAGCGCGTGATGCACGAGATATGCGCCGCTATGCAAAAGAAATGGAAGATCGCCCTGAATCAACCTACATCTCTGGCATGTACTTTTATCACAGAGCTAGCTACAACACCTACAAGCACGCCTTGCAGGTAGTTTCTACACCAGCATTCTGGAGGGAATAGCGATGGAGCCAGTAAACTTTGAATTTACTTTAGAAATAACTCCGCTTTACGCACCTATTCAAGTAGAGGGCGATTATTATGCAGATAATTATGGGAACATAGCTGTAGTAATTAGGTCAGTTCATATTATTTGCCTTGGGCTTGAAGAAAATCCCGACATAACAAATGCTATTGACCTTGGAAATATTGCTAATCGGATTAGAAATATAATAAAACTTAATCTTAAGGAAGCTGATTATGAGTAGCCCATATATTTATAGCTTTTTCTGTGATGATTGCGATGCAAGGTTTAGTGACGAGTACAGAGCAAACATTGATTGTGAGGAGTATCCCGAGCTAATTGACAGTAACTATTGCATTTACTGTATCGACAATGTTAAATCCGAAGTCTTGCTGGAGCGGGAAAGCGCAGCTTACGAACCCACTGAGTACGATGAGTGGATGAGCTTTGATCCAGACTGTTAAGTCCAAGGGCACTAACTCCTCGCCCGGTTGAGTCGGTTGGCCGCGTCCCGATGGACGAAATCGCGGCACCCAAACCAGCAGGTCGTTACCCCGATCTCCCAGAGCGCACGACCCCCACCCTATCCAACCCAGCAATGCCTTGGATCACTGCGATCCATCCGAAGCGGCACGATCTTGTGGCAGCGCCCCTTCGATGGCGGACTTGGTGGTAAAGGGCTTGCCCTTTGCGTCAACAAAATACTTGATGCCCTGAGCATCCAGCACCCTCATTAACTTTGGCGTGGTGTATGCCTTGAAGATGTTGAACAGGTCACGGTAATACAAATACTGCTGGTCTTGATTCATTTATTTCTCCTTAAAAAAAGCCCCGGCGAACCGGGGCAAGATTCGATAACAGGGAGTCCAAGTCTGCTATCGTATTGATTACCAAGGAATGTCTTCGGACGGTGCGCCACGCTGTGGTTGACCTTCGGGTTTCCAGACGATGCGTTCGGCATACCACTTGCCATTACGAGATTCCTTTAGCTCGACATTGATCCACTCAACATCAGGCTCAGACTTTACGCACTGGCCTACCCAATCCTTGAACTCACTAAGCTTAAAGGAGAGTTTGGCTTTAACAAAATCAGGAACATTATCGCCGGGAGCCTTGACTATAAGCCCATCAACAAATTGTTTTTCATCATTCATGCTGCAATCACCGTTTTTCTTGCGTTAAAAAAATCGTCAGACTTTAATGTCTTCCGCTCCTCAGTGGTGAACACTCCTCCATTGGACGGTGCCCGCCAAAGTGCTTCACGAGTTTCATTATCTAACTCGCCCCAAGCTTCAGCTACAGCCATCATATCGCCAGTGGCAATACCTTCTTTGATGTAGGTGATGCTTTCAAGATTGTTACGGACAGCTTCGTTATGAGCCAGCAAAGAATCCATAGAGTCTTTAGCACCTCCATGGGCGATGGCATTTGCCACCTCATCTGCCGATGCTATCTCCGTCCCAGCCATGCCAAGGAAACTTAGTGCCCTGCCCACACATGATGTCTCTGCATTTTCGATGGCGCTAGTACGGTTGATCTTACCGTATGATCTGTCCTCTTCGGCAAAGCCAGTAGATATAACACGGCCAGACTCATCCTTGATGGTGGCCTTCATTACTACGAGGGAGTTATCAGTGGATACCAGTTCAGTCTCAATAGACCAAGAGCTAAACTTTTCTGACTTGCGGAAGTCGTCAATCCTTCTGGCAACAGTCAGGTAAACTTTGCCGTGAATAGATACTTCACCCTTAGATGGATCTGCTTTCATAACTACTCTCCTTTGGTTAATAAATACAGCCCAATACATCTGACTACATTTGAGTACATCATATTACAACTTATGCAAACTTGTCAACATCAAAAAACTTTAAATAGTTAGGGAATGTTATTGACAACAGGACAGAGTTAATTCAAAGTTGGCGGTTCCGCATACTAATCAACAGAAGGGGGAGAGTCCTATGCAAGACGACTGGGCAGCATATTGTCTAGAACAAAACAGCACACCAACATCCACACAGAGGCCTCTAAACAGCCCTCTAAGCAACGATAACAAAACCCACCTTACGACCTTGCCTAACTACAACTCGCTCTCTAACGGCCTCTCACAGCCTTCCTCGCTGGACAGGCTGAGAAATGCAGCAGTTAACGACCGGATAGCAGAGCTAGAAAGACGGCTTGAAAGCGAACGGGATGTCATACCCGGCATGATTACCACCGGTACTGTCACCCTTGTATATGCACCCAGCGGGGCAGGCAAAACAGTTTGGATACTGGGGAACCTATTTCAATCTATACGCAATAACCTAATCAGGGGTAGCGATGTCATATATTTCAATGAGGACGATGGCGCTAAAGGCGTCCTTCAGAAGGCCAAGCTAGGTCACAAACACGGCATGACCATGGTCACGCTGGCCAACTCCCCAGATCCTGGGCTACGAACCACCGCTGATGCCCTGAGATTGCTGGATTCTATACGCTCCGAAGGGCTAGCTAACGGCAAGATTGTTATCTGTGACACCCTAAAGAAGTTCGCTCCTGTGTTGAATAAGGGTGATATGCGTGAGGTGCTTCATGTATTTAGGGAGTTTGCCGCCGCCGGAGGTACAGTTATTTTGTTGGGCCACTGCAATAAACACCGATCAATGGATGGTCGATTAGTGTATGAGGGAGTGGGAGACTTAAAAGCTGACGTAGATAATATGTTTGGTCTCGACCCATTGAACGACAAGTTCTCTGCATATCAAGAGCTTTTGGTAATCAATGAGAAGGATCGTAGTCAGGTTAGCTTTGAAGGTGGATTTAAATATCGCCAGACCGGAGCGTTAATTAACTATGAAGAGTCCGTAGATTCTGTAAAGTTTCTTAGCCCGGAAGACATCTCAAGCCTCAAGGAAAAGCAAAGAGCGCAGATCAACGTAGCCAAAGCCCTCGCAAAATATGAGGATGAGTTTATCTTTTTGAGTAGCGTTATGAAAAACGGGCAAACCTTTTCTCAGTCAGAACTGTTTGAAATGCTGAAAGAGGAAGAGCTAAACCCCAATGGGTGCAGCAGAAAGCAAGTAAGAATTTGCATAGAGTTGTTAAAAAACAACCACTTACGGCTGGAAAGACGCGGCGCACATGGTAAAAAGTTTTATTCGTGGCATGCCTAGAATGCCCAGAATGCCCAGAATGCCCAGAATGTCCTGTGTGCCCATGGTTTAGGGGGCCAGTAGTGACCACTAACCTAGACCCGCCCCCTTTTTCTTGGGCATTTGTGGCAAGCTGGGCAAACTGGGCAAACTGGGCAAACTGAAACCAAAAGGAGAAACAATTGAAAAACAGAATAATCGACGACCACGTACTTGAAACCTTTGTAGCTCAGAAGTACCACTGGAAATCACTGAACCACGACCAACAAATGGCCATGGCTGTTGAGCTTATGCGCCACCGTTATATGGAACGCAAGCTATATAACTTCATAGAATCTGTCATTGAAGACAAGCAAGCATGGCATAAATACCGAGACCTGCTTGTAAAAGAGGTGTCAAAGCTATAATCCATAGCAAAGGGGATAAGATATGGAACACCCATTACTACAGTTTTGTAATTCAAAAGCTCAAAGAGAAGCAGTAATAGCCACAAAAATCGAGGGTCTAAGCCAAGTTGATGCCGCTTTGAAACTTGGCATCTCTCGTAGCGCACTAAGGGATCGCCTTTCATGCGTAAATAGTCTGGCAGCAAGGCGAGGATACAGCCCAGAGAATGACTGGAACCACCCAGTTCCAGACGGCCACAAAATCAAAGGGGTATCTACCTTCTATGATGAAGAAGGCAAGGCTGTACGCCAGTGGGTCAAGAGTCAGACTGACGAGGAAAGGCAGTTTGAAATACTAGTCGAGAGACTAGAGGCTGCAACAAAAGCCATCCCTCAGTTCAAGGCGACCAAGCCTCCCAAAGAAACCCAAGACAATCTCCTCTCACTATTAACCATCACGGACTTTCACCTTGGAATGTACGCTTGGGAGGACGAGACAGGCGACGACTGGGACGTAAAGATATCTGAAGCGGTATTCCTCAACTCAATCCATGACATGATCCAAGCCAGCCCCAAGTCCGGTACTGCGGTACTGTGCCAGCTAGGAGACTTCTTGCATTGGGACGGAATCCTCAGTGTCACCCCTAGCTCCGGGCATATTCTTGATAGCGACGGGCGATACAGCAAGCTAGTCGAGCTTTGCATGAACGTCATGGCCAAGGCTGTAGATATGATGTTACGTAAATTCAATAAGGTAATCGTGGTATCAGCCGAGGGAAACCATGATATTTCTGGGTCAATCTGGCTAAGAAAATACATCAAACATATCTTTGCTAACGACCCAAGAGTTGAGGTAGTAGATAACGAGTTCCCTTATTACGCGTATCTACATGGCGAGACAATGCTAGCGTTCCACCATGGCCATAAGATGAAGCTAGCACAATTGCACAAGCTGTTTGCTAGCGAGCCACGATTCCGTGAGATGTGGGGCAAGGCTAATTACACCTATATCCATGCAGGGCATTATCATCACGAAAAGACAGTCGAGGACGGTGGCGCTATCGCGGAGCAGCACCCGACACTAGCCGCCAGAGACGCTTATGCTGCCCGTGGTGGCTGGGTATCTCGCCGTGGCGCTAAGGTTATTACTTATGATAAAACTGACGGAGAAATTGCCAGAGTTACGGTGAGGCCAAGAACATGATTGAGCTAATGGGGGTTAAACTTCCAAAGGGGGAGGCAATACTTTTAACCGCAGAGGTAGGAGGAGCGGTATCAGACCTTTCAAACCCAAAGCATACCGTTGTATATACCGACACATTTAGTGAGGGTATTACAATTGATATGCCTGTCGCTGAGTTCTTTAATCTCTGGATGACCTGCTTGATGTCAGAGCTAGAGTTGGCAGAGATAGAATACGACATTCACTAATCAACAACAGGAGGAGTTATGGCCGAAAGCTGGGTCGTTAATAATCAAGACAAGCTCGCTTTTTTTATAGCTCATATTAAAGAGCAGTACGAAAATGGCAGACATCTAACCTACTCTATCAAAGAAGAAACCCGTACTGATAGGCAGAACAACGCACTGCATATGTGGTTCCGGCAAATTGCACAAGAGTTAAATGATTGTGGGCAGTGGGCAAGGCATCCATTTAGTGACACCCTTGAAATACCTTTTACGGATGTATTGATAAAGGAAATGCTTTACAAGCCAATCATACAGAAGATGTATGATAAAACATCAACAGGACGTTTAAGTGCACGAGAGTTAAGCGAGGCAGCCGAAGTGTTAATAAGGTGGTTATCGGAACATAAGAATGTTTATGTGCCATTCCCCCAAATCTTAAAGGATAAGATGAAATGATTAACACTGAAGATAAGAAGTCGTGGTGCGAAGCCGGGTCTCTTGCAGAAAAAGATTTTGTAGCTACAAACAAACTAGAAGGCTGGGGAATTTCAATGAACCCAACCAAGCATAAGGATCCTTATACTCACGATTTTATGGGCATTGTTCCAATGGATCTAAAAAGTATTAGAGAACCTTGGAGAAAATCACAAGAGCTTTTTGGTATTCCATCTAAGTATGCAGTCTCAATAAACAAAAAAGATGTTGTGCGTTATGCAAATCTCTACCCAAATATAATTGTTCTGCTTGATGTGGAATGGGCTGGCGTATATATGCTTACAATGTCACGAGCCAAAAAATTAATTAATAACGGCAAAGCAAAGAGGCACGACTACAAAAATAGAAAACACGACACGCAAGGCAATGCCAAAACAAGCTACATATTTGACATAAGAGACTTGGATGAATTAAAGGAAAGCAAATGAAGTTAAAAAGAACAGCGGCGGATCACTGGTTTAGTAGATGCGTAAGATTGAGGTCTGAGTTTATCTGCCAAGGATGCGGCATCAAGTACGAAGAGAACAGCAAAGGACTTCACTGCTCTCATTACTTTGGTCGAGCCAAGAAAGGCGTACGCTACGATGGCGATAATGCCTTTGCTCACTGCTATGGTTGCCATCAAAAGTTTGGCAGCAACCCTGATTACTTCTATCGGCATTACATAGATGCCTATGGGGAAGGCCCGTTAGATTTGCTGCGAGAAAAGGTTGAAGATGTTATGCGCGGCAAGCGCATGGTCAAAGAAGAAAAAGATATAGCCAAACACTATAAGCAAGAAGCCGCCCGCATGGAAAATGACAGGGCGGCAGGGGTTAGGGGTTGGTTAGAGTTTGTTAATTACGACTAATC
>Ga0222718_10005245_pt1 | contig 10561 bp, 5 predicted proteins | sample C33_27DmetaG_FD_165045 | JGI IMG/M metagenome (GOLD analysis project Ga0222718, IMG submission 165045) | Estuarine water microbial communities from San Francisco Bay, California, United States - C33_27D | ecosystem: Environmental > Aquatic > Marine > Unclassified | place: USA: California... | reverse complement strand
TACGGATTTCATCTACACCAACAGTAGGGTCAAACAATTCAAGCACTAGGTTATCACCTTGTTCTTGGATTTCATCAAAACTAATTGCCCAATCTGCTGCATCAACACGATAACGATCAGCATCTTTTAGTTGTTTAGCAAGACCAATCGAAACTTCTTCAACACCACCTGGTGTACTGATGGCAAACTTACGAGCAGGTTCACTAATGAAGTTACCTAAACGACCATAAACTGATCCTTTGTTTTTAGCAACACGTACTGCATCAATACTAGCACCAATAATACCAAAATCATCAGCACTACGCATACCAACTTCATTCCAATCATAAAGGTCATTAACACCTTTTAATGGTACATTAGAATTAGGATTCATAGCTTGATTGTAGTATCCAAGTTCATCAAGATCTGCTTCTTGTTTAGCAGCATACCTAGAAAGCTCTTCTACTGCATCATCACTTTTAGCAACTGGTGTTATATCATTAATAATTTTCTGTGCTTGAGGTGTCTCACCAACAATTTTAGGAGCTTTAGAAAAGGTTTGACCTACTTCATCAATTGCAGCCCCAAACTTACCAAGAAAACCTACAAACGGGATAAGAAAACCAAGACCTAAATCTTCATTTATGTTTTTAATACGTTTTTCATCTGGACTATCAGTATCAAGTGTAGCCCAGCTATCAGGGATAAAGTCATATTGTGGTGGTAAAGCTTTCTTAAGAGTACCGAAAGCATTATCTTCTTCATACTCAGAGCTAACAGCACCGACAGCAACAGCAGCACCTGCTTCTACACCCCTAGTTCCAAGAAACTTCATAAAGGCAGTATTACCTAACCTATTGATAACATTACCTGATCCAAGTGCTTTAGTGGTTGCAGTTTGTGCTTTAGTTGCTGCTGCCATACCAGCACTTTGAAGTGCTAATGTAGGAACAACAACAGAAGAAATAGCTCTTACTGCTGATGATACACCATTTTCATAAGGTGTTACTTTAGGAATCTGTGCACTTTTTGGTAGGAATTTATTAGCTAAATCAGTAATTGGATCTAATACACCACCAACCGGAACAGCAGTTGCTAGTTCCATAGCGTATCTAGGATCAGTAGCAAAACCTTCTACGTCACTTCCAATGCCACCGCCCATTTGTAAACGGTTCCATTCCCCACGGCTCATGCCTTGGGCTTCATAATAAGAATAGTCTTTACTTGGATCGAATGGTTCAGCAGCCATTTCAGGTTGCATTGTAACCTCACCCGTAGGTGCAGGTTGTTCAGATGTTGGTGCAGTTTGACCTCCCGTAGGAGGTTGTGCCTCTTGTTCTTGAAGTTGAAGTTGTTGCTGTTCGTAAGTATCAACTCTCTGTTGAATTTCTTCTATTTGTTCATTAGAGAGTTGCTTGTTACGATCTTCTTCACTCAACACATATTCACTGCCAACATTTGAATAATCTAATGGATCGTTCATGTTGTTTGTTTTTTAATTAGTTTTGACTAAATGTTATTGACCAGCATAATGATAAAAATTACCCGCAGGATCAAACATAGGGTCTTCTGAAGCTACTCGGTTTTTTAGCATAGTTTGACCTTTAAATTCTGTACGACCATCTAACCTTTTTATAAACTCTTTAATTTTTGCTTTACCTTCAGTAGATTTTAACCTAGCAGCAATTTCAGGGCTTGGTCTAGATAAACCTTTGTAAACTCCTTCGTATTGACCAGGAGCGTTTATAATTTCTTCAATAGTATTGCCATACCCTCCTGTTTTTAAACGAGTAAGAATGTTAGCAGCAACCCCAAATTCATCATCAGTACCTAAAGCAGCTTCACTACTGATTGCATAAGCTAGGTCATTATAATCTTTATCAGTAAGTTGATCTAAATTAAATGACGTACTTTGCATACTAGCTCTCATAGGTCCAGTTGTGCCTGTAACAAAAGCATTACCACGATTAAATCTAGTTTGGGATGACTTAGTAAAATCAGTAAATAGTTTTTGAACTGAAGGTACTTGATCAAATACAGCTTCTTCAGCTGGTGTCGGCATAAGTAAACGACGGTTTAACCCATACTTTGCATTAGAAGCTTCAATCTGTGCATTAATAGCTGCTATAGGACTAACACCTAGTATCTTAGATGTATATTCTACATTTACTGGTATTCTAAAAGTACCATTGTTAGCATAATAAGAACCTATACTAGTTTCAATTTCTTGTTCAGTTAAAATTGAATTTGGTTTTGAAAATAAACCAGTATCATCTTGTGTTAAAAGTTTATTTAATTCATTACGACGTTCTTGAGCAGCAACGCTTAATTGTGTTGCTGTACCTTGGATTTTTGGGAAAACAATTGAGTTATTGGGACCCGTTTCAGAGTAAAATTTATTTTGTACATCGCCTGCTACACCTTTAGCAACATAAGCTTGAAGTTGTGTGTAAGCTTCTTTAGATGCTACTTCAGGTGAAACACCTTTATCTATTAAAGTTTTAAAGAAAAATTTGTATTCATTTTCTAAAGCTTTTTTAACATATAAAGTTGTAGAATCCATACCTTCTGTAGTAGGTTGAAACTTTGTCAAACTTTTAGCATCAGCACCTAAAAGTTTTCTTGTTTCAGCATAAGTAGGTCCATATTTTTCTACTTCTTGTTTTTTGTATAAATCAATAGCTTGGATTTTATTTTGAGGATCTTGTATAGCTTCAATAAAAGCTTCATCTATAGTTTTGTTTGTATATTGCTGGACAATAAGTGATGCTTCTGCTGTTTTATTACCTTGCAACGCTGCTTTTTTTGCATCTAGGTAACGTGCAGGTAAACTTTGATTAGGGAACCTTTCATAAAATTCTTTTTCAAATGTTGCTGCACCTTCTAAATCTCCTTCTGGATCAGCATTATCAAAATAAGCTTGCATTTGTGGTACAGCACTAGCTGCAAAATCTTTAGATTCAATTCTAGTTCTAGCTTGATCTTCACGCATGTAATCTGTTCTAGTTTTCACACGTGCAGCTATAGCGTCTTGATAACGTTGGCTATTACCTCGTTCATCTAGAATAGTTTTATCACCTAATAGTTTAAGGTTATCTAACTCTTCTTTTGAATAACGAAATGAACCATCAGAATTTTGTGCAGAGTATAAATCAAAGACATTTTGTAAAGCTTTTTCTCTACCAATAAGAGGGTTCTTTAGGTCTATAAGATAACCTTGTTGAATCTGACCACTATCTCTTAAGCTTTGTCCTTGACTAGCAAGAGCTTCATAGTTTTGTTTTGTTTCCCCTTCTAAAGATCTTTGAATATAAGCACTGCGAATTTTATCAACAGCATCATTTGAATCAGCTAAAAATCCAGGTTCAAGTTCACTAATATTTAAACCTGTTGATCCATATAGATTTTTTAATACAGTATCTAATACAATAGTAGTTTTTGCTGGATCGTTAACAGCTTCTATACCACTAAATTGATTACCGGCTGCATCAGTAAAAAGAGCTTCAGTACCTTGAAATGCTCTATTTAAAAGCAAAGGTGTTTGTTCTTTTACCAGTTGGTTGTAATAACCTTTCTGCCAATAGTAACCTCTACCAGGGTTAGCCAGTAAACTTTTAGATGTTTCATTAGGTGTTTCTAACCCTTTAGCACCAGCTAGTTGAGTATTATTATCATACTTTACTGTTTCAATAGCTATCTGACTTTCAGTTGTATTAAAGTTAATCTGTGCTTCAGGATTATTGCGGTATTCTGTAAGCCTAGCTTGACGACCTTCTTCAGTTTGATCAATGATCATCTGCTTAGTTCTTTCAGCAGCTACTTTACCAGCAGTTACACTAAAATCAACTAAAGCACCTACTGTAGATTTAAAGGCTTGCTCATCAGCTTCAGCTTGCGCTTGTCTAGATTTAGCTTGATTTTGAATAGCAAGCTGTTCGTTTTCAAAGTTACGGTTTTCAATGTCTTGATTACGATCACGTGCGCGTCTTTCATACTCAGAGTTTTCCTTCATATCTTGAAGGTCACTATCTCTTTGTCTTATTTCAGCGTCACGTTGACGCTCCATACCTCGGATAATCCTGTTACTTTCTTCTTCCATTCGAGCAATACCAGCCCTACTAAGTTGAATAGGTTGGAATCCTCTTGGTCTTGTAGCGGGTTGGTATTGTAGTCGTGCCATGGTTTATTTAGAATTTAAAAAATAATAATAATTTACGAGCGTGGTGCAAGGGCTGATAGACCTGTTCCTAATCCTGCCAGCCCTTGAGTAAGACCTGTGCCAACACCAGTTCCAAACAATGTTCCACCTGCTCCTCCAAGCAATCCTGCATTTACAGCACCGCCAGCTGGACCCAGTGCAAACGCAGCAACCTTTGCAACATCACCAATAAGTTCAGCGGTTGCATTACGACGTGGACCTCTAGGAACTGTGGGGGCTTCCTGTTTAACAGGTTTAACAAACGTTCTTTCTGGTCCCAATTGTGGTTCAGGTAGTGTAGGTAGTGGTTCTGGGAAGATACTCATCTGGGCTTCAGCTTGTAAATCTTGAGCTAATTTTTGTAGTTCAATTTGTTGGATGTTACGTTCAGTTTGAGCAATCTGGCTATCCATATTAGCTTGCAATATTCTGTTATTAAATTCAGCTTCTTCATTAGCAAACTTAATAGCTTGATCAATTCTAGCAATATCAATGCCAACTTGTTTTGTTTGAAGACCTGACGTAACTCTAGCAAATCTAGTTGCTTCATCAATTTTATTGATATTGAGATTAACACCAGTCTCTCTAACTGCTGAGTCAACATTTAGATTTAATAGTTGAACACCAGCACTACGTCTAGAACCTTTTAAAGAAGATTTTAATTGAGTTAATGTTCTAAATGATTCAGCCTGAGCAGATGCTATACTTTTAGCTGTTGATTTACCAGCTTGACCTAAAGAAGCTTGACCGGCAGCTTGCAATCCTTTAACAAATTCAGCTTCTTTTTGAAATGAATTAGAATTAGAAAGATTTTTTAGTTCAGTTTGAATACTTTCAGTTTGAATACGTCTATTACTTTGTATGCCAAATAAATTTGCTTGTTGTTGTAATTTATCAATACCTAGATTAGTAAGTTCATTTTCAAACCCTGCTTTAATAGTTTCAAATTTAAGTTCTTGTGTTTCTCTATTAAAACCTTGATTAATTAGTTCGTTTTCAAGATCTGCATAAATAGCTTCACGTTGAAATGCTTGTTGTAATCCAAGATCTTGTAAAGCAGCTTCTTGATCACTAATAGCTAATCCAAAAGCATCTTCGTTATAACCAAGTTGTGCTTCATAAATACCAAGATCTTTTTCGTAACGTGCTAAAGCTTGACCGTATGAATAATCTTGTATTTCTACATTGTAATCATACTGTTTTAAAGCAGTTTCAAATTCAAAATCTCGTTGAGCAAAATAATCTTTTTTCCCTGCTTCAAAAACTTCTAATTCGTATTTATAGTTAGCTTTGGCTTGCTTGTTTAATTTTTTTTGCTGTTTATTCTCTTCTTTTACTCTTCTTCTATTTTCCGCACCAGCTCCAATACCAAAAAGTTTCATTTCAAGACCAGATGTTTCTAACTGTTCTTTAAGAAAATTCTCCTTAGGATTAAATTCAATGTCAAACATTAAGCTCTCCTATAATATCGAGGTGAATAGTTACCTTCCCACATCATCTCTACAAGAGATACAGGATATGGATAATCACTTGTCATTTTTAATTCAAAATTAGTGTTACGTTGATGGATAGGTACATCAAACCTATACTCAGGTTTTACAGGACTTGTGCTAAATTGATAATCATCACTTACTGTGACCTCTTTAATTAAAGTCCATTCTTTAGAACTACCTAGTTTAGTTTCAAATACTAATGGACCTGAACGACCAGTAGATACTTTAATTCTAGCAATAGTTAATATAGCACTAAAGTCAACAGAGTTACCATCTCTCCGTCTAAAATAAAATGTAGGTAATTGTACTTCAAAGTGATAGTTGTAGCCAACAATAATATTATCAGCTGAATCAGTTAAATCTCCTACAACTTCAAAATAGTTATAGTTTGTACCGGCTTCAATTTTAGGGTTTGCTTCTATAAAAAAGCCTTCATCTTTATCAGGTTTGCCAATTAAAACTGCACCTTTTTTACCAGAAATAGGTGTATAAGGTGTGTAGATTTTAGTTACTTTATTAACTGAATCATATACAACTGCATCTATATTATTAGCAGGGGCTAATGGCTTAGAAAACAAATCTAAACATGGATTACCTGTAATAAAGGGGAATGTTGTATTTACTGTAACATCTCCTGTAGGTAACTCATTAACTGTAATTGAATTCAACAAATACTCATCTTCTTGTTGTGTTATAACTACAATGTCATCGTTTAAAACGTAAGCATCTTGAATAGTACCTGTTAATTCCCATTTAGTCCAAGCTTGAAATAGATCTTTTTCACCATCATTATAATAATTATAAATATAGAGATAAGATGATTGTCTATCTACAAGTAAAATAAAAGAGTTTTGTGGACTAGAGACTAATCTATCTACAGTTTCAGGAATCCATTCAAGTACAACTTTACTGATGTCTACAACAATTGGCGGTTGTTCTACATCTCGTAACTGCATACTAAATACTTTAGCATAATCAGGTACTTTATTAACAAAACCTACAGTAGTACCAATATCTACAGGAGATATATTGCTATCCATTTCATAGCTGGATACTGTACGAATAATAGAAGACGTAGGTGTTAATGTATTTGCATCAGTAGCAGATAACATAAATTGCTGACGATCAGCAAATAACAAAAGACCTTGAGCAGTAGGTAAGACATCAAATAACGTAACAGGTCTTGTACTAGATACATTTAAATCAATAGGATCTGAAGCAATTTGTGTTAAAGCTGATTTAACAAAGAAGTTAAAAGATTCATTAGCTACACTTAAGATTACATTATCTTCTGATAACAAACCAAATCTGTTGTTATAGAAAAATGAAGATTTAATTTTTCTTCCAATAAAAGAAGGTTCTGGACTTGTAGTGTCATCACCAGCTAGCCTACTTACAAAAGGTATTGGTTCAAATGTAAATTGATCTACATTATTAACTGTACCAGTATAGATAAATCTATGTGGCATTGTTGATGCATCTAGTCCAGGTGAAGCATCTCTAGCAATTGTTTCTAGCCAATAACCTTTACCACTTATACCATCATAAGCTACATATTTAACATAGTAATCATCACTATCACTATTAGTATTTAAGATACGTACGTTATGACCATCAAAAGATTCAGCTGGTAATTCAGTTACATTATTTACTTGATCTAAAAATGCTTCAATTGAATCATTATTAAAACCACCTACTGCTGTTAAAGTAAAAGGTAAAGGTGTGCCAGTTATTGTACTTGGTGTATTATTTAGAACAACTGCATTAGCACCACTAAATCTTCTAATAACTAAACTGTTAACATAAGACTCAATATACCAAACACCATCAAAATTAGCATTACTTGCGCTTTGTTGTGTTTCAATTATACTTTTTACTTCACCAGATAGTGAATTATTAGCATTAACTCCAGTTAAAAAATCTTGAAAAGTTGTACTTGATGTTGCACTAGCTGTATCAGATATACCTTGAATAGTTATAGTATAATCGTACCCATCAACAAGTGTAATTAATTTTAAAGTACCAACTGAATTAGCAATAAAAGTACCAGCTGGTAGCATTGCTGTAACTTTAGTTTGGTTGGTAATAATTGTAGTATCTTGAATACTACGGAAATGAAAGTGATCTGAAGTACTAGCACCTGTTAAATACGAAGCACCATTGTTTGTAATAGTACATGGGGCACCTGTGGCTGCATTCCATGCATAAATATTAGTCCCTTTAATGGCTGCTACATAAGAAGTGCTTTCACTACGGTCCAGAAAAAACCATACAGCATCTTCTAAATCAGCTTTACTGTAAGGATTTCCGTTTATATCTTTTAGGTGATTAATAAAATTCATACCAGGTCTTTTTAGTAGACCATAAGTAGGATCAGGATACCCATTAATACACTCAGATACCTGACCAGCTAGTTTTTTGTCGTCGTTTTGTTTAGAGACACCACCTAAAAAATTAGGTGATAGTTGTGTTACTACTGGCATTAGCGATACAGTGCGTTAAATGGTTTATAACTACGGTAATAATTACCGCCTTGTGGTTGACCAAAGAATGTATGATCACCTTGATTACATTCGTATTCTAGAGCCATAGCTCTTGTATACGCTTCTTTTTGTGACAGCATTTGGAATTGTTGTCCATCGCCAATCACTCTACTAGAGAATATAGAAGATGCTCTGGCTACAATATAAGCTTGAATAGGTTGTGGTAGATATTCATAATTCCATTCCCATAGCACATCAATGTAAAGCGTTCCATCTCCCCATTCATCTGTATGGTGAATAGTATCATAGAGATAACCTCCACGATTAACACTATTTTTTCCTAGGTTAGCCGCATAATCTTGGCTAAGATCATATTGAATAGCATTATTAGGAATAGCTACTTTTTTTGTAATTGCATCTGGTGTTACTTCTAGATTTAATTCTTTATTAAATGTCCATCCTTCAGACTGAACTTCACGTGATACTTCTTTTAAAGTATTAAAAGCAATCGCAACGTCCGGGTTAGTTTGAGTTTCTACTTTATAAGAAACAACTGATTTTAATATTGATATATTACCTGTTGATGAATGTGAAATATTAACAGTGTAGTTATATGTTTCTGGTATTGTACCTACAGCTACACCTGTTGTAGAAACAGCTGTGTTAGGAATAACACCAGTACCACTTAAATAAGTACCTACAGGTATGTCTGCTTCTGTAGTAGTTAATGTAGTACCAGAAATACTACCAATAAAAGCAGTAAGTGGTTCAAGTACAAAAGTTGTTTCAGTTGTTAGAGTATTCACGGGAGCCTGACCAACTGACGCCAGGATCTGATTAACAGCTTGTAGCTCAGTATTGGAGCCAGTAGTAGGAAAAGGCATAATTTGATAATGAGTATTATTCTCAATAAAGAATTAAAAAAAAGGAGTCCCCGAAGAGACTCCCAATATAAGATAAACAAACGTATCAGGTAACGTTTGCAGGATAAGAAGCACCAAATGCAGCAGGAGCAGTGCTAGTAGCATAAAGCTCAACAGCAGCTGCAGGGTTCAGGAAATCAGCGCCCATAGCAAGACGACCCAAGATAACATCACCCTGATAAATCACGGAGACATCACCACTGGTTACTTGAACCTGAGGAGCGATAGCTTCGACACAACCAGCAGCTTCACGCTGGAAGATCAAACCACAAGAGGTTTCAAAGGCATTAGCAGCACCGTAGTTATTACGGGGACCAGCAGCAGAGCTGACAGTACCAGCTTCGATGTCTTCACTAATGAAGTCACCAACGTTACCAGGGCTAGTAATAGCACCACCATAATTAACACCATACCTACCGAAGAAAGGAATATTCATCGACTTGTAGATCTTAATACCAGCGATCTCTACAACACCTTTACCACTTTGCAGTGAAGCACCTTGTACATCACGATTAATCAAACCACTATCACCAGTAGCTTGAATCAAAACATTATACTGACGTGGGTTCAAGACACCAACACGTCCATCTTGTGATACACCCTTTTCATCAAGAGCAGCAGCTGCATCAAAGAATGCATTTACAAGTTTAGCTTGATCATAAGCATCAGATTCAGCACCTGCACCAGTGCCAACTTGAATTTGAGTACCACCTGGCTCAGCATAACCAGTTTTAGAAACTGGAGATGCAAGACGAGCACCTTTAGCAATTTGACGGAAGATCAAACGGTCATACTTTTCAGCAAGGGCATAACCAATCTTACGTGAAATCTCAGAACGCATATCATACTGAGCAAGAGTCTCATCAAGATTATAAACGAAGGCTGAACTAATCAGCAAATCATCAACCGTGATGGTCTTTTCTGCTACAGGAGGAGCGTTGTTGGAGTCACCAAGAATGCTGTTACCAGGAGTATGGTATTCAGATTTGGTACGACCTGTGTAGATAAACTGCATTGACTTACCACCAGTCAATGTACGCTTCATGACCAAATCACGAGCGATTGTATTGTTTTGGAATCCTTTGAACATTTCTCCACTGAACAGTTTCAGATAGAGAGCGCGGCGCTCGCTAGTATCAGCGATAGCACCATTAAGTGCACCCGGCGCAGTAAGCTGAGCAGGGTTTACACTAGATTGAAAAGCCATTGTAAATAATAAATAATAGAGATATACTTGTCACCAAACGTTTGATGTTTAATTTGTATTGTGGTCTATCCCACCGTCTAGACGGCAAAGGGTATCCTCGTAAGGGCCAATGCCAATAGTGAAGAGGGGAATTGCACCCCTCTGTTAGATCTATCTCACTTGGTGTACTTTACACCGCGATAGCAATAAGTTTTGCCTTGCATAGTAACCTCTTTAGAAGCCTCCACAAGCCCCGTTCCATGCTTATGGTGTCATGCGTCCCGAAGGATGAACGGACG
>Ga0222718_10005242_pt1 | contig 10563 bp, 9 predicted proteins | sample C33_27DmetaG_FD_165045 | JGI IMG/M metagenome (GOLD analysis project Ga0222718, IMG submission 165045) | Estuarine water microbial communities from San Francisco Bay, California, United States - C33_27D | ecosystem: Environmental > Aquatic > Marine > Unclassified | place: USA: California... | reverse complement strand
ATACATTCGGTTCTGCGTTTTATGATTTGCAAAAGGGTAACATGAGTGATGCTCTAAGTTTTGCACAAAAACGAGTTGTATTGGCAATGACTAAGAAGGTCAAAGATTTAAAAAAACCTAAATTTAAAAACGATAGATTAAGTTGTACGGATAGAGGTTTAAAAAAGAAGTATTCTTCCTTTTCTTCTGTAAAAGTTAACAAAACGTATAAACCAAACGTCCGAGACTTATCTGAGGATATGCCCGTTAGAGAAACTGCTCCCTCTGAAACCTATATTCCCGAATATAGCCCCAAAAGAAATAAACCTTTTCTAAGAATTGTGAATAATAACTAATTATTTTGAATAAATTTTATTCTTTTTAATAGGGCTCTAGGCTATTGAAGGTGGCTTTAGCTCGTGTTATTGAGCATTCAAATAAGCCAGCATTAAAGGATCTTGAAATGGCAGTAGACGAAACAAACTATGTTAAGGGTACAATGGGTGTTGATGGACATAAAAAAACATTTGGTGGTTTTATGGGTACAACTGTTTATGGTGGTGCGGGTTTAGCACTTGTTGTTATTTTTCCTACTTTAGTTTTTGGTGTATCAATGGGTTGGACTTCAGCTTTGTTGATAACTGTGATATTGGGTGTTATTCTTGGTTTAGCATTGAAGTTAAAAGGTGGCTGGTATGCAGGAGTTATTGTTTCAGCGGTACTTGTAGCAATGGCTAGCCCTTTGATTGCAATGATACACGGATAACTTACTCAAGCTCTCGCAAACCGATTATAAGCTTATTATTTTTGGTTTATGTAATGATTAATCAATAAAACAAGGTCTCTGAAATTGAATATTACTATTTTGAATGATACTGACGATGCATTTGGCGATAACGCAGAGGCTCGCGTTGGGGCTACTCCAGATATAGTTAAAAGTTATGTTGCAGCTGGTCATAAAGTGATTGTTGTTAAAAATGCTGGGAAATACGCTAATCACTATGACGATGATTATAAGGCTGCCGGGGCTTCAATATCTGCTTCGAATAAAGTTGCAAGTAAAAACGCTGACTTAGTATTATCAATTACTGGAAAAGATGCAAAGTTTGTTGCCGGGCTGAAGAGTGGGGCAGGAATTACAGGTTTAATGAATCCTACTGATAACCCTAAATATGCTCAGGCTTGTGCAAAGGCTAATGTAACTGCTTTTGCACTGGAATATATCCCACGCATTTCTAGAGCGCAAAGTATGGATGTTTTATCATCGCAATCTAACTTATCAGGTTATAGGGCTGTTGTTGAAGGTGCCAGTATATATGGCCGTGCAATGCCTATGATGATGACTGCTGCAGGTACAATTGCACCAGCTAAGTGTTTTATAATGGGTGTTGGAGTGGCTGGATTACAAGCTATAGCTACAGCCAGAAGACTGGGAGCTGTTACAACTGCAACGGATGTGAGGCCTGCAACTAAAGAGCAAGTAGCCTCTCTCGGGGCAAAATTTATTGCTGTTGAAAATGAAGAGTTTAAAGAAGCAGAAACCGCTGGTGGCTACGCGAAACAGATGTCGCCTGAATATCAAAAATTACAAGCTGAGCTTACTGCTAGTCATATAGCTAAACAGGATATTGTTATAACAACAGCACTGATACCAGGAAGAGCAGCACCTATTCTGGTAACTAAATCAATGATTGCTAATATGAGACCAGGTTCTGTTTTAGTAGATTTAGCAGCTGAGCGGGGTGGTAACGTTGAGGGAGCAGTGGCAGGCAAAATTGTTGAAACCAAAAATGGTGTTAAAATAGTTGGACTTTTGAATTGGCCTAGCCGTTTGGCATCAGATTCTTCAGCAATGTTTGCAAAAAACTTAAAGAACTTCATTCCTCTAGTGACAGCCGAAGATGGTTCTTATGCGCCAGATTGGGATGATGAAATAATACAGGGGTGTGCTTTAACACGCGATGGAAAAGTAATACACGAAAGATTGAAAGGTTAAATTATGATAACATTTACCATTGCTGCAGCAGCAGGTATCGCTGTAACTCCAATAATTTTTCAATTAACAATTTTTGTATTAGCAATAGCTGTAGGATATTATGTAGTATGGTCTGTAACACCTGCTCTTCATACACCCCTCATGGCAGTCACTAATGCTATATCATCAGTAATAATAGTTGGAGCTCTTATTGCAGTTGTTGCAGGTATAGAGGGCGGTTCATCTTTATCCACATGGACTGGATCTTTGGCTGTTTTATTGTGTGCTATAAATATATTTGGAGGGTTTCTTGTGACGCAAAGAATGCTCGCAATGTACAAGAAAAAGAGTAAATAACTATGGGTATTACTATTTCTGTTGATATCGCTGCAGTGCTTTACACAGTATCTGCTGTTCTTTTTATACTTGCCTTAAGGGGTTTATCATCCCCTGAATCGTCAAGGAAAGGTAATGTTTTTGGGATGCTTGGTATAGGCATTGCAATTGCAACCACTGCCCTGTCAGCAGGGCTTTGGGGTCAGAGCCTGATTTTTGCTTTTACTGCAATGGCTATCGGCGGGTTATTAGGTGCGGTTATCGCGAAAAAAATACCAATGACGGATATGCCCCAGCTTGTTGCTGCTTTCCATTCTTTAGTCGGATTGGCCGCTGTGTTAGTTGCTATAGCTGCATTTTTTAGTCCAGAAAGCTTCGGTATTCTGTCAGAAAAAGGTATAAAACCTGCAAGTCTTTTGGAGTTAGGTCTAGGCGCCGCTATTGGTGCAATCACTTTTTCAGGTTCTGTTATCGCCTTTGCTAAGTTAAATGGTAACATGTCTGGTGCACCAATTTTGCTTCCTTTTAGGCATTTAATAAATGGCGCTTTGCTGATTTGTATCATTGTAACTCTTATTATGCTTATGCAGACTGCTGGGAATAACCCTGAATTTATTTGGGTATTATTAGTCCTAACATTTATCATTGGTTTTTTACTAATTATTCCCATTGGCGGTGCAGATATGCCAGTGGTTGTTTCAATGTTAAACTCTTATTCAGGTTGGGCAGCAGCAGCTTTGGGTTTCACTTTGGGTAACCTAGCGCTTATTATAACTGGCGCACTTGTTGGATCTTCAGGAGCAATACTATCATACATAATGTGCAAGGCTATGAATAGAAGTTTTATATCTGTTATTTTAGGTGGATTTGGAGCTGATGGCGCAAGCGTTTCTGATAGCGATAGGGAACAAAGGCCTGTGAAACGTGGATCTGCTGAAGATGCTGCTTTTATTATGAAAAATGCTTCAAAAGTTATTATTGTACCAGGGTACGGACTAGCAGTTGCTCAGGCACAGCATGCCGTGCGTGAAATGGCTGATAAGTTAAAAGAGGAGGGAGTTGATGTTGTCTACGCAATCCATCCAGTGGCTGGGAGAATGCCAGGTCATATGAATGTTTTATTAGCTGAGGCAAATGTTCCATATGATGAAGTTTTTGAATTAGAGGATATAAACTCGGAGTTTTCAAATGCCGATGTTGCTTTTGTAATTGGTGCAAACGATGTGACAAACCCCGCTGCTAAAACTGACCCAGCAAGTCCAATTGCTGGAATGCCCATTCTTGATGTCGATAAGGCCTCTACAGTTTTATTTGTTAAACGTTCGCTATCGCCGGGTTATGCAGGTATCGATAACGATCTATTTTATGAAGATAAGACTATGATGCTATTATCAGATGCCAAAAAACTTGTTGAAGAAGTTATTAAGTCATTATAATTTTTTTCAAAAGCTGTAATTTAAAAACAAGATTATACAATGCTTAAAACACCTCTATATATTGATAAGGTTAGTAAAAGCTTTAGTGGAAAAATTGCTGTTGAGGATGTTAGTTTTACTATAAACCCAGGTGAGATAATTGGTTTTCTTGGACCTAATGGGGCAGGAAAAACAACCACACTTAGAATGGCCCTTGGCTTAATTAAACCGGATTTAGGGACAATTAAAACTTTAGGGGAAACTCCAGGTTCTGAAGCTACGTTTGGTAAGATTGGCTTTTTACCTGAAGAAAGAGGATTATACAAAAAACAAACTGCTATAGATAGTATTGCACTCATGGCACAATTGAACGGAGTTAAAAGAAAAGAGGCTTATAAAACTGCAGATATGTTACTGGACAAATACGGCCTTTCTGATGCGAAGAAAAAAAAGAATAAGGATATGTCAAAAGGTATGGCGCAAAAAGTTCAGCTTTTATCTGTAATGGCTCATAATCCTGAATTTTATATATTAGATGAACCTTTTTCAGGTCTAGACCCTGTGAATCAGCAGGTGCTTGAAAAGATAGTTAAAGAAATAGCCAAGAGAGATAGTACAGTTATCTTTTCAACTCATGTAATGGAGCATGCCGAAAGATTGTGTGATCGTATAATATTGATGGCGGAGGGTCGAAAAATATTTGACGGCACAACCAAGGAGGCTTTATCTAAGGCTCCCCGAAGAATAGTAATTGGTACAAACTCAGACAAATTTGTCGAGACCCTAACTGGTCTCACTAAATTTTTAGAAACTCGTTCAGACGGTGCATATGATTTAATATTAAATGATAATGCCCAAAACCAAGATGTATTAGAGCGATGTGTTTCAAAAAAAATAGAACTAAGCCGTTTTGAGCCTATAAAAGCATCACTTCATGAAGCTTTTGTAGCTATGGTAGGAGCTGATAAACTTACTGGCGCGGAGTTTCACTAATGAGCATTTTCAATGTAAACATGCGTAGAACTCTATTGATAGCAAAGCGTGATTACTTTGGTTATATTAAAACTTGGGGGTTTTGGCTTTCATTTTTTATGCCTGTAATCATAGGGGGCATTACTGCTTTAATAGTGATATCTGATATTGATCTTTCCCCGGTGAGATATGAAGCTATTTATGACGAAACGGGTGACTATAAAGAAAAAATAATTGCCGCCCACCAAAGAGACAATAAAGAAAATTTCTTAGCTGCAATAAAACCAATGATATCTGATGAACAAATGGTCGAACTAAAAACCATTATGAATACAAAGGATTTTAAAGCAGGAACTGAATATCTCAACGAAATTATTCCCGGTAATAAAGATTTTAATAAATTGATGGGTAAGACTATTTTTGTGGATCTCCCTTCAAATGACCTCCAAGAACTAAAAGAATATGTAAATGGAAACAAAGATTTACTTCTTAATGGCAATAAAGTTAAGCTTAGCGGATTTCTACATATATATAATAACCCTGAATTAATCACTGATTATTGGTCAACTAACTTCAATAATCCACCTGTTGTAAATATTGTGGATGATTTTTTTTCAGCCAAAATACAAAGAGATTATTTAAAATCTGCAGGCTTATCATTCGAAGATTACCAGAATTTGGATAATAAATCTTTGAAGGCGAATATCTTCGATCCCTCTAAAGCTGATACGGGTGATTTGGTTGATCAAGCTATAACGGGTGCAGATAGATTGCCTTTTATATTTGCAGCAGTTCTATCCATTATTCTCTGGCTAACAATTTTTTCAGGTTCATATATGCTTTTGACATCCATGCTAGAAGAAAAACTCAATAAACTTATGGAAATGATGCTTGCCTCAGCTAGGTTTTCTGAAATTATTTTAGGAAAACTTTTAGGTGTTGCGGCGCTAACTTTTACATCAATGTTACCTTACGTAATATTGGGGCTAGTCGGAATTTTTTCGTCAATTCTTTTAGGACTTGGAGGACCTAATCTAAGTGAAGCCATTCAAAAAACATTCACTTTTAAGATGATGTCTTTTTTTGTTATATTTCTTATATTAGGTTATATATTTTATGGAGCTTTTTTCATTGCTATGGGTGCATTAGCTGAGTCTATGCAAGATGCACAAACGCTTACCACGCCAGTTACTCTTTTACTTACAGCTTGTATGTTTATCATCCCATTGGGGTTAGAATCTCCTGATAGCTCATTATTAGCTTTTTTAAGTTGGTTTCCACTATCTGCGCCTTTCGCAGCTATTGTGCGCTTGCCGTCTGATCCCCCCTTATGGGAACTTATACTGTCTTCCTCTATTTTGGCATTAACTGCTTTTGGAGTTATTCTTTTAGCGGAGAGAATATTCCGTTACGGTGTTCTATCAGGATCAGGAGTAAAAGGCTCACTCAATTGGATTAAGAGCAAGATATTACGTCGCAAGACATTTTAAACTTAATGCTTTATAGATATTCTCTATGGTAAACATGAGTAAAGAAGTTAGAGTAGATATTCTCCAAGCTATGCTGCCAATTGTAGTTTTTGACGGGTGGAATCAGAAAAGCCTTCGTGCATCAATTAAGTCAATAAATTTACCTGAGGGTTCCGAAGAGTTATATTTTCCGGAAGGAGCGCTCGAAGTCATACGGTTTTGGCATGACCAAATGAATGAATTTGTTAAATCAAATTTAGAGAGTCTTAATAAATCAGAAATGAAAATTAGAGAACAGGTTACGGCTGGCGTTTTGTCAGCGTTAGAATCTATAGGGTCTAATGAAGAAGCCATGCGGCGTGCTATCATTAGACTTTCTCTTCCTGATGCAGCTGTACAGGGCCCAACTTACCTTTGGTCGCTGGCAGACTCAATTTGGAGGGCAATAGGTGATAGAAGTACTGATTATAATTACTATACTAAAAGAACTATACTTGCGGGTGTTCTTGGTTCAACAGTAACAGTTTGGATTAGTGATAGTGATCAAAATAAAGTAAAAACTAAACTATTTCTTGATGCACGGATTTCGAATGTTATGAGTTTTGAAAAGTCTAAATTCAAAATTGTTGAAAAAATTAACAATATACCAAACTTTGCAGAAATATTAGGTAGATTGCGGTATGGAAATAATAAAAATAGACGCAGAAAGTATTAAATATTTTCACAGTTATTTTTAATTAAAGTAGTTTTTTTAAAAAAAGTCAGTTATTTTAAAAAAACTACTTGCACAAATTTAGACACTACATATTGTTATGTTAGCAAATCAGTAACCTATATGTGGTTTAGTTTGTAAAATTTACTAATTAGTTTGCCGATTTGGGCTTGAAGAGGAAATAAGATGGGAAAATTAGACTTTATAACGAATTCAAAATCAGGGCTTTTAATCCCAAGTCATAGTTACAAGCCTTTTCGTTATCCTTGGGCTTATGAGTTTTGGAAAAAACAACAGCAAGTACATTGGATGCCAGAAGAAGTGCCGTTAGGTGAAGACTGCAAAGATTGGGCAACAAATTTAAATGATAATGAAAGAAACTTATTAACTCAAATTTTTCGTTTCTTTACCCAGTCGGATGTTGAAGTCGGGGGTAATTACATGGAAAATTACATGCCATTATTCAAGCCAGTAGAGGTTAGAATGATGCTTGCTGCTTTTTCTAATATGGAAACAATCCATGTTGCTGCTTATGCTTTACTACTTGAAACCATCGGAATGCCTGATTCAGAGTTTGGTGCTTTTATGGAATATGAAGAAATGGCAGCAAAGCATGACTATCTAGGAAAATTTGGTGTAGATAGCGAAAGAGATATATTAACTTCAATGGCTGTTTTTGGAGGCTTTACAGAAGGCCTGCAGTTGTTCGCTTCTTTTGCTATGTTAATGAACTTTCCAAGACTTAATAAAATGAAGGGTATGGGTCAAATTGTGACTTGGTCTATACGTGATGAAAGTTTGCATTGTGAAGGTATGATCAAAATGTTCCATACATTCGCAAATGAAACAGGCGCCTTAACACAAGCAGTGAAGGACGATATAGTTGATTGTTGCAAGACTGTTGTTAAGCTTGAAGATAAGTTTATTGATCTAGCTTTTGAGATGGGCCCTGTAGAAGGTATGACATCTGAAGATATTAAGAGATATATTCGATATATAGCTGATTGGCGCCTAGGACAGCTTGGGTTACCTAAAGTTTATGGTATTAAGCATCACCCTTTGCCTTGGTTAACAGAGATATTGAATGGTGTGGAGCATGCTAATTTCTTTGAAGCACGTGCAACTGAATATTCTAAAGGCGCCACTGAGGGTATATGGCATGGTGATGACGGAGTATGGGGTAAGTTTGAAGAAATGCAAAAACGCAAACCATTAGAAAATTTAATCAGTTAGTTTTCATAATCGAAAATTTTTGTTTACCATTCTTGTTAGTACAACACTTTCGTGTGATATAAAAGCCTTATGAAAACCCGCATTAAGAGCTTTGAAAAAATTTTTAACTTCCGTGATTTTGGTGGTTACAAAACTAAAACAGGTAAAATGGTAAGGGCTAACAAGCTTTTTCGTTCGGCGCATTTTAACAATACAACCGAATCTGATCGAAACAGTTTGGCAGAGTTAGATATAGGTTTAATTGTTGATTTGCGTCATAAAACTGAACGTGAACGCCAACCTACAAATTGGCCAGATACACAAAACCCAAAACGCTTACTCTACTTAAGTGAAGAAGAGAATAATCATGAGGCCATAGCACCGCATGAAGCCTTTATGAAAGACGAATTACACTCTCCTAAAGATGCAAGAGATTATATGCTCAGGTCTTATGGGCAACGGCCTTTAGACAAAGGCTTTAAAAAAATTTTTGGAGATACGTTGCGTTATATGGCTAATACTGGGCAGCCTATTTTAGTTCATTGTGCTGCCGGTAAGGATAGGACTGGATCACTATGCAGTATTATACTTGGATGCTTAGGTGTAGATAAAGCCATCCAAATGACCGATTACATGTTAACTATGGAGGCTGTCGATATTGATAGCTATTTATTGCCTGCTGCTAAAATGTTTACTGCTAAGTACGGACGTGAAATTGATCCAGAGGCTATACGACCTATGTTCGGTGTTGAAGAGGCCTATCTTAAGAGTTCTTTTAACACGATAGTAAATATGCACGAATATATACGAGGACAACTCGATGTTAGTGAAGAAGAAATATTAGCTATAAAAGAAGCTTATTTAGAATAATTTCTTTCAAATTATAAAGGGCTTACATGTAAAAGTTTGGCTTTCATTAGTCCGCGTAATGAATTGCCAAGAAACACTTCATCGGCTTCAATAATGTCATTTATAGTTAGTGTCTCTTCAATAACTTGTTTTTTTTCTAATAGTTTAGCTCGCAACACCCCAGGAAGTAAGCCGCAGCTTAAAGGTGGAGTTATTAGAACTCCATTTTTTTTTATAAAAATAGATGTAAATGAACCTTCACATATGTGATTTTTTTTATTAAAAAAAACAACCTCATCTGCATTTGTAATTTTTTTTATACGATTTCTTTCCCCATCATAAAAGTTCCGACTTGAAATTTTATGCCGAGTAACCTGTACATTATCTGATAACGGGTATTTAGATATTGAAAATGTTATTTCTTTATCACTTTGGTGTGGTACATAATCATTTTGCTGTATATTGAATTCACCCAGATTATTTAATGCGAGCCTCACACGTTGGGGTTTATTATCAGAGTTTATGCTTCTGATAGCATTTTCAAAGCAATCATCGTCAAAAGGATATTTGAGTTCATGTGCTGTTTTCTTCAACCTTTTTTTGTGATGACTAAAATTTTTTATTCCTAATTTTGGGTCCCATAAAAAAGTCTCAAGTATTTCGCTGTTTTGTTTTTTTAGTACATCTGCTTTTAGTATACACTCTGCATATTCATCTGATGCATCACTGTCTATTACTAGGCCACTTCCAACATTATACCTTAATTCTCCTTCTTTTAAAATGATTGTACGAATTCCAACGTTAAAACAGGCTACGCCGTTAGGATCAATAAAACCAATGCTGCCACAGTAGGCACCGCGCCCTGATTCTTCCAACTCATCAATTATTTCCATAGCTCTAATTTTAGGGGCGCCAGTCACTGAACCGCATGGAAATAACCCTTTGAATATATCAATAAAGCTTTGACCATTTTTTAGCTTGGATGTTACTTGAGATGTCATCTGGTGAAGTGTTGGGTAGGTCTCAAGATTAAACAATTCAGGAACTTTAACCGAGCCTGTATCGGAGATACGAGAAAGGTCGTTACGCAATAGGTCAACAATCATAAGATTTTCTGCTTGAGACTTCTCATCAAGCTTCATATTTTTTTTTAGATTATTATCAGCTTCAGTATTTTTAGCGCGAGGTCGAGTTCCTTTCATTGGACGCATTTTAATGTTTTTTCCATGTTTTGAAAAAAATAGCTCCGGCGAATGTGATATAATTTCTGGACCATTACCTAAAGAAACAATACCACCGTACCTACCCTTTTGACTGGATCGAAATTTGGCATAAAGTGTCCTAGCTGAGTTTTTATACTCAGCTTTCATTGGAAATGTTAGATTAACCTGATAGGCGTCACCTTGGCGGATATAGGACATTGTCTTATCAAATTTCTTTTTATATTCCTTCTCCGTCCACTCAGCCTTCAAATGTAAATTAATATTTTTACAAGTATATATGCAATCTATAGGTGCGTGCTCTGAAAAGACATTGAAAACCCCAAAATGGAGAAGTGGTTCTTCTGATATTTCTGATACTAAAGCCTTTAACTTGGGCTCTAAAAGCATGCCCAATTCATAAGAGAAATAGCCTGCTAGATGA
>Ga0222718_10005240_pt1 | contig 10564 bp, 9 predicted proteins | sample C33_27DmetaG_FD_165045 | JGI IMG/M metagenome (GOLD analysis project Ga0222718, IMG submission 165045) | Estuarine water microbial communities from San Francisco Bay, California, United States - C33_27D | ecosystem: Environmental > Aquatic > Marine > Unclassified | place: USA: California... | reverse complement strand
AAAAAAAATTAAAAAAAAAAAAGAAAGGAAAAATAATGGCTGAAGACAAAAAGGCAATTATTACTATTGATGATAAAGATTACACAGCAGATGATTTAACTGATAAACAGCGTGTAATTGTTACTCATATTGATTCACTTCAACAAAAAATTAACTCTGCTAAGTTTAATCTAGATCAACTTTCTGTAGGTCAAGATGCTTTTGTTAAAATGCTTAGAGAAGATTTAGATAAAGAAGAAGCAGAGGAAGTTCCAGAAACTAAACAATAAGGACTTACATGTCAAAAAGAAAATCTCGCTACGCTACTAAAAATAATGTTCATCATTTGGGTTTTCATGTAATACCTAAAAACGATAAACAAGATAAGCTTATCCGAAGTATTAAGATGTATCCGATTGTAGTAACAATTGGATGCGCTGGTACAGGTAAGACTTATTGTAGTGCAGGGACGGTTGCTCAGTTATACAAACAAGGTAAGTATGATAAAATTGTACTTACCAGAGCAAACGTACCTACAGGTAAAACTCTTGGGCATTTCCCAGGAACTATACAAGATAAGATGACACCTTGGCTGATGCCTATGCTTGAAGTTTTAGAAGAAGCTTTAGGCAAAAGCAAATACCAATATATGTTAAATAAAGGCGAGATTGAGATACAACCTATTGAGACTATTCGGGGGCGGTCCTATAAACACGCCCTCGTACTAGTAGATGAGGCTCAAAACCTTTGCATGGATGAGCTAAAGGCTATTAGTACACGTTTAGGTGAAAACTCTAAACTAATCTTAATGGGGGATCCTGCTCAATCTGATGTAAAAAACGGAGAAGACTTAACTAAGTTTTGTAAGTTAGTCAAGAAAGCAGGTATGTCACTACCTGTTATAGAGTTCAGTGTTGATGACATTGTACGAAGTGATATCGTGGCAGATCTAGTAAGAATGTTTATAGCAGAAAAAGTTTAATACTTTCTAGGGGATAGAATACCTGACGTTAAAGAAGGGCTATCCCCTAGTGTTATTAAAGGGTATTATTATGTATTATGAATTAGAAGAAATAATTAATGCTTTAAAAAAAGCAAAAAAAGTTATTAATGAAAAAACTAGTAAGTTAGATAAGTTTACATGGGGATACAATGACTGTTTTTGTTTTCTTATCGAATATGATAAAGCATTAAAAGGTAATAAATCAAAAGCAGAAGATATTAGTGTAGAGTATAATAATCCAAAAGAATATTTACTAGCATTACGTAGTAAAGGATTTACTCTTAAAACTTTTGCTGAATATTGTAATTATGAAATACGTCCTGACTTAAGACCCCAATATGGTGATATTGGTTATATGGATGGTTCTGCAGTTATAGCAGATGATGGTCACTGGGTCACAACTGATACAAATAATTCAGGAATAAAACAAGGCTCACGCTATCATTTTTTTGATAGACGTTTGCAGCTTTTAGCCAGACCATTAAGGAGTTAACTATGGCAACTTATTATTTTGAAGGGGAAAAGATTTTAGCCCCCTTAACAATATCTTCAAATGAACCTATGTATGATGTTGATACAATCTCTCTTAAAAAACAAAGAGCTAGCCAAGGTGCTCAACGCTGGGAGTTGAGTTTTAATATTGTTTCTGAAGACCCAACTAATTTATTAGTGAATACTATTTCAGGATTTGATTCAACTAATACTATGATCATGCCTCAACTTAATAAAATTGAAAATAATTTAACGGTATCAGGAACTTTAAGCGTAAGCTCTGCAACTGCAGGAACTAATTCGGTAGTTATATCTAAAGTAGGAGTTTCGGGAATAATTCCAAAAGGCTATTTTATTAAATTTAGTAATCATAACAAGATTTATATGGTATTAAATGAATTAGACTTTGAAGGAACAGGGACACTTACTTGTAATTTTTATCCAAGTCTTACAGAAGATTTAACTGGTAGTGAAACAGTAGCTACAGGAGATGATGTTACTATTACCTATTACCGAGATATTAGCGATCTAAAGGGAATTACTTATACTGACGGTGTATTGTCAGATATAGGAACTATTAATATAATAGAGGCACTCTAATGAGAATATTTAGTAGTACAGTTCAAAATCTTATTGATAGAGATGTTGTAAACTTTTTTATATTAATTAAATTAAGTTTTACTCAAACCTATTATCTTTCAAGTCTACCTTATGATGTTGTTTATGATCAAGATACATATTCTGCAAATAGTGGAATACTTGAGTATGATTCACCTAAATTTTCTTCTGTTGTAGATAGAGACTCTTATAGAATTGTCTGCACTGACTTCTTAGATGACTTTAAAGAAGAAATTGAAAATAATGTTGTTGGCAAGGGAATAGAAGTTAGGGTTGGATTTTTTGATACTAACGGCGAACCTGTTTTAAACACAAGCGATGTACTTTTAGTATATAAAGGTTTTGTAGACTCACCGTCAATTGTTAATGACTTTGATACAAAAATAGTAACTTTTGAAGGAACCTCGCCTATGTCTGATTTAGATGTTATAAATCCTTTTATAGCCTCAAAAGATGGTATTGCTCAAAGAAATTCTAATGATAAATCTTTTGACAAAATTTACGGCGATTCAATAATAAAATTAAAGTGGGGGAAAATTTAAATGGCATTAGCACCCATAGCCCAAGCCTTAGGCACAAGTGTACAAAAGTTAGTTCTTAACACAGTAATTTTTGTAGCTTCCACCGCTTATCAAATAAATCTAGCTAATAAGCTAAAACGTGAAGCTGATAAGAGAAAAGGCTTTAGATTTAATAAAAGAGGAGAATCTACTCACATTCCTATTGTTTATGGAAAACAAGCAGTAGGTCTTATAGAGGCAAATCATAAAGTAAATAAAACAGGTACTGATGCTACTGTAAGTTCAGGTGGAACTACTTTTAATTCTAAAACAAGCATTTCTTTTGGATCAGGAACTAAAAATGAATTTTTAAATATGAACGGAGCAATTTGTCAAGGTGGTATTGACAGTATTCGTTCTATTGAAGTAGATGGTTCTACTCATAATCAAGATAAAAAACATAGACATAGAATAGACACCTATACAGATGGTTTATCTTCAACAGCAGCCTTAGGTGCTGCTAATAATCTTCCTGATTATTGTAAATTTACAGATCTAGCACATGCAGATTTAATTTTTAGACTTAATCGAGATGATTATAATTATCAAGGTATACCAAGCGTTTCCTTTTTTGTTAAAGGCCGTAAAGTAAGGGATATTACTTATAGCAATAATGTTTATTCTTTTAGTTCAACTAGAACCTACTCAAACAATCCTGCATTAGTTTTAGCAGACTATCTAACCTACGAAAATGGTAGAAACATTGGCGATGCAGGGATAGATCTTGAAAGTTTTTATGTTGCAAAACAAATTTGTGATAATACAGTATTAACAGGTGCTGTATATAGTGGTTCTGTTAATGACCAAAAAAGAATAGAAGATTACAATGTTTATGCTGATTTCCCAGATACAGACACTGATGAGCCTAATGAAGCAATACTTTACAGAGATACTTCTACTGGAGATGTTTATGCTTTTACCAGCACAGGCACTGAAGAAAACCCTGCAGGTAACTATTCATTAGCAGGACTACCTACACGAAATATACCTTTGTATGAGTGTAATATAGTATTAGATTCTGAGGCTAAAGTAAGAGACAATATAGAAGCAATTTTAGGTACAATGCCTCTTGCAGTCTTAACTTGGTCTTCTGACGGTCGTTATAAACTTAAATTAGCCTATCCTAGTTCTGAAACAGACTTTAATACTTCAGGAAATGCTGCGGAAGCACATGTTACTTTTAATAAAGATAATGTAATTAGAGATACTGTCAATCTTTCTTGGCTAGCCGCCACTGAAAGGTTTAATCAAGCAACAGTAACATTTTTAGATGAACATGAAGATTTTAAAGAAAATAGTGTTACTTGGCCTAAAACAGATCTTACAACGGGTTCTGCGTATTTAACATTATTAGCTTCAGATAATAACCAGCCAATGACTACGAGTTTAAATCTTGATGGTATTACTGACCCTTATCATGCAGAAGCTTATGCAGAGTTTACAGTTAGACAATCTAGAACCTTTCATACTCTTTCTTTTACCGCAACAAAAGCGGCTCTAGGTTTAGAACCTGGAGATTTTGTTAAAGTACACACTGATGTTATCGGTAGCAATGTCTCAGGTGCTAATTATGGCTATACTTCTCAAACAGATTATAAATATTATAAAGTAAATTCTGTAGAGGTAAATGAAGATTTAACTGTAAAATTAGAGTGTCATTTTGTTGATCTTAATGCCTTTGCTTGGAATATTGCTGATGATTATATTCCACAAGGTATTTCTTCTACTCCAAATTTTGATGTAGAAGCTCCTACTAATGTTTCTTTTTCTACAAGTACAATTAACAATTTAGGAACTTTTTCAGGAACATTAACTTGGACTGGATCAGACGACAGTTCTGTTATAAATTATATTGTTCAAGTTCAAAAGTATGATGATCAAAATACTCAGTGGGGAAACTTTACAGACCTTGGTATTGTAAGTAAAGAAACAACCTCTTTTGAAGTTCCTGGATTACAAGCAGGAGATTATAGGTTTGGTGTGAGGGCTATATCTAATACAGGCGCTCTATCTTCTAGAACAATAACAACTACAGTTACTTTAGCGTTTAGTGGACTTGAAAAACTTGCTACAATCTATGCAGACGGTGCAAATCAAGACACTAATACCCAAAGTTATACACAATCAGCTACAGATACTCACTATGCGCTAATGGTGTATTTAAATGATACTACACCAACATTACCTGTAAGAAGTTCTTCTAGTGTTTCTGATGCTACAGATTATACAGATACTTTAAGTTTTAATCCAATTACTGCAGAAAACACTATATCATTTAATTTATATAAAAGATCTTCGACTGATATTACAGGAACTGCTGTTTCTGGAGGTACTTATAACTTTAGTACAAACACTTTAACACCCCCTAGTGGCGGCTGGACAGATTATATTCCAGCAGGTGTTGGAGATATATATGAAATTGTTGCTAAAGTTACTGGGTTTATAAATGATACTAACAATATTAGCTTAACCTATGAAACAAGTTATCCTGCATTACATGGCTCTCAAGGGCAAGATGCTGGAGTATTAGTTGTTTATGCAGACGATTCAAGCGGAACTAATGCAACAACTACTTATACAGACGAAGAATATGTTCTTTATTATGAGTATGTAGGAGATGAACCTACAGTAAGTGAAATTCTTACTGAAGGTACAAGTACTTGGGTTAAATTTAAAGGCGAAAATGGTCCAACAGGTGCTTCTACAAATATTATTTTTCAAAGAGCAACTAGTCAACCTAATGCTCCAGCTGCATCCTCGGGAATACCTACTAACTGGTATGATGATGCCTCTAATACAGTTGGAACAGGAATCTTATGGGCTTCTAGTGGTACAAAGGCTGTTGATAGCACCAATTTTACTTGGGGGACTCCTTTCCAAGTAGAGGGCGAGGCTGTAGCAGAAGTATCTGCTTATAGGTTAAATAGTAATGCAGGAGCTAGTGGGGGAAGCTTTAACTTTACAACAAATACATTAACTCCCCCGACAAGCTGGTCTTTAAATCCACCATCATTATCTGCTGATGGTGATATTGTTTATAGAATTTCTGGTTTGGCAACAGGCTCTTCTGTAGAGACCTCTGCTAGTATTAGTTGGGGAAGTGCAGTAATTTATGCAAGAAGAACAGATGGTGCTACAGGACAAGGGATTTATCCTATTTATTCTTCTGTTCAAACACCTACTAGTAGTTCACAATTATCTTTTAGCCCTACTAATAAAGATTATGTAACCTTTTATGAATCTACAACCCAGCCTTCTTTAACAGACTCTGCGTTACTTTCTCAGACTTATATTAAATATAAAGGAGAAGACGGAGATCCTGCTGGAGGCTACGTAACAACAAGAGCATATATTGAAGCAAGTTCAGCACCTTCTACTGGACCTGATGCAACAATTACTTGGAGTACATTGGCTGTAGCTTTAGATTCTACAGATGCGGCTAATGGTTGGACTCTAACACAACCAACAATTGATGCAGATTCTACAACAGATTATTATTTTAGTGATATTAGTTTCGTAGATGCAACAGGAATAGCCAGTTCAACTACTGCAACAGGAAGTAATCCTACAAAACAGATTAATTTTGATGGAGTTGTAAGTTTTACAGATCTTAGTACTCAAAATGCTTCTACGGTAATTCATGGTGGAAATATTACTACAGGTTCAATTCAAGCCAATATAATAACAGTAGGTAACGTTACTGTTCAAAGTCAACTTGATTCTACAAATGGTAATATTACTAATGCTGTAAATGCTGCGAATACTACGGCTAATGCTGCTTTAAATACAGCTAATGCTGCTCAAGCTGACGCTACTGCAGCTGTAAATACAGCTAATGCTGCTCAAGCTGACGCTACTGCAGCTGTAAATGCAGCTAATGCTGCTCAAGCTACAGCTACTACGGCTTTAACTAAAACTAGTGTTTATTATCAAAATACTGATCCCGCTAATGCTTATCAATTATATACTGGTGATACTTGGCAAGTTCCAGGCTCAAATACTAGTCAAATTCAGTACTGGACAGGCAATAGTAATAATACTAATATAGGGGGTTCTTGGAGTCCTTTTGACATTGTAGCAGGAAGTGTTGCTGCTAACTATGTCTATGCAGGTACAATCTATACAGATAATCTTAGAGTAGGTTCTTCTGGTAATACAACTTTTGCTAATGCTTCTGGTGGCCTCAGTACTCTAACTAATAATTTAGGTACAATTAATGCAGGTTCAATTTCAGGTACAAACCTTAAAGCAGGAAACTTAAATATTTCTAACACTGGTGCTTTAACTGGTGGTACTGGCATGTATGCCTCTTCAAATGGTGCTTTTGGTGTTGGTGTTACTAGCGCAGCGCAATATATTAGTTTTAACCCAACAGGAAATGGTACTATTACCATGGCAGGGACTATTGTAAACTTTAGCGCAGATAGACTTTCTCTTATTGACAGCGGTGTAAGAGCAGTAACTGGTAGCTCAAATACATTTGTTCCTATTGGCGGTAGTGGCCAATACGTTTTTGCCATTATGGGCGGAGGCGGCGGAGGCGGTAGTAATAATGGAACTAGTAATAGTAGACAAACCCACGACGGAGCTTGTGGCGGTGGTGCTGGTGGTTTTGCTATAGGCCAGTATACCTACAATGGTAATCAACTAAGAGTAACTATTGGTGCAGGTGGAAATGGTGGTAGCAGCGGCAGTAACAGAGGACATGCTTCTGGCAATGCTGGTGGTGCTTCATATTTATATGACGGAAATACTATTCTTCTTTTTACTAATGGCGGCAGCGGCGGCGGTCAAAACACAGGCGGAGCAGGGGGTAATGCAACTAGTCTTTTAACTGAAGGTCGAGCTAGCTCAGGGGGCAGTGGCGGTAATGCAACTATTGGTAATATTTCAGGCGGCGGTGCCGTAGACTGTTTTGGGACTGGCTCTTGCAGTGCAGGTAATGTTGCTACTTTATTCGCTAATCCATATTCAAATCAAGGTAACGTTGACGCAGGTCCACCTTATGAGACAGGAAGTTTTACAGCAGGAGGGAGCTCTTTTGGCGCTCCAAGTAATATTGGAGCAAATACTAATGATTCATTTACAGTACCTTCTACTGGAAATACAGCCTCTGCAATAAGAACAAGAATTGCTGGTAATACTGGAACTTATAACAACTTAGGCACTTATGGACCATCTCTGCAACCAAATGTTCTTGGTCCAGGAGGGTCTGGAGGAACTTATTTTGGGAACTATGATCAAGGAAATACAGGAACTTCTAGCATTTCAGGTGTAACTGTCACTACTAATAATTCAAACAGTTTTGTAGGCGGTCTTGTTGGAGCCATTGGTGCTGGCACTAATAATGTTTATGCTGCTTCTGGCGGCAATACTGTTTTTGGAGGCGGCGGAGCTGGTGGTTCAGGGGGTAGTGATTCAAATTCTAATGCAGCACCTACTGTTTCTGGCGGGAGTGCCCAATACGGCGGCGGCGGTGGAGGCTGTGGTCGTGGCAGAGCAGGGACGTCTACTGGTGGCGATGGCGGCGATGGCCTGTTTTTGTATTTAAAGTTGTAAGGAAATTATATGTTTAATGAAAATTTAGCACCTTATGAATTAGCTTTTGGTAAGGCTATTTATAATCAAACAGCCAATACTAATCCTAATAAATTTAAACCACATGCTTTTAAGGTAAAGATTGTTAACTCTGAAAATGAAATAGTTAATATAATTAATCTTAATAATTTAGAAGATATAGACGGTTTTTTAGAAGAAGGTGATACCTGGGAAGATCTTACAGATTATTCATTACTTAGGCGTGAAATAAGATATTTAATGTTTCAAAAAACAATAGATAAACTTACTCCTTTGTGGTGGGAATCTCTTACCGAAAATCAACAAAATAAACTAAAAGCCTTTAGGCTTGCTTGGTTAGACTATATTGATACAGGAATAATCCCTGATGAATATCAAATAGGAACTCAATTAAATGAAAATAATGAAGAAGAGGCTGTAATGGCCTCTACTGATATATCAGATATATTTGGAGTAATTAGTCTTGAATAATAATTATAAATATTTGTTTGCAATACCTTTCTATTATGGATTACATAATAATAATTTAGAACAAATAAGAAAAGAATTTGAATATGATGAATTGAAATATAATGGACAGAATTATTCTTCTTTTTTAGAAAATGAAAATAGGGTTAATAAATTTAGCCCTACTCTTCTCAAAGAAATTGCGCCTTTATTATTAGAATTTGGAAATCATTGTTCTACACGATTTAAAGGTAGTCTCTCTAACCATTGGATACAAGAATATAAAGAAAACAATCTCCACCCTTCTCATATTCATCAACATTCAATTATATCTTGTGTATATTATTTAAGAGCAAAAAATGCTTCAAATATAAAATTTAAAAATCCAAATGTAATTCAATCTATGAATAATATCAACTTAGAGTATAGTAGTATTACACCTGAAGAAGGTAGCCTTCTTATGTTTCCTAGTTGGTTATACCATGAGGTTGAAGAAGTTAAAGAAGTAGAATCAGAAAGATTAGTGGTGGCTTTTAATGTGGAATAATAACAAAATAGAATTTAATTTAAAAAAACCTTTACTTGATGTTTTACCCAAAGTAAATAGGTCTAGTAAATTTTATCCTGAATGGTTTAAAAAATTAAAAAGAAAAATTCCTAATACAAACTTAGTAGACGCAGGAACAGTTAAAACGTGTGTTCCAGTATTAGATGCTATGTCTCTCGGTTATATAATTCCTTTGTGGGCAGATTTACTAATAACAGTAGAAGAAAATTATGAATTATTAGATTTAGCAGGAAATGTACTAGGAGATTTTAATAAAACAAAAGAAACTGATTTAGATGCTTTTATTGGACAAGAAATACAAGGTCATCATGTTGTTTCTGTTAGATATAACACAAAAACAATTAAATTAGAATTTCCAAAATTTTTAGAATTAAACCATGGAGACAATCTAGGAAATCATAGTTGGGAACAAGTAGGGGAACATTGTTCTTTAAAGAATTTTGAGTTTGGAAAACAATTATTTAAATTTACAAATCCTTGGTCTATTAAAACACCTAAAGGCTGGTCTTGTTATTTTAAAAATGTGCCTAATAATTGGGAAAATGATATTGAAATAATAGAAGGGTCAGTTGATACGGATAATTATATTAATCCTGTTAATTTTCCTTTTGTATGGAAGGGCGATGAAGTAGGTGAAACTTTAATACCAAAAGGAACACCATTAATTCATGTTATACCTTATAAACGACAAAACACTAACTTTTCTATTGGAGAATGGGATGAAGAAAAAATAAGAAATATTAATCTAAAATTAGGAACTTTTATAAGAGATAAATATAAAAAATTATTTTGGCATAAAAGGAAAGAAGAATGAGTTATAAATTAAGTAGTCGCTCTTTAGGAAAATTAGAGGGCGTTGATCCTAACTTAGTAGCAGTTGTAAAACGTGCTATTGAGCTAACTAAAGTAGACTTCGGAGTTGTTTACGGACTTCGTACTGTAGAAGAACAAGAAAAACTTGTTGCTGCGGGTAAGTCTCAAACAATGAAATCAAAACATCTAGAAGGCCGTGCAGTAGATCTTATGGCCTATGTAGATGGAAAAGGTTGTTGGGAACTCAATGTTTACGATGATCTTTGTGACGCTATGAAGGCGGCTGCGACTGAGCTAGGTGTAGCAATTAAATGGGGCGCAGCATGGTCTGAAGGAGATATTCGTTCCTATCCAGGATCTTCCGAAGAAGCTATGATGGCCTATATTGACCTTCGGCGTTCACAAAATCGTAGACCATTTATTGACGGACCTCACTTTGAACTTTTATGAGGTAAACAAAATGGCACATACTATAGTTGATGATTGGAAAATCATCCCAAGATTAAT
>Ga0222718_10005237_pt1 | contig 10569 bp, 10 predicted proteins | sample C33_27DmetaG_FD_165045 | JGI IMG/M metagenome (GOLD analysis project Ga0222718, IMG submission 165045) | Estuarine water microbial communities from San Francisco Bay, California, United States - C33_27D | ecosystem: Environmental > Aquatic > Marine > Unclassified | place: USA: California... | reverse complement strand
CGAACTCGAGGCGCTCGGTGTGCCGATGTCAGTGGTGTCGAACGCCTCGGGTCAGATCGAGTGGGTGCTCGAGCACATGGGTATCTGCCAGCGGGGCGCCGGTGTAGGTGTCAACATGCGCGCCATCGTTGACTCCCATGTGGTTGGTGTCGCCAAGCCTGACCCAGCGATCTTCTCCTTCGCTCTCGAACACCACCCCGAGACCACTTCCGACCGGATCCTCTACGTCGGGGATTCGGTCGTGATGGACGTGGGGGGAGCGAGAGCCGCGGGGTTGCACCCGGTGCTCGTCGATCCCTACGACGACCATGTTGGGGCTGAGTTCACGCGTATCGCCTCACTGGCGGAGCTTCCGGCGCTCCTGCGCTGATCAGTCCGCGGTGAGGCGGCGAGCGATCACCTTCAGGCAGAGCGTCTCGTCCGCGCCCTCGAAGATCGACAGCACGCGAGCGTCGACGAAGAGCCTGCTCACGGCGTACTCCTCGGCGTAACCCATGCCCCCGTGGATCTGCATCGCCTCGCGGGTGACCCACTCAGCTGCCTTGCACACATAGGCCTTGATCATCGAGGCCTCGGTGGCGCCTTCGCCCTTGCCCATAAGGGTGGCGACCGCATACGAGAACTGGCGCGCGGCCTGGATGACGACGGCCATACGGCCGAGCTTCGCGCGGGTCAACTGGTAATCGATGATGGAGTGGTCGAAGACCTTCCGGTTCTCGGCGTACTCCAGCGCGAGTTCGTAGGCGGACTGCATGAGTCCAACGGCGCGCGCGGCGGTCTGGAGACGGCCGTTCTCGAAGCCCTCCATCTGGTAGTAGAAGCCGCGGCCGAGACCCTCGGATTCGCCGACCAGATTCTCGGCTGGCACCCACCAGTCCTCGAGGGCGATCTCGTAGGAGTGCATGCCCCGATAGCCGATGGTGTCGATCGGTCGACCCTCCATGCGTCCGATTCGGGTCGAACCGTCGACCTCGACCGGGTCCTGGGAGAAGACGAATCCGTGCGCGTCGCCTCGGGGCTTCGGAACGATGAGGAGACTGAGTCCCCGGTGCGTCTTTGAGCGGTCGGGGTCGGTTCTGGCGAGCAGGGCCAGGGCGTCGGCTCGGGCGCCGAAGGTGCACCAGGTCTTGACGCCGTTGATCACGTAGCCGGGCTGGCCCTCGGGGCCGGGCGCCGGCGTCGCGGTCACCTTGATGCTGGCGACATCACTGCCGTAGTCCGGTTCGGTAACGGCTACCGCGGGCATCACCTCGGCGACGGCGAGCTTGGGAAGCCAGTGGCGCTTCTGCTCCTCGCTGCCACCTTTCACCAGCGCTCTCGTCAGGATCTCGGGTCGGGTGATGAGCGAGCCGCCGATCCCGAGGCTGGCTCGGCTGAGCTCCTCGGTGGCGACCACCATCGCGACGTACTCATCGTGGCCACCCTCGCTGTAGCCGCCGTACTCGCTCGGCACGCTCAATCCGAAGGCGCCGAGTTCGGCGAGCCCAGTGATGATCTCCTCGGGCACGTCGCCGTTGGTGCGGTGAACGTGCTCGGCGTGGGGAGCGACCACGTCCGCTGCGAACGCTCGAAAGGTGTCGCGCACCATGTCCATGTCGTCGCTCAGGTGGAGCGGCCCGGGGGTTGAGGCGAGCGAGGCGAGGAACTCGACGTCGCGGTAGCGGGACACGAAGTGGTGCGCTGGTTCGAGTACACCCGGCTCGACACCCCACTGCGACTCGCGCCCGAGGATTCGCGATGACAGGTCATGGACCATGTCGGCGGTGAACGCACAGGTGATCGAAGCCTCGACGTCGCCCTTCGAGCCGTAGTCGAGGAGCGAGCGGGCGGTGGCGGCGGCTGACGCGGCGTGCGCGAGGTCGTAGGCGAACACCTGATGGACATCAGGCCCACCGGTCTCACCGAGTCGTCGGATCGCCGAGCCGATGATGGAGTCCGCGAGGTCGATCACGGCGGCAGCGCCGAGCATGTCGGGAGTCGGGTGATCCATGGGCCGAAACTACCGACCGACGCGCGGGCCGCGCGATCCGTGCTCGCCTACGATGCAGGCCGTGGAGGAGGGCGCCGGATCAGCGGGTCCGGTCGCGGTGTACTGCGGGTCCTCCGCGGGTGTCGACCCGAAGTTTGCCGCAGCCGCGGCCGAACTCGGATCGGCGCTTGCCGGCGCGGGGCGCACGCTTGTCTACGGGGGCGGCGACGTCGGCCTCATGGGCATCGTCGCCGACGCGGCGATGGACGCCGGAGGGACGGTGATCGGGGTGATCCCGGAGCATCTGGTTCGCCACGAGTTGGCGCACCATCGGGTGACCTCGCTCGAGGTGACCGATTCGATGCACGAACGTAAGGCGCGGATGGCCGACCTAGCGACCGGGTTCGTCGCGCTTCCCGGTGGTTTCGGCACGTTCGAGGAGGTGCTCGAGATCCTCACGTGGACGCAACTCGGCCTCAACCGTCACCCGGTGATCCTCCTCGATGTGGCTGGTTTCTACCGACGCCTCTTCGACTTCTTTGATCATGCTGTTGAGTCCGGTCTTCTCAAGGAGCGTCATCGCGCCGCTGCGCTGAGAGCCTCGACGGTGGCCGAGGTGATGGAGCTCCTCGACCGCGACCATGGTGAGGTCGCGCCGAAATGGGTGGACATCGACCGCTGAGATGCTTTGACGCTTTGTCAAGCGACTCGTAACCTTCGCTCGTGCGTGTTGACATCGATGGTGGGCGGCTCCTGGAGCGTCTCGAGGCACTCGCCGAGGTTGGCCCGATTACCGGTGCCTCCGGTGAGCGCGGTAGCGCGCGGCTCGCGTTGACTGACGCCGATCGGGATGGCCGGGATCTCGTGATGGGCTGGATGCGCGACCTCGGGCTCGATGTGACGATCGATGCCATCGGCAACGTGATCGCGGTGATGGGCGAGGCCTGCGGCCACCGATCGGGGCGCCCACCGGTGCTGTGCGGATCCCACATCGACACGGTCGCCACCGGGGGTCGCTTCGACGGCAATCTCGGTGTGCTCGCCGGGCTTGAGGTGATCGAATCGGTACTCGCGGCAGGACTCGAGTTGCGACGACCGCTCGGTGTCGGGTTGTTCACCGATGAGGAGGGCGCCCGCTTCGCCCCAGACATGCTCGGCAGCCTCGTCTACGCGGGTGGGATGACGGTTGAGCAAGCCCACGACATCCGCGCCGCCGATCCGGGCGGACCCGGGCCGACGGTTCGAGCCGAACTCGAGCGCATCGGCTACCTCGGCGCCGCTCCCTGCCCCGGACCGGCTCCCCACGCCTTCGTCGAGCTGCATGTCGAGCAAGGCCCGGTACTCGAGGCCGAGGGCCTTCAGATCGGAGCGGTCACCGGTGTGCAGGGGATCTCGTGGACCCGCGTGACCTTCACGGGGCAGTCGAACCATGCCGGCACGACGCCGATGTCGATGCGCCGTGATCCAGCCGCCGCGCTCGCTCGCATCGCGGTGTTCGTCAATGACCTCGCCGAACGGTTCGGCGCGCCGCAGGTGGCGACCGTCGGACGGATCGAACTCCATCCGAACCTGGTCAACGTGGTGCCGTCCCGGGCCGCGTTCACGGTCGATCTCCGCAACACCGACGATGAGACGCTCCGTCGCGCCGAGGCGGAACTCGAGAGCGAACTCTCTCGTGTCGCGGAGCGCCATGGCGTCACCGTCGAGACCGAATCGCTCGCGAGATTCGAGCCGGTCGCCTTCGACGAGCGGGTCGTGTCGCGGGTGGAAACCGCTGCCGCCGCTCGGGGTCTGTCGGTTCGCCGCATGCCCTCAGGGGCGGGCCATGATGCGCAGATGCTCGCGCGGATGTGCCCTGCTGGCATGGTGTTCGTTCCGAGCATCGGAGGGATCAGCCACAACCCCGCCGAGCTCACCGACGACGCCGATCTGGTGGCCGGGTGTCAGGTGATGGCCGACGTGATGATCGATCTCGCGGAGGGGGAGGACTGGTGACCAGGGAGATCCATGTCGGCGCGGCTCAACTCGGTCCGATCGCGCGTGACGAGTCGAGGTCGGAGGTGGTCGATCGTCTGATCGCCCTGCTCCGCGAGGGCTCGGAGCGGGGATGCCGTCTCGTCGTCTTTCCCGAGTTGGCGCTCACCACCTTCTTCCCTCGCTGGTGGACCGAGGACCCGGCCGGACACGACCACTTCTATGAGCGCGAGATGCCCTCGGCGACGACCCAACCGCTCTTCGACGAGGCGCGGCGTCTTGGGGTCGGGTTCTGCCTCGGTTACGCCGAGCTGACAGCGGATGGCCACCGCTACAACACTTACGTGCTCGTCGGTGTCGACGGCTCGATTATCGGCCGCTACCGAAAGGTCCACATCCCGGGGCACGACGCGCACGAGCCTTGGCGGCCGTTCCAGCATCTCGAGCGGCGGTACTTCGAGGAGTCTCCTGATGGATTCGCCGTGCACGATGCCTTCGGTGGGGTCGTCGGCATGGCGCTCTGCAACGACCGGCGTTGGCCCGAGACGTACCGGGTGCTCGGTCTGCTCGGCGTCGAACTCGTGCTGATCGGTTACAACACACCGCTCCACTACGCGCCCGATCCTGACCAGAACCCGCTCCAGTCCTTCCACAACAACCTGGTGATGGCCTCGGGCGCCTACCAGAATGGAACCTGGGTGGTAGGCGTCGCCAAGGGTGGCGTCGAGGAGGGCGTGGAGTCGCTCTCCCATTCGCAGATCATCGCCCCATCCGGTCAGGTGGTCGCTCAGGCCACGGTGTCGGGCGACCTGATCATCTCGGCGGTCTGTGATCTCGATCTCTGTCGCCACTACAAGGAGACTCTCTTCGACTTCGCCCGCTATCGCCGACCCGAGCATTACGGACTTATCTCGTCGACGCGCGGGGTGGTCGATCGCTCGGAGCCCCGATGACGACGACGAGCGCGGGCCTGGTGTGCGCGCATCACCACCTGTACTCGACCCTCGCCCGCGGCATGCCAGCCCCAGACCGAACTCCGACCGGTTTCACCGACATCCTCGAACTGGTCTGGTGGCGGCTCGACTCCGCCCTCGACCTCGAGATGATCAGGTGGTCGGCCATGCTTGGGGCCCTCGAGGCCCTCGAGCGGGGTTGCACGACGATCGTTGATCATCATGAGTCGCCGAACGCGATCGAGGGGTCCCTCAGTGTGATCGCGGATGCCTGCGCCGAGGTCGGCGTGCGTGTCGTCTGCGCCTACGGGGTGACCGATCGGCACGGTGCCGACGGCGCGCGGCGGGGCCTTGAGGAGAACCGTCGGTTCCTCGCCGAGGGTGGGCGCGGGATGGTCGGTGTCCATGCCGCGTTCACCTGCAGCGACGAGACCCTCGCCGGTGCCGCCGAACTCGCCTCCTCGTTCGGGGTGGGCGTGCACATTCACGTCGCCGAGGGTGCCGCTGACCGGGAGGCAGCTGGGCGCCTCGCTGACCTCACCGATGACTCGTGGCTTCTCGTGCACGGGGTTCACCTCGATGACGACCACGGACTGCGCGGGACGGTCGTGCACAACCCGCGATCGAACATGAACAACGCGGTGGGCTACGCGGCTCCGGCGCGGTTCTCGAATCGGGTAGCGCTCGGGACCGATGGCATCGGAGCCGACATGCTCGAGGAGTTCCGCCTGGCCTATGCGAGATCCCGAGAGCACGACGTGACCGTTGGCCCGGAACTGGCGTGGGGATGGCTCGCCGCAGGGCGTCATCTCGTCGCCGAGTCCGCTGAGGACATGGTGACCTGGCATCACGGGGAGATCGATCCCTGGTATCTCGCCTTCACTCCAGGCCTTAGCCCGGTGGGTGTCGTCATCGACGGTGAGGTCGTGCTCGATGAGGGTCGCCCGACTCGGGTTGATCCGGATGAGGTGCGCGCGAAGGCATCCGAGCAGGCACAGCGTCTCTTCGCCCGTCTCGGGTGAACGTCCCGCTCGGTCGGGGCGGTGCGTAGTGTGTCCGGAGGAGCTCTCGCTCCGCGAGCGCATGGACGGACCACAGACACACGAGGCGCCGCTGCCCACCGGCGAGCTTCCGGCGATCGAGCGGTCACCGGGGGAAACCGCTCGGCGTCGTCGGCGGTTCCGGCTCAGCCTGAAACTCGTCGTGTTCGCGGCGGTGCTGTACCTGTTCGTTATCCCGCTCGTTCCCGATTTCCGAGCGGCCCTCGATGAGATCCGTAATGTGCGCCCCGCGCTCCTCGGCCTCGGGCTGTTGCTCGAGGTCCTCGCGCTGTGGTGCTACGCGCCATTGATGAAGGCGGCGCTCGGCGATGCCGGCCTGCATCTCTCCCGATGGCGGCTCTTCCGGATCCAGATGAGCACCCGGGCGCTCTCGAGCATCGTTCCCGGGGGCAACGCCGCGAGCTCGGCGCTCGGATACCGCCTCATGACGTTGTCGGGGGTGAGCGGACCGGATGCGGGATTCGCCCTCGCAACTGTCGGGCTGGGTTCAGCGGTCGTGTTGAACCTGATCCTGTGGACGGGACTCATTGTGTCGATCCCGATCCGTGGGGTGAACCCGATCTACGGCGGTGCCGCGTTGGTCGGGGTGCTGGTGATGGGATTGGCCGGGGCGCTCACCTTCGGTCTGATGGAGGGCCAGGGTCGTTCGGAGCGCCTCGTGCGATGGGTGGCGGCGCGTCTTCGTCTCGACCCGGACCGGGCCGCGCGGATCGTCCACCAGCTCGCTGAACGTCTCGAGGCGCTCATCAGTGATCGGCAACTGCTTGGGCGGGTCGCGTTCTGGGCGGCGCTCAACTGGCTCCTCGACGCGGCTGCCCTCTGGGTGTTCGTGCGGGCGTTCGGGGTGTCGCTCGATCTCGACGCTCTGGTGATCGCCTTCGGCGTCGCCAACGTGCTCGCTGCGATCCCGATCACACCGGGCGGTCTCGGCTATGTCGACACCAGTTATGTCGGCATGCTGCGCGGCTTCGGCGTGCCGCTGCGAACAGCGACCCTCGGTGTTGCCTCGTATCGCTTCGCCCAGTTCTTCTTCCCGATCATCCTCGGAGGCGTCCTCTACGCCACGCTCCGAGTCGGGCCGTGGAGTATCGAGCGGCGGGATCGCCTCATGAGACTGCGTGATCTCGCCGAGCAGGAGACCCGACGTGGTGAGTCGAGGATCGACTTCCAGTTGCGCTTCCCGATCCGGGATGTGACCGGGCAGTACATACGACCGAGCCACCAGAGTTGGGACCGCTCGCGCCGTCGTCATCACCCCGACGAGGCACTACCGACGCGCCCGGTCGACGGCGACGACGAAGTTGACCGCTCCTCGTGACCCCGGCGCCATCGATCTCTGAGGAGGTCGTGCCGGAACTGCTCTCCTGGGGAGGGCCCCGGCTGCGCGACCTGCCTTGGCGGCGCACCCGCGATCCCTGGGGTGTGCTCGTGAGCGAGGTGATGGCCCAGCAGACCCAAGTAGCGAGAATCATTCCGCGTTGGGAAGTATTCATGGAACGGTTCCCGACTCCCGAGGCGCTCGCTTCGGCGCCGCTGGCCGATCTGCTCAGGCTCTGGCAGGGGTTGGGGTACCCGCGGCGAGCCCGAGCGCTCCACGATGCGGCGGGGCGTATCGCGGCTGCGGGCCGGTTCCCGGCGACGGTGGAGGAGTTGATGGATCTTCCCGGCGTCGGTCCGTATACGGCGCGGGCTGTCGCCGCGTTCGCATTCGGTCTCGACGTCGGGGTGCTCGACACCAATGTCGGCCGGATGCTGGCTCGGCTGGTAGGGGAGCGGCTTCGTCCGGCGGCGGCGCAGGCGCTCGCCGATGAGCTAGTTCCCGAGGGAGACGCCTGGATCTGGAATCAGGTCGTTATGGACTTCGGTGCGACCGTGTGCACCGCGAGGTCACCGGGTTGCGGAGGCTGCCCGGTGAAACGGCAGTGCGCCTGGGCAGGGTCGGCTGAGCGCTCAGATCCTGCGCGGGGTTCCGCCGGGGTGAGCGGGAAGCAAGCTCGTTTCGAGGGCAGTGACCGGCAGGCGCGGGGTCGACTGCTCGCTGCTCTCGTCGATGGCGCGGTTCCTGTTGGCGTGGTCCCGTCGGTGATGCAACGCGATCCCGCCCTTGCGGATCGACTGCTCGCTGACCTCGTTGCTGAGGGTCTCTGTCGCCGGATCGACGGCGAGATCGTGCTCGGATGAGCGGCGCCGGACGGTGTCCCGTTCGTTAGTCGGAAGTGATGGCGGTGAGGATCTCGTCGATCGCGCGATCGGCGTGGGCTCGCATCTCGTCGTCGGTGCGGTCCTGGATCGGATGTGGCACGAAGACGCGCGCCATCGACGGGTATCCGAGCGCGGTGCTCTGCGCGACGGCGGCGTCGACGAATTCGCTCGAGGCGATGAACACGCCGGGCACTCCGCGGATCTCCAGATCACTGATGTCGTGCACACTGCACGACGTGCAGCTGCCTCAATCGGCGAGCGCCTCGATCACCACATGGCATTGGCCGGCGATCTCGTGGCGCAGATCGACCGGCGCCGGCTTGGCGAAGGTTGGCTTGCGGTAGCGCCTGACGGTCGCACCGCGCCGCTCGAGGTGCTCGGAGAGTCGATCCAAGAACACGTCACCACGTGGTTTGGAGATGTCGAGGAGTCCGACGGTGAGTCCGTCGAGGTTCGCCGGTCGGGCGATCCGCTGGCGTTCTGCCGGGGCCGATTCCGACGTCGGATCGAGCAATACCTTTGACGACATGAGATCAGTATTGCACCGCGCGGGTGACGGGTCGGCTGCCCGAGTCTCCGTTGACCCACCCGGCGATCAGCATTGAGAAGAGGCCCGCGCCGCCACCGGCGTGGGCGAGCATGAGGCCGCCGGGGCTGAATTTCGGGAGTGACTCGAGTCCGAGGCCGTCGGGGATCCCCTCGGCGATTCCCCCGGCGCCGCGGACGATGTCTGGATAGGGCAACTGCAGACGTGACTCGAGCTCGGCGATGATGCGCGGCCGATCCCAGCCGCCTTCGGTGAAGACGCGAACGTGCTCGGGTCCGAGCACCAGGATCGCGTCGAATGCGAGCGCCAACTTGTGGTGATGCATCACCCGGAGGTTCTCCGCGAGCGTTTCCGCGAGGCTCTCCGGGCTGCGTGAGAGTTGATCCACGATGCACCGGGGCCCCTCTCCGGCGAACACCGTGATCGCATCGGTCGACTCGTCGAGGTCGGAGCGGCTTGATGCGAGTGAGCCGAAGGCCCCGGGATGCTCGGCGAAGCAGAAGCTGAGTTTGCCGGGGTTGCCGTGGGTGGCCCGGTCGACGCCGCCGGGTCGACCACCACCGAGGTTTCGCACCAGCAGTTGCAGCGCGCGTCCGATCGACAGTGACGCTCGGTTGCCCTGTCCGAGCGCGTTGACCCCTGGGTTCATCCCGATGCGGGCTGTTCCCGGTCCGCTGCAGACGATCACCGGTCCGACAGGCATGGTGGTGGCGAGGAGTCCGTGCATATTGAACTCGTCGTTGCAGACAGCCTCTACCGCGGTGATCACCCAGGGCAGGTGCTCAGGGAGGCAGCCCGCCATGACGGCGGAGATCGCGATCTTCTCGACCGTTGCTTGGTTGAGGTCGGGGGGCACGATCGCGACTACCTCATCTGGAGGTCTCGACGTGCCCTCGAGCATGGCGAGCACCCGCTCGGCGGTCGGGGGCACCAGAGGAAGGCCGTCGCTCCACCCCATCCGGTGCATGTACTCGAACTCGTCCTCGGCCTCGGCGAGGTCGAGGCGGCGAGCGCGCAGGGTGGATCCGGAGAACCGGACTCTCAGGCTGTCGACGAGATCGGGGTCGACGCTCATCGATCCGCATCCTGGGCGCTGTTCGGGGAGGCCGAGATCCGCGGCGAGTTGGTCGATCCCGGTCAGGGCGCGCCATTGCTCGATCGACCAGCCGACAGTGCGCGCCTCCTCGCCGGCGACGCCGACTCGGATCAGGGAGGGCACGGTCTCAATCTCGTGGTGCCAACTGACGGACAGGTCGCGGTCATCGGTGACGGTGAGGCCTTCGGGAAACGCCGGATCGTCCTGTGAGAACACGGTGAGCGAGGTCTGCTCGGCGAGTTCGGCGAGCACGGGGGCGATCATCTGGCACGTCTCGCAATCCCGCTTGACGACGGCGACCAAGCCTTCCGGAAGCGACGGTGCGGTCATATGGCGACGCTAACCGACGAGCCGCCGCGGCGGTGGAGCCTCGACGGTGAGGTGTGACGAATGTCGGTGAGCGGTTTTCGCGAGCGTGGCTAGCGTTCGAGCATCGGAGACAAGACGGTCACGGTGACCTTCCACGGGGTGCGCGGCTCGACTGCCTGCCACGGCGAGGAGACGGCGCGCTTCGGGGGCAACACCTCCTGCGTCGGTATTGACGCCCCCGGTGAGCCCCTCGTGCTCTTCGATCTCGGCACCGGATCGCGGTACGCGTCGGTGGACGCCGGGCGAGAGGTGATCTGCCTGGTGACCCACTTGCACTGGGATCACATTCAAGGGCTTCCGTTCTTTCCACCGATGCTCGATCAGGCGAGTCGAATCACCGTCTGCGCGCCGGCGCCGGTCGACGGTGTTCCGCTCGGCGAGAAGATGGCTGCGATCAT
>Ga0222718_10005234_pt1 | contig 10574 bp, 9 predicted proteins | sample C33_27DmetaG_FD_165045 | JGI IMG/M metagenome (GOLD analysis project Ga0222718, IMG submission 165045) | Estuarine water microbial communities from San Francisco Bay, California, United States - C33_27D | ecosystem: Environmental > Aquatic > Marine > Unclassified | place: USA: California... | reverse complement strand
CATTTGTTTTATTACCAGAGGGTAATGATTCAGGAGATGCAAGTTACACAGGAACAGGAATTGTTACAGGCATGAGTATTAATAACTCAATGGACGCAATCGTTTCAAGAACTGTTACTTTTCAAGGAACTGGTGCATTAACTGTAGGTACTGTCTAATCTTAATTTATGTCAGTTATTGATAGAGTTAAATCTCATTTTGAAACTCTTAAAACTATCACTATTGAAGTTGAGGAGTGGAAAGACGAGCATGGTAACGCTAGTGTATTCTATTCAGAGCCATTGACCCTTGAAGAAAAAAACATTATCTTTAAGAAATCTAGCAATTTTCAAGACTTAACTGTTCTTGTTGATTTGCTTATAATGAAGTTGTTAGTAAAGAATGATAAAGGCGAAATGATAAAAGCCTTTAGCCCAGAAGATAAATTTGCATTAAGAAAAAAAGCAGACTCAAATGTTATATCTGATGTTGCCAATAAAATACTTTTAGATACTAATTACGAGGACGCAGAAAAAAAGTAGATAGCGACCCTGATGTTAGGTCGCTTTTAGTTGTTGCAGAACGATTACATCTTACCATACAACAAGTTCTTGATATGCCTGTTAGCCATTATAATCTTTGGTTAGCTTACTTGAAAAAAGAACAAGAACAGTATAAAACGAAACAATCACTAGCAGAAGCAAGGAATTTTAAATAATGGCAAATCAAAAGTTACAAATAGACATATTAGCAAACGATAAATCTAAACAGGCTTTTAATAGAGTTCAAGGAAGTATTGCTAAAGTTAAAAGTTCTATTTTTAATTTAAAAAATGCTTTTATAGGTTTAGGTGCTGGAGTAGTTCTTAAAGGTATTATTAATGCTGGTATGCAAATTGAAGAATTGGGTGTACAATTAGAAGCATTATTTGGTAGTGCTAAAAAAGGTAAAGACGCATTAGATGTTGTAACTAAATTTGCAAAGACGACTCCATTTGAATTATCTAATATTCAACAAGGTGTAACAGCTTTAGCAACTGTATCAGAAAAAGCAGAATCACTTGGAATATCATTTGAGGAATTATTAAAGATTACAGGAAACACAGCAGTTCAATTAGGTGGAGATTTTGCATTAGCTTCACAACAAATACAAAGATCATTTAGTGCTGGTATAGGTTCAGCAGATTTATTCAGAGATAGAGCTGTAACTTCTATGGCTGGTTTTTCTGCTGGAGTAAAAGTTAGTGTTGATGAATCTATTTTAGGATTGGCAAGAGCATTTGGAACAGGGGGTAAGTTTGGAGAACTAACAAACAAACTAGCACAAACTTTGAGAGGAACTATATCAAATTTAAAAGATGCTTTCTTTACAATTCAAACAGAAATAGCATCTGGATTTTTTGATGAATTAAAAAGACAGTTAGGAGATTTAAAAGAATTTACAGAAACAAACGATCAAGCTATTAGAAGACTAAGTAGAGAAATGGGAGAAAAGCTAGCTGTTGCTGTTTTAAAAACTTCAGATGCAATAAAAACACTAGCAAATAATTTTAGAGATTTACAATCTGTTTTAGGAATATTACTCGTTGCATTAGGTGGAATGGTAAAAATATTTGCTGGTATTGGATTAATTGTAAATGACATTAATAGAAGAATTGAAAAATTAGCTGGAAATACTGAAAAAAAATTATTACCCAATGCAAGAGATTTTCACAAAGTAATGATACAAACAAAACAAGAATTGTTTGATATTGCACAAATTGAACAATCTATTGCAAAAGCAAAAGAGAAAGAATTACAAATACAAAGATTTATACAAGAAGAAAGCAATAAAAACAGAGTTAAATTTCATCAATTGGAAACTGAGGGTGTAAAAAAATTTAAAGAACAAAATAACATACAAGGACAAGTATTAAGAAAAATAAAACAACAGAATGATGAATTTAGTATATCTGATAAAATTGTAGGTTTTATTAATAAAGGTGTGGATTCTTTTTCAAGAGGACTTGCTGAATCATTAATACTAGGTAAATCTATAAAAGAAACATTTAGTAATATGGCTAGAACATTAGCAGTAGAAGTATTAAGTCAATTAATATCAGTTATAGCAAAAAAAGGTGTTGAACTTGCTATGGAAAAATTAATAACAAGAGAAAAACAAAAACAAGTAGCATTAAGTAAAGCATCAATGTTTGGTGGTTCTTTTTTTGGTGGCATTGGTGGTTTCTTTGGTGGACTATTAGGTTTTGCTAAAGGTGGTGCTGTATCAAAAGGACAACCAATTATGGTTGGAGAAAACGGGCCAGAAATGTTTATCCCTAATTCAACAGGCCAAATAACACAATCTGCTAGAGGTGGTAATGGTGGTGCTACTACAGTTAATTTTAATATAACAACAGTAGATGCAAAAGGCTTTGATGAATTATTAGTTGCAAGACGAGGAACTATATCAAGAATAATTAATGAATCTGTAAATGAACGTGGTAGAGAGGCAATAATATAATGGCTGGTGTATTTCCAATATCAAATTCTAAATTTGAAACTTTAGGAATAAAATCTGTTCAAAAAACTTTATTATCTAAATCTGCAAGTGGTAAAAGATTTGCAAGACAAATAGATGGACAAAGATTTTTATTTACTGCAAATATTATAACTTCAAAACGATCTGATGTTTATGGAGAATTAATGGCATTTATTATGAAACAAAGATCATCAAAAGAAACATTTACAATAGTTCCACCAGAAATTTCTAATGCTAGAGGTACAGCAAGTGGTACACCAAATGGTACTGCATCTGCTGGTGCTACTTCTATTACTTTAGGTGGTTCAGGAACAGGAACTTTAAAAGCTGGAGATTATATAAAATTTGCTAATCACGATAAAGTATATATGATCGTTGAAGATCAATCAGATATTTCAACAGGTACAATTACTATTGAACCACCATTAAGAGAAGCTGTATCAAGTTCTGATATAACTTATGATAGTGTTCCATTTACAGTTTATTTAGTAAATGAAATGCAAGAATTTGGTGGCATAGGTGCAGACAAAGATGGTAATGTATTATATAAATTTGAATTAGATGTTGAAGAATCATTGTAGATGAAAAAATACAAAATTACTCACAAAATAACTGCTGATTTTATTGCTGAAGCTATTGTTAATGAAGATCAAATAGATGCTTCAATTAATGATCTTAAAGAATACAAGAAACCCAATAGCAAATTTGAATATACTATGTTAAAAGGTACAGAAAGTGTAACCCAAACAAATTACGAATTATATGACGAGAAACTTAACGACAGCATTAAAAAATGAACTTGCTAACTATGTATTACGACCTGTTCATTTAATTACTTTTAATTTCACTACTCCTGTTAATTTTACTGATTGTTCATTCGCTTTAACAAGTGCTGTATCTGGTTCATCAGTTACATATAATCCTCAAGGTTTTGTAAAAGGATTATCTCAATTTTCAGAAGAAGTAGATATAACTAAATCATCTTTAAGAATAGGTTTATCTGGTGTAGATCAAACATATATCTCTATTGTTCTTAATGAAAATATAGTCAATGATGCAGTTCAAATATTTAGAGGTTTTTTAGATTCTAATAATTCACTAATAGCTGACCCTTTTCTTTTATATGATGGTCAAATAGATAAATTTGAAATTAACGAGGGAGAAGATTCATCAGAAATAATATTTACTATTGTTTCACATTGGGCTGACTTTGAAAAAATATCAGGAAGAAAAACAAATCCTACATCACAGAAAAGATTTTTTAATACAGATGATGGAATGGAATTTAGTTCACAAACAGTACAAGATATAAAATGGGGTAGAGAATAATGGAATTTAGAAAATGGCAAAGAAAAGATTTTGAAAAGATGATTAAATTAGGCGAGAAAATGTGGAAAGAGGGTGCTTATAAAAATTTAACATTTAGTGCAGAAAAATTAAGAAAGTTAGGAGATAGTTTAATTGATAAACCAGATAAAGGTATGGGATTTGTAGCTATTGATAATGATGAAGTAATTGGAATGATGATTGTTTATCTTAGAAATTATTTTTTTAGTGATGATGTATTTTGCCATGATCTTATGTTATTTGTTGATCCTTATAAAAGAAAAAGCATTAAAGTACCTGTAAGATTAATTAACATGGCTACAGATTGGGCTAAAGAAAAAGGTGCTAAAGAATTTAGACCAGCTTCAAGTGTTGGTATAGAAAAAGAAAAAGTTGCAAAACTTTATAAATTTATGAAATTTGAAAACGTAGGATATGTATTTAGAAAAGAGTTATAATTATGTGTAGTGTACCTGATATAATAGATGATATAGTAGATACAGTAACAGATGTAGTTGATTCTGTTATAGGTTGGATAAAACCAGATGTAGAAATACCTGATTTTGGACAAGGAGATTTTGATAATTTTGAAAAAGGTATTTTATTAAATAAACAATCTAATGATGCATCTATTCCTGTTATTTATGGAGAACGATTAGTTGGTGGAACTAGAGTATTTGTAGAAACATCAGGAACAGATAATACTTATTTGTATGTTGCTTTAGTATTAGCAGAGGGAGAAGTTAATTCTATAGAAGAAATAAGAGTTGATGATAAAGTAGTTACATTTGCTTCATCATTAACAGATGGCACAGCAGTTGAAGTAGATAGTACAGATGAAAATTTTTATTTAGCTGACCCAACTGTAGATGATAGTTCAGCAGAAAGTGTTATAAGATTAGAACCACATTTTGGAACAGATAATCAATCTGCATCAACCTTATTATCTACTTTAGAATCATGGGGTACTACACATAAATTATCTGGATTATGTTATTTAGCAATTAGATTTAAATGGAATCAAGACGCATTTTCAGGAATCCCAAAAGTACAAGCTAAAATAAAAGGTAAAAAAGTTAAAACATATAATGGAAGTTTAGTCGAGCAATCAGCAACTTATCAAACTAATCCAGCTTGGTGTTTATTAGATTTTTTAACAAGCGAAAGATATGGAAAAGGTTTATCACTTTCAGATATTGATTTACAAAGTTTTTATGATGCGTCTGTTATTTGTGAAACTCAAGTAACACCATATTCAGGTGCAAGTGATATTAATATATTTGATACCAATGCAGTATTAGATACATCTAAAAAAGTAATAGATAATGTTAGAGAATTAATAAAAGGTTGTAGAGGTTATTTACCTTATACTGCTGGTAAATATAGTTTAGTTATTGAAACAACAGGCACAGCTTCCATAACTTTAAATGAAGATGATATTTTTGGTGGATTAAAATTACAAAGTGAAGATAAAAATAATAAATACAATAGAGTTATAGTTTCATTTGTAAATCCTGATAGAAACTATCAAGTAGATCAAGTTCAGTTTCCACCTATTGATGATTCAGGATTAGCAAGTGCAGATCAACACGCAACTATGAAAGCAGAAGATGGTAATTTTTTATTAGAGGGCAGATTTGATTTTAAAACTATTACATCTCCATATCAAGCTGAAGAAATGGCAGAGATTATTTTAAGAAGATCAAGAAATGCAAAAAAAATATCTATTAGTGCTAGAGCGAAAGCCTATGATTTAGCAATAGGAGATATAGTAAATATTACACATAGTTCTTTAGGATATTCTGCAAAACCATTTAGAGTAGCTAGTGCAACATTTAATCAAGACTTTACTATGGGATTAGGATTAATAGAACACTCTGATAGTTTCTATACTTGGGCTACAAAAACACAACAAGCAACAGTTCCAACAACTAATTTACCAAATCCTTTTTCTGTTGAAGCACCCTCTATTTCTGCAACAGATGAATTACTAGAACTATTTGATGGTTCGGTAGTTTCTAAATTAATTGTAAATATTACAAGCACAGATAAATTCGTTAATGACTTTGAAGTACAATATAAGGAATCTACATCATCAAGTTATAGATTATTGCGTAGAGGTTCAAATAAAATTGTTGAAAAATATCCTGTAAAAGAGGGAGTAACTTTTGATATAAGATGTAGAGCCATAAACTCTTTAGGAGTTACATCAGCATTTACTACTATTCAGCATGAAGTGGATTCAGCATTTGAACCACCACAAGATGTTCAAAACTATTCAATAGATGTAGTTGGAGATAAATTACATCATACATTTGACCCTGTACCAGATTTAGATTTGGATTTTTACGAAATACGTTATACATCAGATACCACAGAAACTGCATACGCAAATACAGTTGTATTAGTTCCAAGAATAGGAAGACCAGCAACTTCTATTGTAACACCTTATGTTGCTAAAGGTAAATTTTTTATAAAAGCAGTAGATAAATTTGGAATCAGATCAACCAATTATGCAAGTCAATCTATAGCAACTCAAGTATTAGGAGAACGAATTGAAACAGTACAAACATTAACAGAAAATCCAACTTTTACAGGAACTAAATCAAATGTAAGTGTTGTCGATAGTACATTACAATTAGATACAGCACTCTTTGATAGTATTAGTGGAGATTTTGATGATGCTTTAGGATTCTTTGATGGTGGTTCTGGTACTATAGTTTCATCAGGAACTTATGATTTTAATAATACTTTTGATTTTAATTCAATATTAAAATTTAATGTTCTTATAGATGCTTTAGTAGTTAATAATATTAATTTTATAGATAACTTTGATTCTGCACAAGGATTGTTTGATAGTAGAGAGGGTTTATTTGATGGTGGGGAAAATGCCTCTATTGATACAAATGCAATTTTACAAATATCTACTTCTCAAAATGCAGTTGATTATACATCATATCAAGACTTTAAAGCTGGAGATTATGTTGCAAGAGCAGTTAAATTTAGATTAAAATTAACTTCAAGTAATGCTCAAGAAAGCCCACAAGTTTCACAACTAGCACTTAAATTATCTTTACCTACTAGAATAGAAAAAGGCTCTAATGTATCTAGTGGAACTGATACTGCTGGAAAAACTATTACTTTTGGTTCAGAATATTATCAAACACCATCATTAACTGTCATAGGTCAAAACATGGCCACAGGAGATTTCTTTACAATTAATTCTAAATCAACAAGTGATTTCAATGTTGAATTTTTTAACAGTTCTGGTACTACTATCGACAGGACTTTCGATTATCAAGCAATCGGAATTGGACAAAAACAATAATAATGATATAAGATTAATTTTATGGCACAGCACGATTATATAATTTCAAACCAAACATTCCCAAATACGAGAGCAGATATTAATAATGTTTTATCTGCAATCGCAACAAATAATTCTGGTACTTCAGCACCAGCTTCACAATTTGCTGGACAATTTTGGATAGACACAACTTCATCAACTTGGACTTTATACATACATGATGGGTCAGATGATATATCTTTTGCAACAATAGATACTTCAGCAAACACAGTTAATTTTACAGATTCAGCTTTAGATGTTGTAACAGATACATCTCCACAACTTGGTGGAAACCTAGACCTAAACTCAAACGATATTACAGGCACAGGAAACATTGATAATGTAGGAACAATCACTACAGATGGATTAACTGTTGCTGGTAATGTCAGTATAGATGGTGGCACAATCAAACTAGATGGTAATTATCCTGTAGGAAGTAATAACGTTGCGTTAGGAAATGCTGCATTAGATGATGGAAGTTTAACAGGTGCTGATAATGTTGGTATAGGTGCTTTTACTCTATCTGCTAATACATCAGGCAGTAGGAATATAGCATTAGGAACAAATTCTTTAACAATAAATACAACAGGTTCTGATAATACAGCACTAGGATATGCTTCATTAAGATATAATGTAACAGGTCTTAATAACACAGCAGTTGGTAAAAATTCTCTTTTTAACACCACAGCATCAAACAATACAGCAGTAGGAACTTGTTCTTTATTTGCTAATACGACAGGAACAGCTAATACTAGTGTAGGTAAAGATAGTTTAAAAGACAATAGCACAGGTTCAAATAATAGTGCGTTTGGAGAAAATGCTTTAGGCAATAATACTACAGCAAGCCAAAATTCAGCATTTGGACAAAATGCTTTATTAACTAATACTACAGGAACAAGTAATGTCGCAGTCGGTCATGATTCACTAAGACTTAATACAACAGCTTCTAATAATACAGCAGTTGGAGTTGATTCTTTAAGGTCTAATACGACAGGTGCAAATAATACAGCAGTAGGTTTCTGTTCTTTATGTTCTAATACGACAGGTGCAGAAAATACCGCAGTTGGTTATAATTCTTTATTATTAAATACAACAGGTACTAGTAACACAGCAGTAGGAAAACAATCTTTACAGTTTAATACTACAGGAAATGATAATACTGCTTTAGGTAATTATGCTTTATATACTAACACTACCGCTTCCAATAACACAGCAATATCAAGAGATGCTTTACTATGTAACACAATAGGTACACAAAATACTGCAATAGGTAGAAGTGCTTTACGATTTAACACAACAGCATCAAACAATACAGCAGTAGGTTATCAATCACTTGTTGCTAATACGACAGGTGCTGATAATACAGCAGTCGGTGCAGAAAGTTTATTAGCTAATACTACAGGAAGTCGTAACACAGCTTTTGGTAAATGTGCTTTAGGAGCTAATACAACAGGTACACAAAACGTAGCAGTTGGTGCAAATACTTTAGATGATAATACGGTAGGTGCTAATAATATAGCATTAGGTTATGCAGTTTTAACTAAAAACACAACAGGATCTAACAACACAGGATCAGGTTATTTATCTTTATCATGTAATACGACAGGAACTCAAAATACAGCATTTGGTTATTATTCTTTAAGATTAAACACAACAGGTTGTAATAATGTTGCATTTGGCAGAGAATCTTTAGGAGCTAACACAACAGGAGAAATAAATACAGCAGTAGGTGTAGAAGCTGGAGAAGGTATAACAACAGGTTCCAATAATCTTTTATTAGGTCGTAGTGCTGGTAGGTCAGATTCTCCATCAGGTTTAATTACAACAGGAAGTAATAATGTTGTTCTTGGAAATGATAGTATCACAGATTTATATTGTGCAGATACAACTATTTCTTCATCCGATGAAAGAGATAAAGCTGACATAACTGATTTTACACATGGTTTAAATTTCATAACTCAATTAAATCCTAAAACTTATAAATGGGATAAAAGAAGTTGGTATTTAACAGATAATAATAATGATGTTTTAAGTGTTACAAAAGATGGTTCTAAGAAAAAGAACAAACTTCATGTTGGTTTTTTAGCACAAGATGTATTATCAATAGAACAAAGCATTGGTTATGGTACTAATAAAGATGATATGTTGTTTGTAAATCAAACTGAAGATGAAACTAGATATGGTTTAAAATATGAAAGATTAGTCCCTGTATTAGTCAATGCAATAAAAGAATTAAAAGCACAAAACGAAGACTTGAAATCTAGAATAGAAGCATTAGAAACTTAATAATGAACACATATGTAGTAGAGGGTGGCATAGGAAAATGCACAGCTTTTACCTCTTTAATCCCAAAGCTAAAACAAAAATCCGAAGTACAAATATATACACCTTATATTCAATGCTTTGCAAATAACCCAGATGTTAAATTAGTTCTTGAACAATCACTACCTTTACAAGACGCAAGAATTATGGCATCTGATAATATTTATTATTGTGAACCTTACAAATCTAATTTTCAGTTTGGTAAGCAACATTTAATAGAAAGCTATTGCAAATTGCATGATGTAGAGTTTGATGTAAATATGAAGCCTAAAATTTACACAAGTCATCTACAAGAAAATGTTAAGAAGTGGTTAGACAAAAATAATATTGCAAAATATATTCTTGTTCAATTTTCTGGTGGTCAATCTCCATTAACTTATGATGGAAATTATAATAACATTAACCCAAACAGAAACTATCAACCATTCTTGGCTCAACAAGTAGTTAATATGCTATTAGAAGAATATAAAGATACAACAATTATTAATTGTGTTTTACCCAATGAACCACATTATCAAGGTACAATTAGATGTGATCTTCATTGGTCAGAAGTACATGAACTAATGAAAGATGCTATGGGTTTTGTTAGTATTGATAGTTGCTTAAATCATTTTTCAGCATCTACAGAAAAACATGGAGTAGTCATTTGGGGTTCAACTAGATGGACACAATTTGGTTATTCGCATAACAAAAACCTACAATTCCACATGAAAGATAAGTGGGATGAAACAAAATTCATTGATAGTGACCCTAGAAACAACATGGTTGAACCTAAATTAATTATTGATGAATACAAAAAACTTGATAAAACTAAACAAGTTGCGTGTGCAACAGAATAGGAGAAAAATATGTCAGACGAAGTAAAAACAGCAGAAGAAATAGCAAAAGATTATGAAGCTATGGGTCATTCTGTAGATTTAATCAATGGTATTATTGATGGTTCTCAAATGGCTGATGAAGAAGAAGCAGATAAAAAAGATTGCGTTAAAAGAAATGTAGAACACTTAGAACTTATGAAAGATAAGGACTATTGGACTACAGAAGATATGACAGCAGTTGATTCAGCTATCTCATCAGGCAA
>Ga0222718_10005231_pt1 | contig 10579 bp, 2 predicted proteins | sample C33_27DmetaG_FD_165045 | JGI IMG/M metagenome (GOLD analysis project Ga0222718, IMG submission 165045) | Estuarine water microbial communities from San Francisco Bay, California, United States - C33_27D | ecosystem: Environmental > Aquatic > Marine > Unclassified | place: USA: California... | reverse complement strand
GTACACGTATAACTTATACATTAGGAACAACAACTGATATTGGATTGGCAGGTAGTTTAACAACTACGGTTGGTGGGTCAACCACAGAAAATGTAACCAACTCTATAGAAAGAAATGCTGGTTCTACTATTCTTGATTCTGCTGGTTCGTCACACACAATTGTCGCTAAAACCAATCTTGTACAAACTGCAACCGATGGTTCATATACTTTAACAACTGGTACTACCATTGAAGAAACTTCTGGTACCACAATAACTCGTACTGGTGGTTTAGGTATTTCTGATGTTGTGAGTTCAGGCAATTATTCATTGGACGCTCAGGCAGCTATCAAAGATTCTGCCGGAACAACCCACACAATTGTTGCTGGAACTGCAATTAATCAAACTGCAAGAACTGGTTTTATTCAGACTGTCACGGGTGGTAACTTTACTACAAACGTTGCGGGGAATTACTTAGTAGACGCTTCTGGTGACATTACTTTAGACGCTGATGGTAATGATATCGTCTTTAAGAATGGCGCTGGTAGTGATGTTGTCACTCACACATTAGCTGATGACGCTAATTATACTATTACTGTTCCTGGTGATTATACTGTAGATGCTGTTGGTGATATTACTTTAGATGCTGACGGTAATAATATTCGTTTTGATGATGGCGCTACTACTAGAGTTCGATATGACTTAGGTGCTACCAACGTAGAGAATTGGACTGGTAATCTTACTCGCAATGTATCTGGTTCAATTCTTGATTCTGCTGAAACAACATTAACACATGTTGCAGGAACCAATATTGTCCAAACTGCAAGTACAGGTTCTTATGCTTTAACAACTGGTACTACCATTGCACAAACATCAGGCACAACCTTCACACAAACATCAGGTACGACATTTACCCAAACATCAGGAGGTAATTTCACTACTAATGTTACAGGTGAATATCTCGTAGATGCTTCTGGTGATATCACTCTTGATGCAGATGGCAACGATATTATCTTTAAGAATGGCGCTGGTGGAGATACAGTAACTCATACATTAGCAGATGATGCAAAGTATACCATTGCTGCTCCTGATGATTATACTGTAGACGCTGCCGGCGACATCATCCTCGATGCTGATGCTGGAGGTGTTTATTTTAAAGATGCTGCAACTGAAATTGGTTTATTAGCTAACACAACCAACAACTTTATATTAATGTCTAGACAAGATGATAAAGACATTATTTTTAAAGGCATCGATAACGGTTTAACCATCACAGCCCTTACCCTCGATATGTCGGACAGTGGTTCAGCAATCTTCAGTCATGATGCTTACTTCCCTGATAATGGTAGAGCTCGGTTCGGCTCAAGTAGTGACCTACAGATTTATCATGATGGGTCTAATAGTTTTATTCAAGATGCTGGAACTGGACAGATACGAATACTCGGAGACGATGTTCGGATTATGAACGCGGCGGGGACTGAGATTAGCGCGCAGTTTATTCAAGACGGACAGGCAAGACTAAAATATGACAACTTAACCAAACTCGCCACCACCGCCACAGGCATAGACATCACGGGTAGTGCCACGATGGATGGGCTTACTGTTGATGGTGATGTGGCAATTGCTAGTAATCTCCCTTCAATCACGCTTACTGACAATGACAATTCTAGCTCAAGAGCCGATATAGAATATAACTTTGGTTATTTGTCTATTGATGCAGACGCCAATGCTGTAGATGCCGCAGAAGCAATTGATTTAAAGATTGGCGGGACTACTCATTTTCGTTTGGCTACAGGCGGAGACATCAGCTTCTACGATTCGGCTGGCTCCAGCCAATCTCTCTTCTGGGATGCGTCTGCGGAGTCGCTAGGGATTGGGACTACGAGCCCAGCTTATCCTTTACATATTTGGTCAGACACCACAATTGCAAGATTTGGCGGTACAGATACAAACGATACCTATCTAAATATCTTTAAAGATAACGCCTCAAGTATTATTAAAATTCAAGCGTCTAAAGCTGGAGTTGGTGCTACAGATGTGGCTATTAATCCTGATGGCGGCAACGTCGGGATTGGTGTTGATGTTCCAGCGCAGAGATTAGATGTCAGAGAAGAAAAAACAGGTGGTGGTGTCTTAATACAAGTTTATAATGAAGACAATTCTAATACGATAACACAAACAGCCGGAATTGCTATTGGGCCAGACTCACGTGGTGCCACCGCAAGAATAACCGCAGTCAAAGAAAATGCAGATTTCTCTACAAATGCTGGAAGAGATATTGCACTTACATTTAGTTCAGTTTTAAATAATACTCCTACAGAGCGGGCCCGCATCACCTCAGACGGCAGCTTGTTGGTTGGGACTACTTCTACGGCGGTAGGTTCAAGTACAACAGAAGAAGGTTTTACATACATTGCTGGTCAAGACGTTCAGGTGGCCAGAGAAAACGGGACTGTTGCTGTATTTAATCGCTGGGGTACAAGTCCGGACGGAACGGTTGTCTCAATTAAATCAGACGGCGCAATCGTAGGTAGTATTGGTATTGACGGAACCAGTGTATACATCGGTAGTGGTGATACTACCCTTAAAATGGATCAAACCAGTAACGGTATCTTCCCAAGAGGTACAGACGGCGTTCAAAGAGATGGTGCAATACAGCTTGGCTCTCCTGGCAACCGATTCTCAGACCTCCACCTGTCAGGTACCGCATATCTACCTTCAGTAGACATCGATAGTGGTAGTATTGTTGGATGTACTGAAGTCGGTAGTGCCGCATCACCAATCTCTTCTGGTGAGTTTAACACATTAACAGTAAACACTAACCTATCTGTTCCAGGCACCATTTCTCCAAATGGAATTATATTTAATGATGCTTCCGCATTGGGTGGTGGTCGTTACGACCAGTCAATGACGTGGGGTAATGACTCCGACCTCGCCATCTACCACGATGGGTCAAATTCATATATTACAGACAAGGGAACTGGTGAATTAAGACTCGCTACGAATGTGTTCAGAGTAAGAAATGGTGCTAATACACAGACCCAGATTCTTGCTGTGGAAGGTGGAGCTGTTACACTTTTTCATAATGATGCATCCAAGCTCGTAACTACATCTACTGGTGTAACAGTCACAGGTCTCTTAACTGCTGATACCAAGTCGTTTACGATTGACCATCCTACTAAGGAAGGAATGAAGTTACGATATGGTTCACTTGAAGGACCAGAACACGGTGTATATGTTCGTGGTAGATTGAATGGTGAGAACACTATTGAATTACCAGAAGTGTGGCTGGGTCTTGTAGACGCAGATACCATCACCGTAAACTTGACACCGATTGGTAAGGGTGAGTGTTGGGTTGATGATATTCAGAACAACACAGTCACCGTTGGCGGTCACCTGAACTGTTTCTATATGGTTCTTGCAGAACGTAAGGATGTCGAGAAACTGAAAGTGGAGTTTCCCGCCGATGGGAGTTAGTTACGGGCCTAGTATTACGACCGATGGTTTGATAATGCGAATTGACCCAGCCAGTCGCAGGTCTTATCCTGGGACTGGTTCTAGTATTACTGATGTCGCAAGTGGAAGAGTTGGAACAATCTCTGGCGTTACTATCAGCGACGGCACATTTGATTTTGACGGTGTTAATGACTTGATTGATATGAACAATTCGTATATCGATCAAACTTCAAATACACTAATCAGTGGAAGTGCTACAGGACAAAGTGATTATACTTTAGAAGCTTGGATATACGTTCGCACATCTCAAGGCACTGACACAAACGCTGACAGTATTATAGGTTCTACGACTTCCGTCGGCGTAGGTATGCAAGTTGGGATTTCTAACGGAAACCCTCGAATAAATTTTGGTGCTAGAAGTACTAATAATTTTTATGGTAGTGAATTTTCTTATAATCAATGGTATCATGTGGTTTGGTGTAAACAACATAATTCTTTCACAAAAGTTTATATGAATGGTGAATTAGATGTTACTTCAAGTAGTACTTCGTATGATATCTCGTCTGGTACCTATGGTGATATTACTATAGGAAACTCTAGTAGTCGTATTTCAGGATTTTTTGATGGTAAGATGGGTCCTCTCTCAATATATAATAAAGGATTATCAGAATCAGAAGTTCGTAAAAACTTTGTCGCCAGTAGAACAAGGTTTGGTCTGTAAATAAATACCCCCTATATGAACAAACTTAGGTATTGTCTATAATGGCTACAACAAAAATAACTCAGGTCGGTAAAAGAATTGTTAATGATAGTTCTTTAATTTTTTATTATGATGCGACTAATACAATTCGTTCGTTCAAAGGTAAACCAACGACGAATTTGTTCACTGGATATGTAAATCAATACGACACTTGGACCACATCATCAGTAGAATTTACCTATTACGACCCACTTCCAGAAGTTAAAATGACAGAAACCGCGGCTAACGTGGGACATTATGTTTTAAAAGACACAACATTGACAGACAATACCGAATACACACAATCGATTTATGTCAAACCTGTTGAGAGAGAACATTTTCAAATAGCACCTTCTACTGGATTTCCTATAGGTTTATATGCTAACTTTACCTTGACTGGAGAAGGTAGTATATCAGGTACGGGTGCTTCAAAGGCGACAATTAAATTAATAAAAACTGGGCGATATTCTGGGTGGTATCGCTGCACCTATACAGAAACCAGTTCGTCTCCTGGCGCAGGAAGAATGATATATGCAGTTGTCAATTCCGCTTCCGCTACTCGTTTAGAAGCGTATGCTGGAACGCCTGGTTCTGGCGTATTAATTCTTGACCCACAACTCGAAGCTAGTAGTTTTGCAACACCGTTTGTTGATGGAACGAGAAGCACTTCTCAGGCGATTATTGATTTGACTGGTAACGAAACCGTAACTGCAAATTCTCTTACATATAACAGTGATAATACTTTTACTTTCTCAAATGGAGAGTATATCACTCTAGCTAATTCAGCGAGTATATTTGGAAGTGGGTCTGTTAGTACAACTCTAGATTTCTGGATAAAACCTATAAGTGTATCGAGCCATATACCCGTAGGTCATCAAAATGTTTCCGGAGAAAGATTATATATTGGCATATATCCGAATGTGCCTCAGGTTTGGGACTTAGGTTGGGGAGGTAACGCCTGGAACGCCGGTTTCACTGGAACAAGACCTTCCGTAGATTTTAATCAATGGCAACACATATGTGTTAGTATCAATTCTGGTGTAGTTTCATTATATAAAAATGGAGTTAAATCTACTTTTAGCAAAACTGACACTACCGTTAATCTCACTGGAGTATTTCCAATTGGGACTTATTTCGAAGTCGGGGAAGCGCCAAATGCTGCTTATTACGGTACAGACGAAATTGATATCTTCAGAATTTATAACAGAGCTCTCTCAGAAGCAGAAGTCAAACAAAATTTTATCGCCCAAAGAAAACAGTTCGGTCTTTAAAAAACGATATAAATAAATAGAACATATACCTCAACGAGTTTGGATAATCCACTATGGCACTTGACGATAAAAATATTCTAATTACACCTAATACTGGTACTGCCAACGAACCGAAAATAGAATTCACTGGGGCAGACGGTAGTGGTAATGATACTATTACTCTCAGTGCCAGTTATGATGGTTCTGTTTCTACACTTTCTTTCGAGGCTTCTACAGGTCAATTATTCAGCGTTGCAAATATCGATAGTGATGGTGACGGATATTCTTTCTCAATAAACGATCAATCAGGCATTCCAGCCGTATTAGTAGAACTTGATGGAACAATTCAATTAAATCCAAACACGGGTAATGTGTTAATCGGTACTGCTACCGATGATGGTTCTAACTTATTACAAGTAAACGGTAACACAAAATTAACAGGTGATGTTTCTGGTATCGCCGATCTTTATATCGACGATCAGATTATTTCTACTGGGGACACCAACACTTATCTTCAGTTTCATGCGGCCGACCAATTCAGAATTGTTACTGGTGGTACAGAAAGATTAGAAGTTAAAAACACTGATCCGGTTGTTCTTGTCACGGGTAATTTAAAAGTTGAAGGTAACATTGAAGCGACAGGTACTCTTGATACAACGGGTCAGAACGACCTCGCTGTTAGTGATAGAAAAATTACTTTAAACGATGGTGAAACTGCAGCGGGTGTTAATGGTGGTACTGGTGGTGAACTTGCGGTATCAGGTATTTTCATTGATAGAGGAACATTAGATTCTGCGTCATTTGTATTTGACGAAAGTGACGATAAATGGAAAGCTAGATTAAATACCGCATTTGATACACCTGCGTTGGCAACTCTTGTTGCAGCGACCCTTGAAGGTAATTTGGATTGGTCTTATATTCAGAGCAAACCAGACCCCGTTGTTACTGTTACTTTAACGGGTGATGTCACTGGTACTGGAAACGCCACACTCACAAATCTGGGTGATGGAACAATCTCTTTTGCGACTACTATAGCCGCCAATTCCGTCGCATTAGGTACAGATACGACAGGTGCGTATGTTGCTGATATTGTTCAGGGTGATGCAATCAGTATCAGTGAAACAGCAAATAATGCTGAAGGAAATGTAGTAACCATTAATCATGCTGATACATCAACGGTGGGCAACTTATCTTCTGATAATTCTAACGGTACTGTACTCCAAGATATTTCATTCACCTTCGATACTTACGGTCACGTAACTGCCGCTTCTGTAGCAACAACTAACTTAGACAACAGGTATATAAGGTCTTTTCAAGTAGAAGATGGTGACGGTACTGAAGTTACAATTAATCAGGCGAATGAGTGGAAGTTTGTAGAAGGTGCTGGAGATGGTGCTTCTATTGATATCAACTGGACAGATACTTCAAATGGTACTGATGCAGACCCATATGATTTAACTTTTAGTGTGACCAACACAGATAAAGGTTCTGCACAAAACATTTTCAAAACTTTCACTATTACTGATACCGATACTGGATACAGTTATACCGATACAGGTTCTGCTGTCGCTGATACCAATTCAGACACGCTGACATTTGTTAGAGGAAATGATTTTGATATTGATGTTGATGCTACAAATGATGCTATTCGTTTTCAACACGTTGATATAACAAGAACTGACACGACATCCAACACATCCCCAGCGTATGGTGGTACATTTACCGTTATTGATTCGTTAACGACTAATGCACGTGGCCACGTAACTGCTGCTAATGTTAAAACAGTGACGGTTCCCGCTAGTGATAATACAAATACAACTTATGATTTATCAATCATACAGACAGGTGGAACCGATGATAATCCAGCAATTAGATTAGCGGCTGGTGGTTCTGGTTCAGGAAACGACGATTTAACACTTACAGGTGGAGATGCGATTACAATTACTCGTACTTCTGCCACTGGACTTACTGTTGCCCATACTGATACATCAACACAAGGAAGTGTCGATAATAATGGAAACACATTCATCCAAGATATTACACTTGATACATTTGGACACATTACTGCTATAACAAGTGCAACGACCTCAATCGGTGATGCTACGATTACTATCGCAGGGGGTACTGATTTACAAAATTCTGCTGGTGCTTTTACAACTAATCAAACTGGTAATGAAACTATTACCATCAATCACTCAGATATAACAAGAACTGACACGACATCTACTGCGACTCCAGCGTATGGTGGTACATTTACCGTTATTGATGGCATAACGACTAATGCACGTGGCCACGTTACAGCAGCTAATGTTAAAACAGTAACAGTTCCTGCTAGTGATAATACAAATACAACATATTCTATCAGTACAGTCGCCGGTGGTGATGCTGTATCAGAAAAAATTCGATTAACTGCTGGAGGTTCTGGTTCAGGAAACGACGATATTACCTTGGCAGTAGCACAAACTGGTAGTACTGACGGTCTTGACATTTCTGAAAGTGGTGATACAATCACCTTTGCCCATCACGACACATCTACCCTTAGTGGTGTACAAGGTTCAGCTGGTATTGCAAGTGTCACCGTAGATGAAATGGGTCACGTCACAGCAGTATCTACCGCAACATATAATAATTATGTTCACCCTGCTTACACAGGAAGAACAATTACTGTCAATACTTCAGGTGTTGATGTGCTTGATACACTGAATATCACGGTAGACACCATCGGTTCTGTTACGGTTGCAAATGCTGCAACAAGAACCTTGCCTAATGCCTCTAGCGGGACTACGGGTGTAGTCAGCACCGGCACACAGACCTTCGGTGGCACCAAAAGTTTTGCTGGTGATATTCTACCGTCTGTTGATAATCAACGTAACGTAGGAACATCTACTTACACCTGGGCTAATGGTCGTTTCACTAATTTCACCGTTGATAATGTACTTACTGTTCGAGGTGCAATAGACCTAGCCGACAATGATGATTTGAGAATGGGTACTAGTGATGACTATATAATTGATTTTAATGGATTAAATCTAGTAGTACACCAAAACATTGGCGGTAATGTTATAATTACAGACACGTCCAATAATACGAAATTTAATTTCGACCCAACAAATAGCGATTTCACTATTAGAGGAGCATCTGGTGGAGAATCATTGATTCTTGAGAACACCACAACCAGCTCTGATTGGGACGTAGGTGATTTTCATGGTATTATAAGATGGTCTGCGGAAGGCGATATAATAACCGAGATTGAGTCTAGACAAACATTAGGAAATCAGGTTGACCCTTACGGCGGTTTCGTCGTTGCCACTGGCACCGGGTCTAACACCCCTGAAAGAATGGTAATTGATCATAATGGTTGTATTACCATGGTCGCTGGAGGCACCACCGCGAGCAGTACTCTCAATTTCCTAGCCGACCCAGGCACTTCAGATGATAGAATTAATTTATCTCTACAGCAAGAATTTAGAAGAACGACTGGGGAAGCTGATTTGGGAACCGCAGTGGTTTTATCTGGTGTCGCCAGGGCAGTCCTGACGAACAACCAAGATTCCGATTTATTTACCATCATAGGGTCTACTAATGTAAACCCTCGATACTTTGCAAATGCTTCAATTTCTTTATATAAACCCGCCGGGGCCGCGGGGGAAGGCGGTATAAAATTTTCTACGGGCAAGCATAATTTCATCACTCCCAGCACCTTAACCGAGAGGATGCGTATAACCGAAGACGGCAACGTCGGGATCGGCATTGTTCCAGATTCTAATAGTAAACTCCATGTCTCAGACGATACTTCTTCTTTAGATGACTACACAATTCATATTGAGTCACATACTCCTGCTGTTGTTTTTCAAGATATTACATCAGCATCTACAGACTTTGCTATTCAAGCTGATGGCTCTGCTCTTATGTTCCGTTACGGAGATGCCTCAACAGGAACGCAGTTAGGATTTGAAGCCATGCGCATCGAAAGCGGCAATGTTGGGATTGGTACATCTCCGGGAGAAAAGTTAGACGTTTATGGCAACGTAAAGATAGGCACAACCGCAAACAGCAATATCTTAAATCGCTCTAGTATTCATTGGATAAATTACAACGGCGGGAACGCTACCAACGACACTTTTGTTCGTGTGGCTTCTGTATCGGCGGCAAGTATTGGGCAAACTATCAGCTTCCATACTGATAGCGAGGAGCAGATGCGCATCGATGCAAACGGCAAACTTCTTATTGGAGATACAGGAAGTCAGACCGATGATTTATTACAGATAGAAACTCCTGCTAGTGGCGGTGGTCACGGTATTCAGATTAGAAGGAATGATTCCAACACAGACCAAGCCGTTGGACACATTCAGTTTGGAAATAACGCAGCCACTGACCTTGCTTCTATCTCTGCAAAAACAGACGGTGCAACGGATAATGGCCATTTGTTGTTTAACACTTCTGAAACGGGGGGAGCACTCACCGAACGCTTGCGCATCGATGCAGAAGGCAGCATTCTTCTACAAAATGGTAGTCCTGAATTTCATTTCGGAACTACTTCTGCAACACATTATAACTGGAGAGTTGCGGCTCAAGAATCTGTAGACAAAGGTTTTGAAATTTCAAGCGGGACTACTTCAGTGGGATCTGGCGCGCTTGCCGACACTTACACCCCTCGCTTTACAATTCTAGGGGACACTGGCTGGGTCGGCCTCGGAGTAAATAACCCGACAGCTGCTAGACTTTCAATCCAGCAAGATGATGCCAGCGGACATATTGCTATGATTCGTTCAGGAAGCGCCACAATAACAATGATTAACTCGGCCGGGCAAGGCCTTGTTAGTGGCGGGTGGAGTCCAAGCGTCGATGATTCGATTGACTTGGGCAGAGGTGATAAAAGGTGGGACGACATCTACGCCACCAACGGCACCATCCAAACCTCCGACCGCAAAGAAAAGCAAGACATTGAAGCCTTATCAGACGCAGAACAACGTGTTGCTGTAGCAGCTAAAGGCTTACTGCGTAAGTTTAGATGGAAATCTTCAGTAGCTGAAAAAGGCGACGAAGCTCGTATCCACTTTGGAATCATCGCACAAGACTTACAAGATGCATTTACGGCTGAAGGTTTAGACGCTGGACGCTATGCAATGTTTATAAACTCTACTTGGACAGATGAA
>Ga0222718_10005230_pt1 | contig 10579 bp, 7 predicted proteins | sample C33_27DmetaG_FD_165045 | JGI IMG/M metagenome (GOLD analysis project Ga0222718, IMG submission 165045) | Estuarine water microbial communities from San Francisco Bay, California, United States - C33_27D | ecosystem: Environmental > Aquatic > Marine > Unclassified | place: USA: California... | reverse complement strand
ATAAATTAACGAATGTTGATGGTTGGATTCGTGAAGTAAAGAATCCACCAGAGGACTTAAAGGCGAGAAGGGGGAAACCGCCAACGTGGTATAAAGAATACGATGTTCCACAGTTTGAACGTATGATTTCTAATCCAGATGGTGCCGTAATCAGGGAGAAGGAATCAGAATATCAAAAGAACCTAGATAACATGACAAGTGAGATACCAATAATAAATTTGGATTTAGAAAACGACAAATAGGCATTGTAAATTATTCTAAAATTGTATTTTTATGTATTGGGCAAAAAGGTGTTTCAACTTTTCCAATACTTACCCAAAGGATTTCACCCTCATGTATTAATAGATTACACTTTTTGCAAAACAATTTTATCCTATCCTCTGGCAAGAAAAACTTACATAATTTTATCACCTAGTTTATATTCAAAAATTAGAAATTAAAAAGTGGAATAGCTGAATTTTTACAGACAGCTATTACACTTTCTTGTTGATACTCAACGAAAGGACAAAGTATCAACTTTCTTTAAAGAGTCAACAGTTTGACCTCTTTGTATTTCATTTTTAACCTTATTCATACTTCTTATCGTATTCTCGACATAAGCGTTAAAGTATTTCTTGTATAGAAGGTAATTCGGATCGTCCATCAACTCCCAGGCTTTGATTACAGTGCTAATTGAAACACCATACCATTTTGATTTTTCATTATTACATTCAACCTCCGGCATAGTTAAAGACATTAAATCTCTAACTAGAGACTTGCTCGGCTTTCCATTTATGTGACCTACCTGTTTAAAGTTGCAAATATGTTCGTATGCTGACAGGTAGGCAAGTGTCATTCTTGAAATATTCGAGCCACCCTTCCTTGTCGTTGGATATTGTCCCAAAAATGACTTAGTTCTACCAGTTGGATATACCTCAAGTTCATTAATATTTTTTCCAACCACTTCTAAATCAATATTTGATGAGCAACTAAATCCTGTTCTTGTAAACGTAGCGTAAAAATGTAATTTTTTACCTTTATAATTACCCAAGTAGAGTTTTGTTTTAATTTCAGTAAGTTTTTTTGAATTCTCTAGACCTATGTTATTAAAAATAATTAACTCCTCCTTTCTTGATTTTCTCTTTAGTTCTATGTTGTTATCGGCTATATGCATGCATTTCCTTCCTTTTTGACTTATATTTCTTTTAGTTTGCACACAACAAAGTCAGCAGTTGTGATTATTTTGATAGTTTGCCCGTAAAAAAGGGCATAAAAAAACCGGCTTTCACCGATTAGATATCATTATATCATACTTCACCTGAAAAATCAAATTGTGGTGTTTCTCAAGGAAAATGATAATTTTGGATGTATATTTCGCTGGTGTCGTTTAATCGGTAACTATACTAGTTAAGAACATGGCAATACTTTTTCCTGAAAATCCAAATTTTGTGAATACTTCAGAAAAATTAGTGTTTGAGAAATTAACAAATTTAAGTGATTCTTGGCACATATATTCAAATATCCAACAGCATATTACTTTATTTGAAAAAGTCAGTAGAGGAGAAATTGATTTTATCCTTACACACCCCCATCTTGGAATTGTTCTATTAGAAGTAAAAGGATATGGTGTTTTTTTTGAGAATAACACATGGCACAGAACAGAATCTGACAACATAGGAAGAAACTACACAAAAAAAATTAAAAGTCCGTATAAACAAATAGAGCAAGCCCGTGGGAATATGTTGGATTTTCTTCATCAGAACGAGAGTGTTTTGAGCAATGTAATTAAAGTTGGTAAAGATTGGAGTAAACTTTCAATTCATACATTTGTTGTTTTTCCTTACTTGCCAGATTTTGAAAATTTGGGAATGGAGTCCGAGGAAAACAATACGATAACCCAATTGGATATAGAAAATATCTCAAATTATTTTCATAAACATATTTCAAATAAAAAGTTTGGCGAACTGAAAGGCATGCAAGATTTATTTAAAGAAGTTGTTGCACCAACAGTTAATACAGCACCCTTAAGGGGTTTAACAAAGAATATTGAAAAACAGCTCATGTCATCTACTCAAGAACAATCTACAATTTTAAATGCTGTCCTTGAGAACAACTCAAAGATATTTGTTACAGGGCCTGCTGGATCTGGGAAAACAGTTTTAGCAGTCGAAGCTGCAAAAGCTGCCGCAGAGGCTGGTAAAAAGGTTTTATTTCTCTGCTACAACCAAAAACTCAGTAGGTTTTTGAAATCCCTTCTAGAGGAAAGACTAAATATAAATGTTTATTCTTTATTTGGTTTTTTTGCGAAGATTGATATAAACCTAAAAGATGTTGGAACAACTAATTTATCTCCAAAAGAATCTGCACCAATAATTGCAAAACTAATGGATGATAACTTTGATAAGTTTCAAATAGACTTTGATGTATTGATAATCGATGAGGCTCAAGATTTTTCACCTTTATTTTGGCCAACTTTTGAATTGTTAGCTGAAAATAAAAAATGGTATATCTTTGCAGATAAAAGGCAAGCTATAACCCACAATGACTGGAGTCTGCCATCCTTAAATGAGGAGAATTGGCTAACATTTCCCTTAACAAAATATTTAAGAAGCACTAAAGAAATATCTGAAAAAGTTCTAGATGTTTATGATGATGATTATCTCTCCACATCTGTATCTGGACACCAGCCAGAATTCAAAGAGATAGAAAGTGGTAAGTGGAGCGAGGCGCTTGATAAATTAAGTATGGAGTTGCACAATCTACTAGAAGATGAAAAATATCATCCAAATCAAATACAGATACTAATTCCACACAGCAGATATTTAGAAGATGTTGAACAAGCCAAGTACTCCCCGAATAAAAAAATTGGAGGAATAAAAGATATCAATATTGAAAGTATTTATAAATTTAAAGGACTTGAAAGTGAAGTGGTAGTGATGATAGTTCCAAATATTACTAGTTTAGAATCAGAGACAACATCAGATATAAAAAGTCTTATGTATGTTGGTATGTCAAGAGCTACAGCTTTGTTAACAATTATCGGAGATAAGGAAGTTAAAAAGTTAGCTAACTGGAACTCATAAGTGTTCTATGGAAATTAGTAAGCCTAATCGAGTTTAGGTTCTGATAATGAAGATGAGTTAAGCTTGGTGATCCGACAACAATACTTAAGCACTGTGATCGAGATAGTGCAACGTTCATTCTGTTGAAATTTAAGATAAAATCTATTCCCCTTGGAGCTTCTTCATAATTTGATGCTGCCAAAGAAACTACTACAACCGGAGCTTCTTGCCCTTGAAACTTATCCACCGTTCCAACTCTATAACCTTCTCCTAAATTTTTTGATAATTCAAAGACTTGTAAATTATATGGAGACACAATCAAAATATCTTCTGGTGTAAGAAGTCTCTCGTTTTGGTTATTTATAAGTTTTGTAGATAATAAAGTTTCGACGATCTCTGAAACTTTTTGTACTTCCTCGATACTAGCTTGAGTGTTTCCTTTATGAGGAACAGATAAAAATTGTATTCCTGTTGATTTAAATTCTTTACTTTTGTGTATAAGATGACGATCATTCGTTATGTTATGATTATTTAATTTTTCATCATAGAAATAACCAGATATAAACCTATTAACATCCTCATGCATTCTAAAAGTTGTATCAAGAAATATACCTTTGTCTTCTGGAAGAGTTGTTTGTTGTTCAATTAAATACTCAAAGGTTGACAATCCATTCTCGTTTGGATGAGATCCATTTCTAACTTGTGGTAACTGGTTTGGATCACCAATTAAAATAAGGTTTTTAGTTGATCGAGCAGTAGCCAGAGTAGTTATTATTGGCACCTGTCCAACTTCATCGATTATTAGATAGTCAAAAAATTCTTCATATCTGTGATGACAGATTTTATTTACACTAGTAGCAACAAGGTTAAAGCCTAAAGCTTTATCATCACTCGATAGAATTTCTAATGAGTCCAGACTTTCAATTTCGTTTTTAAGATCTCCACTAAATCCTGAACATGCAATTTTCTCTTCATTTAAGTGTGGAATAATCTTTTTTACTAAATTTAAAAGGGCAGCGTAGCTTGGTGCAGCAATTCCAATTTTTTTTCCAGAATTGCCTAACTCAGCTGCAACTTTTCCCAGAATTGTTGATTTCCCAGTTCCTGGTGGTCCCTGTATTGGTAAATAAGAATTATTCATAGATTCTGAGATTTTTAATAACAGTTCAAATGAATCGTCCTCTTTTGTAAAAGATGAAAAATCAATATCAGACTTTTTTAGAATTAACTGCTGCACAAGGTTAGGTAGCGATGCACTTTCAACAAGATTGCTAGCTATATCTTTTATTGAGTTGTATGAATTTATGTGTACAAATCTTAATTTAAATGGCAGCGGATGTACGAAGCCTGTTAAATTTTTATTGTTAAAGACTTCTCCACCTGCACGCTCTTTTAATTCTTCCATAGACTTTACACTTATTGAGAAAGTCATAATGAATGGTTTAAAAGTTATTTCCTCAACGCTAACAGTTATTTCCTCCTCTTGAAAACTACTCTCCGAATGTGTCAATAAAGTAACTTCAGATCCTTTTTTTACTTTTTTAAAAGTATTGTCATGGCACTCACAAGAGAAAATATACTTTTTATCTTTTATAGTTGGAAAATCTTTTAATGAAAGTAAGCCAAAAGCTGTAGGTTCATTAATTTTATCTTCAACTGGCATATCCCTTAGCTTGAAATACTCTTGCCATTGAACTCTCTCCTCTCGTCTATAGTAACCAGGCATTGTAGAGACAAATTCGATCACATTTTGGGGTAGGTCTGTATTTTGAATAGCTAATACCTGTTGTTCAAGGTCTAAAAGTTCCATATCTTCTAACTCATTTTTAGATGGCTCACTACTGCTAATTGATTCCTCTAGGGAGACTGTATCAATAAAATCATAGTCAGATTGCTTTTTCCTAAGCCAGTTACAAACTACCTCTGTTGCGTAGCAGTCATCTTTGTTATAGAGTAAAATTTCATTTTTTAATTTCTTTTTTTCCTCAATATCTCCAGAAGTTAGATACCTTTCAAAATAAAATATTGAATCCATTCCTGAACTTAAATCCAGCTCTCTCTTGTATCCAGCAACTTCCTCTATTCTTTTAATGCTGTAAGAGTCCTTGCCAACAATAAATGCCTTTCGTACTACTGCATAAAGGTCAACTAACCTATCATCGTTCAACCACTTATCGATTTCAATCTCATATTTTCCAAATTTCTGAGCTGATTTTAGTAATGAGGTCTTCTCGTAATGTGCATAATGATAGATTTTTAAATTAGGATATTTTATAATTCTATCTTCAATCCACTCTACGAATTTACAGAATATCTCTTCTTCTTCATAATGATTGTCAGCCCAGAGATCATCTTTAAACTCCATCTCTCCATTACTGTTTTTATAAGCAGCACCGTATAAATACTCCATAGTTTCAGAACTTCTAATATCATAAAATGGGTATCCCTCTAAATCAAAGTACACATCTCCAGGATTTTCCTCAGGCAGCATTGTGTGTAAATGGTAAATTGACTCGTCACCATTTCTGAGCTCAACATGAGTATTTTCTTCCGTTGATTTTAATTGTGCATTAGCTTGTCGTTTAATTTTATCCAATGACTCTGTAGTTAGCTTTGTGAAGCTTGTTTCTTTTATCTTTGGGACTGTATCTATTGTTGTATAGCTTTCTTTTTCTAGAATTTCTATTTGCCTGCTAGAAATATCAGCAATGAGCTCCAAAGATCTGTTTTCTTCCCAGTATAAATTGGCTGCTTGAGAGTACTCTTCAAAAGATTCCCATTTTTTAGGTCTAGGAATGGTGTCTAGAGAATACGTTTGTATAGATTCTAAAAACTCATCTTTTAAGTCTAAAAAGAATCTATAGAATTCTTGTAATTTAAAACTTTCAACTTCTTCATTCCCAAGGAAAAACCACCCTTTTTTTGGTAAACCTTCCTGATACTCCTCAAGCATCCAAGAATATCCGCAAACCTGTAATAAAAATTCAGGCTTAATCTGTTTTGCAAGTTTGGCGTCCATAACTTCATACAACTGCTGCTTATCATCAAATATTAAAAAATCAGCTCTGCCTATGAAGTTTTCTCTTGTCAATGTTGGCTGAACTATAACCTGTTTTTTTTGAACAATCAGTTCTTTGCTTTCACTGACTGCCTCTAAAGGATTTGTAATTGATTTAACTTCTTCATAATTGTTTATCAGATATCTCTTTGCATCTGCTTCATTTTCCTCAGAGCGAAGTTGGAGAGAAGTGTTCTGAATCAAATTATTTTCTACTGAGATATGTCCTGGGTTCTGTAAGTTTGACCAAGTAGCATATGAAGCATATGGTGATTTGAAGTACTGTACAATGTCTGAAATACTAAATTGAAGCTCGTTATCAATTATTTTCATATTTTACATATTAGCTAATAAGGTGTTGAGTTGAGGCAAGACTAAATTTTTTTGTCTTACTTCGACCTTACACTATTTAATAATGACAAACACTGAGAAAAAAGTAATGACACTTTTGGTTTTAATACTATTTGTTAATGGGTTGTTTGTTTTAGCTAATAACTCAAACATAATAGGTTATCTTTTCAATTTAAATCCAGAAAATACTTCAAGTACGCTTATCATTTTTTCCTTACTAGGTTTACATGCCGCCTTTGCTCTTTTAACTATGTGCTTGAGCCTTATTGGTAGCAGATTCATATTCAGATATTACACACTCGGGTATAGTTTATTAGCGCCGACACTCTTCCTTTTTCTAAATTTTAGAGCAATTATTTCATATCAAACTGACTCTGATTACTTCCTGCCTTTTTCTCTTCTGGCATATTATTTATTAAATAAGAAGCGTGGGGAGATTCAAAACGGCATCAATGTGTATATAAAAACCTTAGTAAATCCCCTTGATACTGTTTGGTATTGATAGCTATGAAAATATACCCAACAAGAAAAGAACAGGGTATTCTCGAAAAACTTTTATGAGAACAGATATAAAAATCTATCAGTATTTGACCTCCACAAAAAACTTATCTTCAAAATAATGACTAAGGGTATACTTTAAAAAAATCAAAACTACAATTTAATAAAGAAAATGAACAATTTTCAACCTACACGGAAGTTATCAAAAAAGATCCACTATTTATTTTGTTAAATAAGATTAAAAAAGCATAAATTGTCTCTTTAAAACTTTATTATTAGTTTATGACAAACAATCTTTATACAAAAAATAAGAAATATTTAGCTGAAATTTTCTCTTCATCAGAAGTAAAGCAGTTTGAAAAAAAATTCTCTCAAAAGAATTTTACAAACCTACAAGACGAAATACATTTTTTTAATAATCTTTATGAAAGTATTATTAAGTCTAAGTTTCAAAAAGAATATCAAAATGCGGACAAAGGACTAAATAATTTTTTAGGAAACAAGGATGAAAATTTAAAAATTATTTGGGGAGACTGCTTGACTGCACTTAGAAAAATGGATAGTGAGTCCATTCAGCTTATGGTTACTTCACCTCCTTATTACAACGCTAGAGATTATTCTCAGTGGAAAAATATAGATGAATACTTAGAAGATATGAAACAAATAATCAAGGAGTCATGGAGGGTTCTGGACAATCATAGAGTATGGGTGTTCAATGTTGGTGATATATTTGGAAATCCCAATAATAAAACTTCATCAGTTTGGGGAAAACAGAGAATACCTTTGGGTGCTTATTTTACAACTATTTTTGAGGAAGAAGGTTTTACTTTTGTGGATGATTTTATTTGGGATAAAGGAGAAGTCCAAAGCCAGCGACAAAAAAATGCTAATAATCCATATCCTATGTATCAGTATCCAGTTAATTCTTACGAGCACATACTTATTTTTCATAAGCACAGATTGGATACAACTAAATTTCCCTGTCCTAGATGTGGAAGTCTTAATGTTAACGGTAACACACAATCTGAACCGGGTCTTCAAAGTTGGGAATGTAAAAATAATGACTGTCCTGAAAGAAGTGCCTCAAATAGAGGTAAAAGGTTCTCATTAAAAACAAATATGACTCAATCATCTGAATTAAGAAATTTAGAAAATAAAATTGATGAAGATTTTGTGAAAAAGTGGAGAAAAGATATCATCCCATTTTCTCCTGTAATCAAAATTAACTCTAAAGGAGAGAATACATTAGGACACACAGCGCCATTTCCGGAAGACATACCTGAATATGCTGTAAGAATGTTTACATATAAAGGTGAAAAAGTATTAGATCCATTTGCAGGTAGCTTTACGGCACCAAAAGTGGCAGCAAAGCTTGGAAGAATAGGGATAGGTGTAGAGTTGAACAAAAAAATGTTTGGTAAAGATATAAAAAAACATCTGGAAAAAATAGATAATTCATTGTTTGACCACCCAACAACATGGAATGAATTTAGCATTTTAAAAGAGAAAAAAGTAAATAGACAAAAATAGTGTCCTATGAAATAATTTAGGATCTAAACTTTTTTCTCCTATTGACTCTTAACTCTTCTTCAATAAAATATTCATCAAGGCTATAACTTTGCTGGACCATATTTGAAGATTGTTTCCCCCAAAAAAAGTTAGTTGGCCGTGCAGCAGAAACAATGTACTGATTTTTCTCATCAAATTTAATTATATTTTTATTTACAGGTTCATTGTGGCAAATAGCAACAGATAATGGATTACTATGATCATATTTTATATCAAAGTCTTCTACATTGAACCTTGTAACTTCAATTGGATCAATTAACACTCCCTTGTCCCAATTTAAAGAAGGATGGTTTTCACAGTATTCATACAGATTTTCATCATCGTAATTTCTACTTTTAAGATAAGAAACACACTCTTTTTTAACTTTACTCCAGTCTTCTTTTACATAATTATTAATATCATGACAATGAAGAAAAAAATAAAAAAGTGAAATGAGTATGTCTTTACACACTTCTTCATTAGCGTACTCAATAGCAGGATTAAATAAATATTGATTTTTGTAACCACTATGGCTTTCTATTGAATTTTGCTGCCCACCTTTAATCTCATAGTAAGAATTGCCAGTCCATTTTTCATTTCCTTTACCTACATTTTTTTTTGGAAATTTGGTATATGGTGAAACTTTATCTTTTCTAAGAATAGGTTTTAAGTCTATAGATGAATTTGTGATTTTAAATTTTTCAAAACTCTCTCTTGCGGCATTCGCACCAGGATCACCATCTTCTACTCTAAAACTTATTATAGAAGAGACGTTTTCATCCGACCCTAGTCTTTCTTTTAAATCCTGAAAAACACTATTCGTTGAAAATTCTTCATCAAGAAAATCGTTATTGATAAATTCTACACAAATTCCATTTTCAAAAGTATTTAATTGGTCTAAGGTCAAATTATTATTATAAACAGTCTTCCATGAAATTAACGCTCTGTTTTGTCTGTCTGTTCTTTGCTGAAATAAAATTTGGGGAACATCCACGGCGCTAGTTTTACCATTTATGTTATTAAATTTAGTCGAGATATTTTTACCTATATTATTTAGTATCGCATTGATTTTTCTAGTAATGTCCATATGATTTATGTTAGTTGTACAGATATAAACGAACAAATTATTCCTAAAAGCGTGTCAAAAAGGAGTTTCAAGAAAATTATTGTCATGCCCTAAAACTATAATCAAAGTGTATTGATAAAGATTGAAAAAAGAATCCAGCTTGCTTTTAAAGAACTTCTCATTACAGAAACTTGGAGATATCTCAAAACTCATTACAACTATGAAAGAGTGCTCTCTATTGCCTCGTTAATTGACAAGTATGATCCAGGACCAGACCCCTGTTATGAAGATTGTTCAGGTATGTGTTTTGGATGTTATGATGGCTACACGTTTTCTCTTGACTGGAGAGAGAGTTCAAATCTTAGAAGCAAAAAACCATTTAGTGATTTAACAGAGCACGAATTAACAAAGTTAGTTGAAGCTATAGATAATAAGATTCACAAATGTGATAAATGGTGTTCGAATTTTATTTGTTATAAATACACAGGTGAGACTTGTGGAAAAGAAAATTGTAATAATCTATTCATAAAAAATACAAAAAATGTAAAGTATTGCAGTGTTTGTAGACACAACATCGGGTATATTTTTCACGACCATGCAAAACCTCTTGAAGAATGGAAGTGTTATTGTACGCGATTTTTACCTGGACTTTTTTATGGTGAATTTTCAGAAGTAAGCATTCACGACCATTGGAAAGAGGTGAAAGACTGGTCTTGTTATTGTAAACATGGAAGTTACTTTATTAATCATGAAGCAAGAATTAAATATTATAAATCAATTGGAGACCCTTGGTTTGTAGGTTTCTGAAAAACCACTATGGGAGCTACAGGATTTGAACCTGTGACTTCTTCCTTGTAAGGAATGAATCATTAAATATTAGTAATGAAATTTCAGAGAGCTAAATTAGAATATTTCATCATCTAGATAAAAAGGATTTATGAGCACCTCAATATATGTTCTTACAGTATTTCCTTCTGCATCTTTTTTGACAAAATCATAAACTATTGCAGAGAACAA
>Ga0222718_10005228_pt1 | contig 10581 bp, 5 predicted proteins | sample C33_27DmetaG_FD_165045 | JGI IMG/M metagenome (GOLD analysis project Ga0222718, IMG submission 165045) | Estuarine water microbial communities from San Francisco Bay, California, United States - C33_27D | ecosystem: Environmental > Aquatic > Marine > Unclassified | place: USA: California... | reverse complement strand
TGATGATGATTCTCTAGAACTTGTTATGAGTATTGGCGAGGTGGCTACTATACGTCATTTTGTTTCTAACAGAGACATACATATCTTCACGGCAGGTTCTGAGTTTTTTATTCCTACATTTGAGAACCAACCTATTACACCCACAAATGCTAGGGTAAAAAGACAGACTGCTTTCGGTTCTACATTTGTAAGACCGCAGCCTTTCTATGGTGCTACTATCTTTAGTCAGATTGGTGGCAAGATGATACGTCAGTTTGTATTCGATGATAGTGAGCAAGCTTATAAGGCTGATCCTATTTCATTGCTTTCTTCTCATTTAATAAGCGATCCTGTTCAAATGTGTGTAATTAGTGGTGCTGTAAATACCGCTGAATCATTTGTGTTTGCTCAGAACTTTACTGGTGAGATTGCTGTCTACAATCTTAACCGCATTGAGGGAGTTGCAGGATGGACAAGGTTTGAAACTAATGGATCATTTCATTCTGTTACTGCTATTGGTAATCGTGTCTTTGCTGTTGTTAAAACAAATCTAGGATCAGGAACAAAAAGTTTTGTGTTTACTGAATTAAACCAGAATGTAAGTTTAGATCTTGGAAATACATATACTGGTACAGCAGGAGTCTTTACTGTATCAAACTTTTTCGAGAATGGTGCAGAGGTCGATGTAATAAGCGCGACAGACTACTTAGGTAAGTTTACTGTGTCTGGTGGTCAGATTGATGTTTCGGCTGTAGACGCCTCTCTTACAAGCTGTCAGGTAGGTTTTGGTTTTGACGTAGAGTTGAAGACTAATCCAATAGATGTTAATACTGCTATTGGCCCAGAGACAGGGCAACCTAGAAGTTTATCTAGGGTAATACTAGATTTATCTGAGACTCTTTCTGTTTCAGTAAACAACAAAAAATTAATTATAAGAAAAGTAAACAATGACTTTAGCCAACCAAGGCAAGCGGTCACAGGTAAAAGGGAGTTCTATTTATTGGGATATAATAAAGATCCTCAGATTACAGTAACTCAAACTGCACCTATGTTTATTCAAGTTAATGGTTTAGTCGCGGAGGTGTCTTTCTAATGGTAGCAATCCCACCAATAAATCCTATTACTGCTGTAACAACTTTTTTTGGACTCTTGGGTTCAAAGAAACAATATGATTATCAAAAAGCAGAAGCTCAAAGAAGAGCGGAGCTTGGTGTATTTGATGCTAGACAAAAAGTTAATGAACTTTTCTTAGCAAAGGCTCAAGCAATAAGCGAAGGCAACCGCAGACTAGAAGATATGCAAGTTGCTGAATCTCAAAACATTGCTCAGTTTAGTGCGCTAGGAAGAAACGATAGATCAGTAGATGCCTTTCTTAAAAAGAACAGACAAGTTGTTGCTGAAGATTTAGAAGATCTAGAGCGTATGTCTAATTTGCAATCTGCTAAGTATGCAACTGCTGCTGCTGTAGATTACAAGTATGGGCAGGGTGCTGCATCAGGAATAAGAGCAGAAGCTAATATAAACTTATTAAGCAATCTATCTAGTTTGTTAAAAAATATAGATATAACGTAAGGTCATGTTATGGGTGTAATTAAGGAAAGAAGGCAGGTAGGTAGTATAGGGCCAATAGGTGTTGTTAGCTCTAGAGGTGGAGATGCTGAAAGATATAGAAGATTAGCTAATGCTACTGATAAACTAACTAAGTTAGCATTTGAAGAAATGGGTAGACAGTCTGCGATGAGTGGAGCCCAAAAAGCTCAAGAAGTAGATATTAAAAAAATTACTACAATTAATCCAGAAACAGGAAAGCCAGAGGCTTTAGACTGGATTAATAATGATAGGTTTATTGGCAGAACTTCTGCTCAAGCTTATGAAGAAGCTATAGCTAAAAGATTTGAGTTTTCTGTTAATAATGAAATTAAACAAAAAGCTTCCGAAGTTGCTTTAAAATATAAAAATCAACCTAACTCTCATATTTCTTATGAACAAGAAATGAATACATATATTGACGGTATGATGAAAGCTTCCGAACAAGGAGGCAAGTCTACCGCTTTTACCAATTATATTTATCAAGCAGGCGTAGGTTACGTTGCCGCAACAAAAACGAATATGATGGAAGCTGATAAAGCTAGAGAAGATGCTATTACTGCTAGGGCTATTATAGGTAATGCAGACGACCTTAATGAAATAATAAAACAAAAAGCATTTAATGGCGAAGATGTTTCTGATCTTATTACAAAAGGAAATTCTGAAATACTAAGTGGTACAACCGCAGGAATATTAACAGAACAAGCCCCCAAAAGTTACGACCCTAAGTTTACCTCTTCAGCCGCTATTGGAGTTCTTCAAAGAACCTTTGAGGGAAATCATAAACTTGCAGTAAATGTTACGGAAGCTCTTATTACTGGTAATCCATCTGCGCTTACAGAGGAAGAAAGAACAGTATGGGATCAAGCTACAAAATATATGACAAAAACTGTTACTGTTGAAGGAACAAATAAAACTTATGAAGTTATAGATTCTGAAGCACTAGCTATAGCCGCAACTTATGCAAAGGGATCTGCTCAAGTACAAGAGAACAACTATAATGATCTTATAAAACAAAATGCTTATATAAACAATTTAGCAACTGAAGAAATTATAAGTGAGTCAATTTTTCGAGGTGTTGATGCAGGAGATGTTTTTGCAAATGAACAAATTTCTGTTGAGTCAAGAAAAGGTATTTTTGTAAAAGAAGCAACCGACTCTATCTCAAGACTTAGAAGTTTTGCAGACGAACCTCGTAATGATGTAACTGATTCTGAAAGATTAAATGGCGAAAGAGAAATAAGAGAAGCATACCAAAAGACTGCAATGATAAATGCTTATAACAATATGCAAGGACAGCCAGATGAACTTCAGAAAATTATAAATAATGCAATTGACACTGGGGATACTTCTGGACTTACTGGTGTAGCTCGTCAAGCTGTTGAAGCAATAATAGAATTAGGTGATGGCACTAAAAGTAATAATGAATACCTTGATAGTATATCAAGTGACTTAAAAAATAATGACTTAAGAACTAGTGAAACATACAGGGCTGAAAGAAAAGCGTATGAGTTGCGGACAGCACAAGAATTAATAAAAACTATTAGTATGCAGAAAAGCGGATTAGCTGCTGAAAATGAGTTTTCTCAATTAGATAACTTGCTTAGTCAATCTAACTTTCTAAGTGGGAATGAAAGATCATCAATTAGAACTGCTGCCCTTAATGCTACAGCTGATGTAACATTACAAGGTTATAAATACTTATACTTAGGTAATAGGAAAGTAGATTCGAATGATTTAGCAATTGCTGCTAAATATGCAGTAGATGGTGATGCAAGTAAAATTGCAGAGCCTCTTAGAAAGCTTGTAGATACAGCAAAAGAAAGACAAGGAAGCGCAGGTTTTGTTGGTTCAAAATTAAGTGAGCTTCAAGGCAAAGCGGCAAATTTAGAAAGAATTGAAAAAGAAAGAAATGAAGTTTCTACTTTAATATCTACTTTAGACAGTGAAGTTGCTGCTTTAGATAACTCTAAAGAAAATAGAGAAAGACTAGAAAAATTAATCTTATCTAATGCAAACAATGATCCTGCTTTTTACTCAAGTGATGCTGTCTTAGATTCTAGAAATGTTGCTGCTAGTATTGTACATAAAGGAATTAGGGTAGGTTTAGTTCCACCAACCTTGTCGCAAACTTTTGATTTGCTGTCTAGAGGTGGTGGTAATCTTTCAGAAGAACAGGCTATAAACATACTTTCTTTGTATGCCAATTTTAGTAACCAGCCATCAGGTGAAACAACTGTTAATATGTTTACTGTTCACGGCTCTTTAAAATCTGATACTATTGCAAGATTAGAAGCTATCTATCAAATACATTTAGCTACTGGCGATTCTATTGTTGGTATTGCAAGCGACAGATTTGAGTTAGATAAGTCAGATAGAGCTTCTATGTCTAAGGCATTTGGTGGCACTACAGAGGAATTTGTTATCGCAGCTGTGCCTGATGCTGCTCAAAATCCATCTGCAAGAAGAATGTTAATACCTTTAGCGGAACATTTATACGGACCTAAATTTGATGCGGAACAAATAAAAAGCACTTTGGAATCATTTTATGACAAAACATTTAAAGAAACCAAAGGGTACGTCATTGAACCAAACTCAATATCAGGATCTAGATCAAGGTCTGCTTTAGATGCAACTTTACCTAATAGGGAAGTCCAAAGCTATTTTATTAATTACGTTAATACAGAGTTATTAATGAAGGGTGCAGGAGTAGGCTTATCAAACTCTAATATTGATAATAGGGCATTTTTGATTCCAATGCCTACCTCTAGTACAATCGGTGATTATATGGTTGTAACATATGATGGCGGTATTCTTGTTCCTGTTCTTAATAAGCAAGATCCAGACAATGTTATTCCTTTTTATTTTTCTACTGCTGAACCTGATGTAATTAACTTTGCTAGAAATATTGCTGCAATAGAAACAAAAACCCCAAGAACAGTTGCTGAAGTTGCTGAGTTAAGACAGCAACAGTTTCACTCCCCTGAGTTGGAAGGTGTTAGAATAGGATCTGGTCAAGTAACTGATATAGGTATAGCTACTTATCAAACAGGTAAAAAACTTTACAATGGGGCAAGAAGTTTTATTAAAGAGATACTTAGATGAGCGTAGATTTAACAAGACAGCTAAGAAAGATCTCTCCATTAGGTCAGGACATTTACAGCAATAGTTATGATGTAGGTACGCTTGAGTCTATGGGCGCTCAGTTAGGGTATTCTTATGCTCCTATAATTGATGCAGTTAAAAATTATAATACCTTCGGTTCTATGGAAATGGATATGAATTACAGTCCATTACAAGATATGGAAGGTTATGAAGATCATTTTGATTCTTTGGTTTATGCTAAAAATCAAGATCACATGAGTGTTCTTAAAGATCAAATTGATAAAAACCAAGAAAGAAGAGAAATACTTTCAAACTCTACTTTTGTTCAAGGTCTTGTCGGTGGTTTAGTAGACCCTATAAATTTAGTTGCCCTTCCTTTTGGTGGTCCAACAGTAGGTTTAGGGAAGTCTTTGGTAAGAGGTGCTTTAGCCGCAGGAACAACACAGGCAGGGTTAGAAGCAATAAGATACCCAGTAGATCCTTTAGCTACTGTTGGTGAATCTGCAATAAATATAGGCGCTACTACAGTTTTTGGTGCAATGATGGGTACTGCAATTAGTGTTCCATTAACTAGGCGCGCGGCTGCACTTAGAAAACATATGGAAAGCCATGAAGAGTTTTTAAAAGAAGCAGGTCTGTCTCCTGATGTACAATATCTTACAGCAGATGATTTAGCTAATAAATTAAAAAGAGAAGATAGGTCTTTAGGTGCAATACCAGATAAAGATTTAGAATCTAATATAAATTTATTAGATAAAGAAGCTTCAGACATAGATGCTAGATTAAATGAACTAGACGGAAAAAGAAAAACAAAAAAAGTAAAAGCAGAAATAGAAAACCTTTCTGAAGCAAGAGCTAAAACTCAAAAAGAAATTGATAATATTAGATATGAAAGGGGTCTTAGATCTACTGAAGATAGCGATATAGATTTTGATAACCCTTATGACTTAGATCCTAATATATTTATTAACAGCCCATTTTTTAAATTCGTAACAACTCCATTCAAGAGAGTATTGCAATCAAAAATAGATAACATTGGTAAAAAGGCTATGGTTATGCTTGGCAATGATAGTGGTCTTGCCTTAGTTGCAAATAGAATAGGTGCTTCATTAGGTAAATCTGTTTATCAACAAGCCAAAGTTATGGAGGCTGAGTGGGTTCAATATAATAGACAAATGTTAAAGCTTTGGGGTGATGGCATAGGGCAGCAACCTACTATGATTTTAGGGTTAAATGTTACTGACGTTGTTCAAAAAGGATCAAAGCTAAAAAGCAAAGTAACTGGAAATGACACTAGCAGAACTTATGGAGATTTTCTGAAAGAAGCTAGTTATAAAAGAGTTCATGGGATTAAAGGCTCTAATAATTTAGAAAAACAAACTATTAAATTAATGGATGATTTTTATAAAGGCTTTGAAGAAAGGTTAATGGAAATTGGTTTACTTGGTAGTTTAAAAAAATTGCAAGACAGAAATGGCACGTTAAAAGGAAGGCTTATTTTTCTTGAGGCTAAGAAAAATCCTAACTTATACGAACAAAAAAAGATTGATTCTATAAAAGCTGAAATGGCAGAAAACGAAATGTCTATTGAAAGCATGTCTGATCAAAATTTTATGCCATCAAATGAAGATGTTTTTATGCCTCGTTATTTTAATATTGCTAAAATAACAAAAGACAGAGAAAACTTTGAAAAAATATTAAGGAATTGGTTTAGAGAAAATCCTTATATTTACGTCAGAGAAGGCGGTAAATATGTTAAGAAAGACCTTAGTAAAAACCCAGAGAAAATTAAAGATAGAGCTAAAGAAGCTACAGATAAAATCTTAGGTATACAAGATTTGGCTGATCCAGAATCAATTACGTATGGTTATGGTAAGTCTAAGCACCTTAGGCATAGAGAGTTAGATATACCTAATAAACTTATTTATGATTACATAGTGCAAGACCCTCTTGTTGTAATGAAAATGTATGCTCATAAAACGTCTGGTGTTTATCAATTTCATAAAAGATTTGGGGCAGGAATATCAGAAGTCCTTGATGATTTAGAAATGAAAATGACTCAAAAGGGCAACACTCAAGATGAGATTAATCTTTTTAGAAGAGATTTTAAGGGGATGTACGATAGAATTGTTGGTTCACCAATTACTGACATAAGTCGCATAGACAATAAAATGGCAAATTGGATGAAAGAAGCTGCTTACTTAAATTATTTAGGTGCTTCTGGTTTTTCTGCTATTCCTGATTTTGCTAGAATAATAATGGAGCATGAGTTAGGTGATGTTCTTAAAGCTACTACAGCTATTTTAGATCAAGACTCCATGACAGTTAAGCTTACCAATATAGAAAGAGATTTAATAGGAGAGGGAATAGAGCTAGAAATTGGTAGCTCTCATTTAAGGACTACAGAGCATTTAAGCAATAATCCTTTTAGTAATAGTTGGTGGGATTCTGCTAGAAATGCTTACAGTATAGCAAACTTACTTGGCCCTATGACCGCTATAGCTAAAAGATTAGACGGTATAGTTAGAGGGCATACATTACTAGAAATGGCTGTTAGAGTTTCTGATGGATCAGCGTCTAACCAAGACACAACTTATTTAGCAAGATATGGCATTGATATTCAAACCGCTAAAATAATTTCAAAGCAACCATTTGAAAAAGGTGATAAAGGTTTACTGTTACCTAATACAACTAAATGGGAAGATCAGGACTTAGCAGAAACATTTAGAACAGCTATGCAAAGCGGAATACTAAACACAGTGATGATGGGTACTCCTGCTGATAGACCACTTATTTCTGATGGGGTTGTTTATGTAAAACATAGTATCGCTAAAGTATTTGGATATGATGAAGACCCTATAGTAAAAGGATTTTCTAAAGTTGAAAGTGGTTTATTAGGTATGCCTTTTCAATTTATGAGTTATTCATTTGCAGCAATGAACAAGGTAACTGGTGCTTACTCTCAAGGGCAAATAAAAAATAGAATGGCAGGAGTTTTTGCTGCAATAGGTCTTGGGTATCTTTCTGTTCAAATAAAAACGCCACAGTTTGCATGGGAAGAAATGAGTTGGTCAGATAGATTTACTAGAGCTTTTGACCAAAGCGGTTTGTTATCTCTTTACTCTGATTTAATGTATACTTCTATTGGTACTTCTATGGCTTTAGGTCACGGAAATTATATGGATGGTTTAGTATCTGCTAAGTTTCCTCAACAAGAAAATACGTTTGATGCAATTACTGGCGTATTAGGGGCAGGAGCTAGTATTACTGCTGATTTAACTATTAATCCCGCTGTTGATTTTATTAATGGAGACTATGGAGAGGGTACTAAAACATTTTTAAGAAGTTTACCTTTTGCTAGGCTTTGGTTTTGGAAAGATGAGATGAACTCTTTTTCATTAGGTCTTTCTCGTTCTTTTTAATTGTGCGGATAGAATTGTTTTTTGTGCGTTGCAGCTTTTTCAATTGATTTATATTCTGCACTCAAATGAGGATTTATTATGACGATTAACATTGCAGATAATTCACCGCGTATTTCGTACACAGTAGCACAGGGGGCAACCCAAACAAGTTTTGCAGTACCCTTTGAATTTTTTGATAATGCAGATCTTAATGTTTTTGTAGATGGGACACTCAAAACAATTACTACTCACTACACTGTTTCGGGTGGCGATGGTTCTACTGGTACTGTTTCTATTTCTGTCACAGGTATCACTGGTGGGTCTACTGTTGTTATTACTCGTGATATTGCCTTAGAGAGAACAACTGACTTTCCTGTTTCTGGTGCATTTAATATTGTAGCTTTGAATACAGAGCTTGATCGACTCGTTGCTGTTGCTGCTGACTTAGATGATAGAGCATCAAGAGCCTTACAACTTACTGATTTTGATGTTGCTGTCTCCCTTGTTCTCCCCACGGTAGACACTCGTAAAGGCAAGACTCTTGCTTTTAACGCATCAACTGGCGCGGTAGAAGCAGGACCGAGCATCTCTGATACTCAAACTGTTTCTGCTGCGTCTGCTGACATAGCGTTACTTGCTGATATACAAGATGGAACTACAGCAACTAATGCAATAACTACTGCTGCAAGTAATAATGCAAACATTTCTACAGTTGCAGGAATATCTTCAAATGTAACTACTGTTGCAAGTAACAACAGTAACGTTACAACTGTTGCTACAGATTTAAGTGGATCAGATACTATTGGAACTGTTGCAGGTTCAATATCAAACGTTAATACAGTTGGTGGTAGTATTTCTAATGTAAATACTGTTGCTACTGATTTAAGTGGTTCTAATAATATTGGTGCTGTAGTTACCAATATTGCAAATATAAATACAGTTGGTGGTATCTCAGGTAATGTTACTACAGTAGCAGGTATCTCAAGTAATATAACTACTTTGGCAGGAATAAGTTCTGATATTACAGCAGTTGCTAATGTGGATACTGAACTTACAGCCGTAAGTGCTAAAATTACAGAGGTGCAAACAGTTGCTAATGATCTTAATGAAAGCATTTCTGAGATAGAAACTGTTGCTAATGATTTAACTTCTGGAAGTTTTACCGCAGGAACAGCGTATGATTTTGGATCTATAACAAACGCAACTACTGGGACATCTGGTTCTCCTGATGGTTTTATAGTTACTGTTTATAACAATCTTTCTGATATTACTTCTGTTGCAGGGCAAGTTTCAAACATATCAACTGTTGGTTCTATATCTAGCAATGTAAGTACAGTTGCAGGAATCTCAAGCAATGTAACAACAGTTGCAGGAATATCCGCTAATGTGACTAGTGTTGCAGGTGTAAGCTCTAGCATTCCTACAGTAGCAGGTATTTCTAGTGATGTGTCTACAGTAGCAGGTATTTCAAGCAATGTTTCTACGGTAGCTTCTAATGTTTCTAGCATAAATGATTTTGCTGCTCGTTACAGAGTTGGCTCATCTGAACCGTCCACAAGCCTTGATAATGGTGATTTATTTTACAACACATCTACAACGACTCTTAAAGTATATAATGGTTCTGCTTGGGAGGCAGGTGTAACGGCAGGTTCTGGTTTCTTAGCACAGTCAAGTAACTTATCTGATTTACAGAGTGCTTCTACTGCAAGGACGAATTTAGGTTTGGGAACTGCGGCAACATCTGCAACAGGTGATTTTGCGGCTGCTTCTCATACACATACATTATCTAATATAACGGATAGTGGAACGATAGCATCTCAAAATGCTAACAATGTAAATATAACTGGCGGCATCATTGATGGCGGCTCAATCGCGTAAGGAATAAGATATGGCAACTTCTATAAGATTACGAGGCGGTACAACATCACAGCATTCATCGTTTACTGGTGCTGCTAAAGAAGTAACCGTTGACACAACTAAAAATACTATTGTGGTTCACGATGGTTCTACAGCAGGTGGTATTCCTCTTGCAAAAGCAAGTGAGGTATTTGGTGGTACATACACAGGTGATGTAGATATAACTGGCGAGCTACTTGTTGATAGTTATAACGAAACTTACGCAGCCGTAACGTCTAGCTCTAACGCCACGACGGTAAACTGTGAGGCTGCTAATGCCTTTAGTCACGTACTGACAGAAAACACTACGTTTACTTTTAGCAATCCCCCTGCATCTGGTACGGCATTTAGCTTTAGCATTGAGATCATACAGGACGCATCAGCATCAGGCTTTAGTGTGACATGGCCTACCTCTGTAGATTGGCCTAGCGCCACAGCCCCAACCCTTACAGCAACGGCATCAGCTAAAGATGTGTTTGTATTTTATACTAGGGATGGCGGTACGAACTGGTACGGATTTACGGCAGGTCAAGCGTTAGGATAAACCAACATGGCAAGTAAAAAGAAATTACTCCAAGCAGCCGCAGGTAGTGCAGGTGGTGCAGGTCTTGAT
>Ga0222718_10005226_pt1 | contig 10587 bp, 5 predicted proteins | sample C33_27DmetaG_FD_165045 | JGI IMG/M metagenome (GOLD analysis project Ga0222718, IMG submission 165045) | Estuarine water microbial communities from San Francisco Bay, California, United States - C33_27D | ecosystem: Environmental > Aquatic > Marine > Unclassified | place: USA: California... | reverse complement strand
ACCGACGCGACGCGCGGCCCCGAGGCGACCCTGCAGCTGACCGGCGTGGACGTGCGCGGCGACGCGCTCGCGTTCGGCGTGGACGCGCCGCCCGGCCGCGTCGCGGTCCGCTTCGCAGCGCCGGGCGTGCTCCGCTCGTGCCGCGCCTCGCTCTCGCTCGCGCCTCGCGCCGACGGCGCCGCCGTGCAGGTCGACGTCGGCGCGCGCGGCGTGACGCTCGCAAGGCTGGCGCCCTGGCTCGAAGACGCGGGCCTGGCGAGCGTCCTCCGCGAAGGCGCGCTCGACTTCGAAGCCGTCGCCGACTGGCGGACCCAGCCTGACCAGGAGCTCGATCTGGAGGTTCGGGGCCTCCGTCTGACAGACGGCGAGACGTCCTGGCTGGCGCTGGAGCAGCTGCGGGCAGCCGACCTGGCGTCGAACCGCGGCGCGCTGCAGCTCGGCGCATGGGACGCGCGCGGGCTCGACGTCTTGGTGCACCGGCAGGAAGCGGGCGAGCTGCAGGTCGCGGGGCTCCAGCTCGCGGCGGCGCCTGAGCCAGCGCCGGCGCCAGCAGCGGCGGGACCTGCGGCCGCCGCATCGCCGGTCCAGCACGGCGCGCTCTCGCTGCGCGGCGCCGTGCTCCGCTGGACGGACGCGACGTCGGCAGGGGCCGCGCGCGCGCTGCGCGCAGACGTGCAGGTCGGCCCCCAGGCATCGCTCGACGCGCCCGTCGACGTCTCCGCGCGCGTCGGCCTGCTCGACGCGCCCGCCGCCGGGCTGGAGCTCGACGCGAGGCTCCAGCGCACCCCGTCACAGCTCAACGCCAAGGGTCGCCTGCGCGCGGCGGGCCTCAACGCGGCGACGCTCGCAGGCCTCCTGCCCGATGGGGTCGCGTGCACGCTGGCGGACGGCTCCTTCGAAGCCGACGTGGAGCTGGAGCGAGACCGAGACAACGGCGAGTTGTCTGCCGCCGTCCGGGACCTGCGGCTCCGCGACGGCGAAGAGGTCATCGCCGCGCTGGAGTCGCTCGACCTCGCCGCGCCGCGAATCGACGCCGCGCAGGTGCACGTGCGGCAGCTCTTTGTGCAGGGCGTCCGCGCCGTGGTCGTACGCGACCGGGGGATGCTCGCGCCGCCGGGGCTGCGGATCACTGCCGCCCGGGCGGACGACCGGGTCGAGAGAGCCCCTGAACCGCGCGGATCTGACGGACTTCGGCTGCCGTCGCTGGACTTGGGCCGCGTCGCGCTCCGCGTCGACGACCTCACCGTCCGGGACACCATCGCAGCAGACCAGCCGCCGCTCCGGCTGCGCGGGAGCGTCGAGCTGGTCGAGCCCTGGGCCGGCGCGCCGGGCGAGGAGCAGGACGCGCCGATGCGGTGGCAGCTCCGCGCGAGCGTCGATCCCTACGGCGCCGACGTGACCGCCTCAGTCGACGTGGATCCGTTCCAGCTCGCGCCGGAGCTCGACGGCGTCTTCGAGGTCTCGGGGCTCGACACGACCCAGCTGCCGCTCGACGCGGCGGCGGTGCGGGGGGAAGCGACCGCGCTGCGGGTCCGCGCCGCGCTGCACGCCCGGCTCGACCTGCGCCGCCGCGACCCGGCGGTGTTCGACCTGAGCCGCACGTTCGGGGGCGAGCTCGTGCTCGAACAGCTGGCGATCGAAGACGCCGCGACCGGCACGTCCTACGGCGGCGCCGCGGCGATCGACGTGGTGGCGCGGGCGGTCGACCTGAGCACCGGCGACCTCCTGCTGCGCTCCGTCGATGTCGACGAGCCGTTCCTCGCGACGCGTCGCGACCACGAAGGCCTGCACGTCGCCGGCTTCGTCGTACAGGCCTCGGCACCCGAGACCGTCGCGCCCGTCGCGCCGTCCGGAGCGAGCGCGCCGCCCGCGCGCGGCGAGGTCGCCGTCGACCGCCTGCGGATCAGCGGGCTCGGCTTCGACCACCGGGACGACACCACGACGCCGCGGACGCACCTCCGCCTCGTCGACACGGACGGCGAGGTCGCGCAGCTCTCGACCGAAGCTTGGCGCGCCGCGCGGCCGCTGTCGTTCTCGGTCGCGGCGCGCGGCGGTGACGTCGAGCTCGATCGGCGCGTCGCGCACCCCTCGGCGCTCAGCGGCCTGCTGCGGTCGGGGACAGCTGCGCTGATGGGCATGCGCGACGAGCACGAGCGCGAGCTGCGTCCGCTCGTCGATCAGCTGACCGTGGACGGCCAGCTGGTGCTCTGGCCGCAGATCGAAGGTCGCGTCCGGGCGCGCGTCGACCGCCTCGAGCTGCCGGCGTTCCGGGGGCTCGCCGCTGGCGCAGGCGTGCAGCTCTCCGACGGCCTCTACGACGCGCGCGCAGAGGTCGACTTCCGCGGCTACGGCGGCGTCGGGATCCGGAGCGACCACGTGTTCACCTGGCTTGCCCTCCACGAGCCTCCCAACGGACCCCTGTCGACCTACCTCCGGCTGCCGGCGCCGCTCCAGACCGTGCTGTTCCTGCTGCGCAACAACGACGACCAGCAGCGCATCCCGCTCAACGTCGAGGTGCCGCGCGGCGAGCAGGGGCGCGCCGCGATCGCCGACGCGCTGATCGAGGGCCTCGCCAAGCTGATCGGGTCCTCCTTCGCCAGCTTCGGCCCGCGCGCCGTCGCCGCCCTGGCAGCCCCCGTGCTCGGCCGCGGCGCCGACGTGCCCGCGGTCACCGAGTCGGTCGCGTTCGCGCCCGGCTCGCCGCTGCCGGCCGCGGCCCCGCTCGCGCCGATCGTCGCGGCGCTCGAGGCGGGCCCGAACCTCGTCGTCGTCCTCCACCACTACCTGGGCGGCGAAGACGTCGACCACGCGCGACGGCTGGCCAACCCGCCGACCGAGGTCGTGCAGCAGACGGTGAGCGAGCTCTCGCGGCGGCGCGCGGAGCTCGAGGCCGCGCGCGCGCCGATCGCGCAGGACGTCGCCGCGCTCTACGCCGCAGGCAAGGTCCAGGAGGCGGTGCAGCGCCAAGAGGAGCTCGACCGCGTCGAGACCCGCCTGGGCGCGCTCCTGGACGCGCTCGGGGGTGCTTTGGAGCAGCTGGACGCGGACGACACCCGCGCCGCCGCCCGCCGCACGCGCGAGGCGGCCGGCGCGCTGGCCGAGGCGCGGCTCGACGCGGTGGCGGCAGCTTTACGCAAGCAGATGCCCGGACTTGACTTGGCGCGAATCGACCGTCGGGCGGGCAGGCGTCTCCCTGCCGCCGGGGTCGACGGCGGCGGCCGGGTCGTCGCGACGCTGCGGCGGCGAACGGCCCAAGCCATGGGCGCGAGCCGTCCGCGGCCGCAGCTGCGCCGATGAAGTGAGCGCACCCTGTGGTCGATCCTGCCCGGATGCCGTTCAATAGGGTGAACCGGAGGTCACGCGGCCTCCCGAACCCTACGTGCCATGAACCGAAGCACCCTCCGCACCGCATCGCTGGTGCTGGCCCTCGCCGGGGCCGCATCGCTGGCCACCGCCCAGACCTCGGCCCGCAACCCGCAGCGCCCTGACCGCCGCGTCGAGGACGTCCGGCCCAAGAAGGACGTGCTCCGGGACGCCTCCAAGATCGACGCCCTGCTGGAGCGCGGTCTGCGGCGACTCCGCGTCGAGGCCCAGCCCGTCGTGGACGACCCGACCTTCGTGCGCCGCGCCTACCTGAACATCCTGGGCCGCATCCCGACCCTCAAGGAGACCGAGACGTTCCTGGCGGACCAGAACCCCGAGAAGCGCCAGGTGCTGCTGGACCTGCTGCTCGACAGCCCCGGACGGACGAGCCACTTCAGCAACTTCTGGTTCGATCTGCTGCGCGTGAAGTCGCGGCACCGGCAGCTGAGCGGTGAGCCCTTCGCCCACTTCGTCCGCAAGGCGGTGCAGCAAGACCTGCCCTACGACGAGTTCGTGCGCGCCATGGTGACCGCTCAAGGCCCCGCGCACGGCCGCGACAACGGCGCGACCGGCCACCTGATGCGCGACACGGGCATGCCGCATGACTCGATGGCCAACACGGTCCGGCTGTTCCTCGGCACGCGGCTCGAGTGCGCGCAGTGCCACAACCACCCGTTCGACCACTGGACCCAGAAGCAGTTCTTCGGCATGGCCGCCTTCTTCGGCGGCATCAACTACCGGGACCCCGCGGCCATGGCGAACTACCGCGGGTTCCGCCAGAAGCTCGCCGACGAGGACCAGCGCACCCGCGCCGCGGCGCTCCGGCTCGTGCGCCGCGTCACGCAGGGTCTGCACGGCAGCGGCAGCGGCCTCGAGAAGCTGCCCAAGGACTATCAGTACGACGACGCGCAGCCGATGAGCACGGTCAAGGCCGACACGATCTTCGGCGCCAACGTCAAGCTCCGCTACCCGTCGAAGACGGCGTCGCGCTCGCAGAGCAAGCGCGCCAAGGCGCGACGCCGCCAGGCGACGCTGCCCGAGGCGAACGCGCGCGACGCGCTCGCCGACTGGATGACCGACAAGAAGAACCCGATGTTCGCGAAGACCATCGCGAACCGCATGTGGGCCCGGACGTTCGGCCGCGGGCTCGTCGAGCCCGTCGACGACTGGAAGAAGAAGACCAAGGCCGTGCACCCCGAGCTGCTCAAGGAGCTCGAGAAGATCCTGGTCAAGGTCGACTTCGACCTGCGGCAGTTCGAGCGCGTGCTCGTCCACACGCAGCTGTTCCAGCGCGCCGTCGAACCCGCAGACCCGCAGCCCGGCGAGGCGCCGGCCTTCGCCGGACCGATCCTGCACCGGATGAGCGCGCAGCAGGTCTGGGACTCGCTGCTGGCGCTGGTGTTCGACGACCTGGACGAGCGCCTGCGCGACCCCGACGCCCGCGCGGCGTCGGTCTACGCCTACCACGACCAGATCAAGGACGCCGGCGCCGACGAGATCCTCGCGATGGTCAAGGGCGGCGGCCGCGGCATGATGCAGGCGATGGCGCGCCAGGACCGCGCCGAAGAGCGCGCCGCCACCCGGCGCGACCAGCAGGCCCGCAAGCGCGCGCGGCCGCTGCTGCGTGAGCTCGAGGAGGCCCGCCGCGACGGCGACCTGCGCAAGGTCGCCGAGGTTCGCAAGCGCCTCGAGCAGATGGGCGTCAACCTCGGCTCACGGGCCGCGAAGGGCGCCGAGAAGGACCTGCTGCGCGCCAGCGACCTGGAGCAGCCCGCCCGCCTCGGCCACGTGCTCCGCCAGTTCGGCCAGTCCGACCGCGAGACCATCGACGCCAGCACCGACGTGGCGACCGTGCCCCAGGTCCTGACGCTGATGAACGGCTTCCTGGACCAGCGCGTGCTGAACGGCGATTCGGCGCTGCGGCGTGACCTGCAGCTGGCTGCAGACGGCGCGCGCCGCGTGCGCGTGGCCTACCTGACCATGCTCAACCGCGAGCCGAGCGAAGCCGAGCTGGACCGCTGGCGCAGGCTCATCGCCGTGAACGGCCGCAAGGCCATCGAGGACCTCGTCTGGGTGCTGTGCAACAGCAACGAGTTCCGCTTCGTCCGCTGATCCCACGCAGTCCGCACCAAAGAGACAAGCCATGTCGCTTCGCAACACGATCCGCGGCGTCGACCTCGACACCCGCCGCACCTTCCTCTCGGGCATGGCCCGCTCGATGTTCGGCGTGGGCGCGGGCGCGGTCTTCGGCCCGTCGCTGCTCGCGCAGACCCTGAACCAGGACCCCAAGCGCACCCAGGCGCAGGGCGCTGCGCCGATCGTGCTCGGCAACGCCTCGGCCAAGCACGTGATCTACCTGTTCATGTCGGGCGGCATGAGCCACATCGACACGCTCGACCCCAAGCCCGGCCAGAAGACGCACGGCCCCAAGGAGGCCGTCGACACCAACGTCGACGGCATCCAGCTCGGCGGCTACCTGCCCAAGGTCGCCCAGCACATGGACAAGTGCTGCATCATCAGCTCGATGACGAGCACCCAGGGCGCGCACGAGCAGGCGCAGTACCTGATGCGCACCAGCTATGAGCTGCGCGGCACGATCCAGCACCCGAGCACGGGCGCGTGGTGCCAGCGCATGGCGGGCCGCCACAACGACACGCTGCCCGGCCACGTGATCATCGGCGGCGGCGCGAACGCGCCCGGCGCGGGCTTCTTCCCCGCCGAGTTTCAGCCGGTCCCGATCGGCAACGCCAACGACGGCCTCCAGAACGTCAAGCGGCCGAGCGGCGTGACCGAGGGCCGGTTCAAGCGACGCCTCGAGATGCTGCAAGAGCTTGACCAGACGTTCGGCGAGAAGCACAAGCAGGCGTCGGTCGACTCCTACAGCCAGGCCTACGAAGACGCGGTCAAGGTCATGCGCAGCAGCGACCTGGTCGCCTTCGACCTGGGCGAGGAGCCGCAGGCGATGAAGGAGGCCTACGGCACCGGCTCGTTCGGCAGCGGCTGCCTGATGGCGCGGCGGCTCGTCGAGCACGGCGTGCGCTACGTCGAGGTGATGAGCGGCGGCTGGGACACGCACTCGGAGAACTTCGACCGCCTGGAAGACCTGACGCCGCAGATCGACCAGGGCCTGAGCGCCCTGCTCGCAGACCTCGACGCGCGCGGCCTGCTGCAGGACACGCTGGTCGTGCTCGCCAGCGAGTTTGGACGCACGCCCGACATCGACGAGGACAACGGCCGCAACCACTACCCCAAGGCGTTCAGCGCGCTGCTGGCGGGCGGCGGGGTCCAGGGCGGTCAGCGCTACGGCAAGACCGACAAGGAAGGCCGCGAGGTCGACTCCGAGCCGACCTCGATCCAGGACCTGAACGCGACGATCGCGTATGCGTGCGGCCTGCCGACCGACCACAAGCTCTACTCGCCGTCGGGCCGACCGTTCCAGGTCGCCCACAAGGGCCTTCCGATCACCGAGATCTTCTAGGCCGCGAGGCACCTGCCACCGCACCGCATCCCTCGATGAAGACCCACCTCTTTCTGCTGCTGATGGTCCTGACCGCGCCGCTGGCGGCGCAGTCCAAGAAGAAGGTCGACTTCGCCAAGGACGTCTTCCCGATCCTCGACCGGAACTGCACCGAGTGCCACCGCGCCACCTACGTGGACGAGAACGGCCGCAGGCGCCGGCCGAAGGGCCGCGTGATGCTCGACACCCTGGCGAACATCAAGAAGAGCAAGCGCGGCAAGCTGTTCGTCGCCAACAAGCCCGACGACTCCATCATCATGGAGTCGATCACGCTGCCGGCCGAGGACGAGGACCGCATGCCGCCGCCCAAGAAGGGCCCGCCGCTCAGCAAGACGCAGGTCGACCTGATCAAGCGCTGGATCGAGGAGGGCGCGGACTTCGGCGCGTGGACCGGTGAGGCCGCCACGCCCAAGGAGGACTCCGGCAAGCCGCGCGAGCCCAAGCGCAAGAACAGCGGGAGCCGGAGCAGCGCGCCCAAGAAGAAGCGACGCGGGCCTTCCCCCGTCGTCACGCTCAGCAAGGGGCTGCAGCCGGTCAAGGCGGCGGCGCTCGCGCCGTTCGCCGCGCCGGACTCGAGGTTCACGGTTCAGAGCATCGGGGACGACAGCCCGCTGCTGCGCGTCAGCTGCTGCGGCCGGACCGACGCCGTCGACGACGCGGCCCTCGAGCAGCTGCTGCCCATCGCCGAGCACGTCTTCGAGCTCGACCTCGCCCGCAGCGGCGTCGGCGACGGCGGCTGCGCGGTGATCGGAAAGATGAAGCGGCTGACCAAGCTCGACCTGCGGCAGTCCTCGGTCTCGAACGCCGGCGTCAAGGAGCTCGCGGCCTGCAGGGAGCTCCGCTCCCTCAACCTCTTCGACACGCGCGTCGGCGACTACGCGCTGCAGGCGCTCGGCGAGCTCCGGAAGCTGGAGCAGCTCTACGTCTGGAAGACCGACGTCAGCGCCAAGGCGGTCGTGCGGCTGCGCGAACAGCTCGAGGGCCTCCGGATCGTGTTCGCGCCCGACCTGCCGGGCGCCATGGCCACCGAGCCCGCTCCGCGCCGGCGCCGCTGACCCCGCCTGAAGGCGGTATCGCCCGGATCCGACAGGCGCGCTCCGCGCAGGTCGGGCACGATGGGGCCATGCGCATCACGTTCGTGCAGACCGGCGGGACGATCGACAAGGACTACCCGCGCGCGTCCGGCGGCTACGCGTTCGAGCTGGGATCGCCGGCCGCCGCGCGGCTGCTCGAACGGTGGACGCCCTCGTTCGCGTTCGAGGTGCGCGAGGCCTGCCGTAAGGACAGCTCCGAGATCACCGACGACGACCGGCGCGCGCTCGCCGCGCTGGTGTCGGACGCAGGCAGCGACGGCGTCGTGATCACCCACGGCACCGACACGCTGCTCGAGACCGCGCGCTACCTCGCGCAGCACGTCTGTGGCCGGCGCGTCGTGCTGACCGGCGCGATGCGCCCCGAGCGGTTCTCCGACTCCGACGCCGCGCTGAACTTCGGCTGCGCCGTCGGCGCGCTGCAGGTCGCCCCGCCCGGCGTCTACGTGGCGATGCACGGGATCGTGGGCCGACACGACCAGGTCCGCCGCAACCCCTCCACGCACCGGTTCGAGCTCCGATGAAGATCCCCACCGACGCCCGCATCCCCGCTCCCGCAGGTCACTACTCCCCGGTCGTCGAGCACGGCGGGGTGCTCTACATAAGCGGCCAGCTGCCCATGGACCCCGAGACCAAGGAGGTCCCGAGCGGCGCCGCGGCGCAGACGCTGCGCGCGCTGCAGAACCTCGAGAACCTCCTGCTCGCTGCGGGCAGCGACCGCGAGCACGTCCTGCAGGTCCGCGTCTACGTGCGCGACATCGACCTCTGGGACGAGGTCAACGCGTCCTACGCCGAGTGGTTCGGGGACCACCGACCGGCCCGCGCGATCGTTCCCTGCGGCCACCTGCACTTCGGCTGCCTGCTCGAGCTCGAGGCCACCGCCGCGGTCGCGCCTGCCGCGGATCCCGAATCGGGGCGGCCTGCCGAGAACGCTTGACGACGCCCACGGGCCGAGCTAGTTTTCCGCGCTCGAATCGCGCCTTAGCGGCCCTGATTCGTAGGTCGGGGCGTGGCTCAGCTTGGTAGAGCGTTGCGTTCGGGACGCAAAGGTCGGAGGTTCGAATCCTCTCGCCCCGACCAGTTTCTCCCGCGAACAGCCGGTAGAGAACGGACTGCCTTCGGGCAACGACCTTCGGGCAACGACCTGCGGGCAACGACGCGCGACCGCTCCTCGGATCCCGACAGGCGACCTCGGCCCCTGCTCGCGTCGCCGGTGCATCCCTAAGCGCGACGGGCTAACGTTGCGCGACGCGACCCGCGAGGCAGCGCATGCGATTCCACCTGCTCACACCTGAGATCCGCGAGGCGCTGGCCGAAGGCCGGCACGAGGACCTCGTGGAGGTCCTGCAGGACATGCACCCGAGCGACGCGGCCCAGATCCTCGAAGGGCTGGAGGTCCAAGAGCTCGCCGCGGTCCTGACGAACATGCCCCCCGACCTGGAGCGGAGCCTGTTCGGCTACCTGTCTCCGGAAGTGCAGGAGCACTACGTCGACGGCGCGGGCCGCGAGCGCGTCCAGCACGTGCTGCAGAGCATGCTGTCGGACGACCGCGCCGAGTTCCTGGACCGGCTCGACGACGCGGTGCGGCGCCAGCTCATCCCGCTGCTGTCGGCGACGGCCCGAGAAGACCTGCTCCGCCGCGACAGCTTCGACGAAGACCAGGTGGGCGCGATCCTCAGCACGGAATACGCCGTGCTGAGCCCGACGGCGACCGCGCGGAGCGCCGTCGCCTCGCTCCGGCGCCAGGCGCCGAGTAAGGAGACCATCTACTACAGCTACGTGCTCGACCGCAGCGGCCGGCTGGTCGGCTTCGTGTCGCTGCGCGACCTGATCCTGGCCGACCCCGACGCGACGATCGAGGCGGTGATGAAGACCGACCTGGTCTCGGTCCCGGCGGACGCAGACCAGGAAGAGGCCGCGCGCCTGATCCAGGACTACGACCTCATCGCGCTGCCCGTCGTCGACTCCGCCGGACAGCTCGTCGGGATCGTCACGCACGACGACGCCGTCGACATCGTCGAGGAGGAGGCGCAGGAGGACTTCGAGAAGATGGCCGGCGTCACGGGCCACGGCGTCGAGGCGGGCGACTACGACTACATGGACGAGCCGGTGCTGCGGCAAGTGCGCCGGCGCGCCCCCGTGATCTGCCTGCTCGCGCTGTTCTGGGTCACGACGTCGGCCGTGATCGGCGCGTTCGAGTCCCAGCTCACGGGCCTGCTGATCGGCATGCTGCCGATGGTGATGGCGACCGGCGGCATGGTCGGGACGCAGGCCAGCGCGTTGGTGATCCGCGCGCTCACCGTCGGCGACGTCAACAAGAACAGCATCCCCCGGGTGCTCTGGAAGGAGCTCCGGGTCGCGGGCACCATCGCGATCCTGCTGGGCGTGATCGCCGCCGTCGACACGTTCCTCGTCAACGGCATCAAGGAAGAGCCGATCGCGCTGCAAGCGGTGACCGCCGTCGCCGTCGCGATCGGCGCTGCCATGGTCGGCCACGTGCTCTCGGCCGCGCTGCTCGGCGCGTGCACGCCGATCCTGGTCAAGAAGCTCCGCGGCGATCCGGCGATGATCAGCACGCCAGCCGTCACGGCGATCGCCGACCTGACGGGTGCTGCG
>Ga0222718_10005223_pt1 | contig 10588 bp, 16 predicted proteins | sample C33_27DmetaG_FD_165045 | JGI IMG/M metagenome (GOLD analysis project Ga0222718, IMG submission 165045) | Estuarine water microbial communities from San Francisco Bay, California, United States - C33_27D | ecosystem: Environmental > Aquatic > Marine > Unclassified | place: USA: California... | reverse complement strand
CTGTTCATTAAAGATCTAGATATCGCCATAATTTAAATATATTTATACTGTTAAGCAGGCGTAGAAATCCTGTAAATATGATACTTTATTTGATTTTTTTAGTGTCGTCAACAGATTTGACAGGTCTGCTTCCTTGCCACAAATCATCCCTAAACCTACCACAAAACTGATACTCTCCTACATGAGTGATGTAATCATTTATGTAAGCGTGTACTTTACCACCTATATCAGCCCATCTTTGGCAAAATCCAAAGTCTTCTCCAAAATAACGTTTGGTTTTAGTGTCGTGTAAGGTATCAAATAAATTAAACATATTGGCTTTCTTTTCTTCTTTACCATTAATTATAGTAGGTTGAAAAATTTCTAATTCTGGATACTCTTTAATCATTTTTTCCAATACTTCTCTTTTAATTAACATACATCCAGTGGGGGCATGTGAAAGCTCTATTACTCCTTTTTCACTTTGAATGTTGTTGGGGTCTTCTATTTTAACAGGAAAGGTATACCCTGATTTAGCTAAATCATCTGCTGTTTTAACAGCATCTACTTTTTCATGATACCTTCTCCATACTTTATCCCAACTTAACATCTTCATAGGGTAAGGACAAGAAATAACATCTTTATCTAACTCTAACATTTTAAATATAGTAGACCCATTAAAATCAATATCAGAGTCTATAAATAATAAGTGAGTATAATTATCTTCATGGTTCAACATTTCAGCTACACATAAGTTTCTACCTTGTGTAACCAAAGAAGATTTAAGTAAAGTAAAACTAACCTGTATTTTCTTTTGCCAACATTCTTGTTGAAACTTTAAAACTGCTTGACAATAATGCATGCTAACATCACTATGACAAGGAGTGCATACCATTATTTTATAAGGTGAAGTAGAGCCTAGGTTTATTTCGGTTACCTCTCCTTCAACTTTGTTAGTTTTAATAGTTTGATAGGTATCTTTATTAGGAACTATGGTTTTAGTCGAAGTGTCTTTAGTAAACCAGATGGGTTCATTGTTTTGGCCAGAGGCCTTATTACTTTTTTGCATTAATTGCTCCTTGTAAAAATCTAGTCCACGAAGAAGCTTGTTTAGGCCATCCGTAATACAAATGAGTATAACCAGACTGTGTAGTTAAATGATTATGTATTTCTGTTCTGTGTAAAGTTTTAGCTGCTACTTCTATACCATAAGCAAATTTTTCAGCCAATCTTTCATACTTTTTGTCATAAGGTATATACATAGGAAATTCAGCACCCGTTTCAAAAAGAGCTCCATAATTTGTAGTAATACAATACAATCCAGCTGCCATAGATTCTAATAAAGATATGCATGAAGTTTCTTCAAATATACTTGGGTATACATACATATTATAATTTTTTATATTAGCTCTAATGTATTCGTTTGGTCTGTAGCCAATGTAATTTACATTAGGTAAAGACTCTGCTTGTTCATATAAAGCTTTGTAGTTATGATCATTTTTTTCCATAAAATCTTTACCATACACTTCACACGAAGAGTAAACATCTAAACTAATTAATGGATTCTTAACTAATTGCATGGCACCTAATAATACACTTAATCCTCTCCACGGAGTATTTTGATGTATAATTTTTATTGGTTGACCTTCTTTGTAAGGATTAGCTTTTTCTATTTTCTCAATACCATTTTTAATAACAATACATTTTTGGTCTGGTAATCCAAACATCATTCTAAATTTTTCATGATTCCAATGTGAATTAAAAACGTACCAGTCATATATGTTATGATTAGCTTTATTTTTAAACCAAGGGTATAAATTAGGTTGATCATAAGAATTCTTTTGCCAAAGTATATTTACTTTACTAGGATCAATAGGCACTTTACCTGGAACACTAGTGCAAATCTGCACTTGATCCAATAAATTTTTATTTACGTACTTAGTTAAAAATCCAAGTTGTAATTCGGTGCCCCCTTTAGGACTTGGGTTTCGTATTTTCATTTTGTTTATTCATAACTTTCTGCATTAAATCTAATCCTTTAGGAGAAACTTGAACTGTAACATCGGACACAATATCAGGTCCTTCTAATTTTTCTGTAGAAGTTTCACCAGTTTTTGTATTTCTATAAGTTGTTATAGTCGTACAATTTATTCTAACTATATTATCCATTTTCTTGAGATCTATCTATCAGAAGATAACTGATTTGTCCAGAGGCCTTGTCAGCAACACTGGCTTGTACTTTTAATACGTCTCCTGCTTCCATGTTAATAACATCTTTTGCAAAATTTTCTGTAGATTTATTTAAAGTACCATGCCCTATTTCAACATCAGAACCACCTGATTTTTTTAAAACTACATCTATATCGACATTGGTATTATCTATTATTGCAGTTTGTACCGATTTTACAATAGCAATTGCTGATGTACTAATTGTTAACACTGTAGTTAAATTAGTTGTTGTTAAATCAAATGTTTCACTTTTATAAAAATTAGCCATTAACTTAAAAACCAGTTTTTCTGGTCTTCCTCATTTTTTAAATCTTGTTGAAAAGAAAAATTAAGTTGTTGTTTCATTGTTGTCATAGACTCTACAATTTGTCTTTGATTTTCAACATCATATTCTTGTCTTGGTTCTGGTATATAATTAGTTAATTTAGCCATTATTTTTTAGTTTTATCTACGCCTTTTATTTTGCCTTTATTCTTTGAAGCATAAAATACAGCCTTACCTTTTTTCTTACCATATCTATCTTTCATTGATTTCATTATTTTTTTACCTTTTGTAGTAAGTGGCATATTATCTCCTTCCGTCTGGTTGAGCATCCATTCTAAAACTACCATAACGCCAAGTTTCACCTGCAGCATCGTTTTCAATTTTCAACGATAGTAATCTTCCTCGAGCTCTAGTATCTACTTTATCAGTAGTGGCTGTTATTGTAAAGGGACCTAAAGGAGAACCTGTTTGAGTGTCCGATGGATAATCGGATATAAATAAAGTTACTTTAGAGTTACCTACTAAAAATTTATAATCAGGCATAAATCTTCTCATAGACATAAACAATTCACCATCATCAATATCAAAATCTCCAGATCTTATAAAGGCATCTATAGAAGTTGTGCCGGAACTATTGACTTGATCAGTTCCTACTTCATGAGCATAATATATGGATGCCCCGTATAAATTGGTAATACCGCTAATCAGTGAAAAAACTGGAGTGCTTGTAGTATTATATTCGGTTGCGTAAGGTTTTTCAAAAACACCTTGATCTTGATAAGTGCTACGAGCAAGGGACGAAGTAGTCCATACGTTTTCTTGATAGTTGTACGTCACACACCTGTCAATTTGTTCAGATCCTGATTTAGGATAAAACCAATTTACTTCTGTATATAAAGAATTAGGCTCAGAATAAACAGTAGCAGCAGACTGATAATTAAGACCTAAATTTCCATTTTGAACTGTAAACACGAAATCTTCAACTAAACAAGGAAGTGCTTTAACCGTACCGTCGTACATAAAAAATCCACCTTCATTGGACATCCAATAAACAGCTCCATTAACATAACTTGCTGCATGTTGGGCAATACAGCCACAATTAGTTCCAACTTGTCTAACACTAAAAGTAAAAGGTGGCCCTACAAATTGAATAACATAAGCAGCTAAATCTGTTAATACAAAAACATAGTCTTTACCTTGTAAAGCTGCAGTAATTTTATTGCCTGTGTCTAATCTAAAGGTACCTGCAGTGTTAGTGGCAGTGGGTAAATAAGTATTTAAATCTTCTTGATTAGAGAATCTTACGAACATGGGGTCTTGAGTTAAAGAATTGCCAATAGTAGTCTCTGTTCCAAAATGAAATAAATGCCTATCTCTGTCCGAAACTAATGTAAATCTTGTAGCGGTAGGATTAGCAGAGGTAGAAAAACCTGAAGTTGATTGTGAAGCTCTTACCGTTCGTGGATTAGTGGCTCCTGCATCCCAAGTAAATGTTTTACCATTAAATATAGTTGCAACCAATACTTCACCAAAATTATCTAAAGACCAGTTACCAGGATCTAGTGTTACACTACTTACAGTTCTTTCTGTGCCCCAGGTTGAATCACTCCATAAATAAGTTCCCCATCCATATCCTTTTGTTTGAAAGGTTGGTCCAATTATAACATAAGGATTAATTGTAGCTCCCCCTGTTCCAGATGAAGCACCAGCGACAGCTGCAATAGGAGTTTGAATAGTAAAAGTATTAGCAGTAGGCACAGTCAATATTTCGAAAGCACCTTCAGTAAAAGTATCAGAAGTTGTAAATCCATTAGGAGTTACAACGCTTGTGAAAGTAATGTATCTACCAACAGCTAATCCGTGGGAAGTTTTATTAACAGTAACAATGTCAGAACCTTCAACAGTGTCGAAGTCAGCTCCAGTAATTGCTGTATCCAAAGGAGTGATGTCATAAAATGCTTCTCCATAATATAAAAATAATCCTTGAGAGGTTCCTATAGCCGTGTATTTTTCTCCTTTTAAACTAGCAAAAGATAATTGAGCCCGTGCTGCTCCAGGTAATGTCTCGTTAGCAACAGTTAACTGTTCCCATCCACCTATTTTTTCAGGTGCTGTATACCTAAAACGTACAAAATCTCCATCCACCCATTGTCCAGGGAGAGCGGAGGGTACGCTTTGTTTATTAAAACCAGGTGCAAAATCTACTTTTTTTAAGGCCATAATCCTTAATATATAGGGTTTTTATTATTTTGGTAGTATTATATTCCAATCTAGCTTAGATATCAAACTGTCTAAATGAACATTTTTTAAATCATTTTCTTTTAAATATTCATGTAATTCTTCTATATCAACTATAATCCATTGGTTCTTTATGTCAAAAACCATCTTATCGGCTTTGCTTTTAAAAGTCCCTGTCTTCATATTATTTTTTATAGGGCGTAAATCAAACTTTAATTTTTCATTAGACCTGTCTTTTAAGATGCCTTCAACGTGCCAAGATTCTTTGATCATTTGTTGTCTTGAAGGATATTTTATTTCTGTTAAGTATGTAGAAAATTTATTTATCATGAAAGATTATATAATTACAAATATACCATATATTAAAAAGAATAAAAATCAATTTATTGAAGGAGCAAAATTAGCTCATAAAAGATTTGTTTTTGCTTACGGAGTTCCCTTTAATAAAATGTCTAGCACATGGTTTTATAGATATTATAATTTATCTACTTTAACTTTTGGTTCTCCGTTTTATTATAAATTTTTTTTAGACTTACAAAAAATTATACGAAAAACAGCAGGTCATAAAAGACCTTTGTGGTATCAGTGTTGGTTAAATTTTCATAAACAAGAAGAGGTACTAGATTGGCACGACCATCAAAATTGTTCTTTTCATGGCTACGTTAGTATTGATCCTAAAGACACAGAAACTCAATTTGAAAAGTTTACTATTAAAAATAAAATAGGTAAATTATATATAGGTCCAGCTAATTATAAACATAGGGTAAATGTTTTATCTGGTTTTGAGGGAGAAAGAATTACTATTGCTTTTGATGTATGTTCAGTTGAAGATATAAAAAGTTCAATAAGTAAAAATAATAATAATGAAATTGATGTTAATACGGGTTTTATACCTTGTCCTTAAACCAAGCCGGTAAACCTAAATGAAGTCTTTTATCAAAAATATTTGATCCTGAATATTTTGTTTTTACATTTGTGTAATGTAAAAAAACTTGAACACAGTCATTTCCTTTAAAGGGCTCTCTCCAATGTTCTAAATCGCTACCTCTATAAATTAACATATCACCAGGTTTTAAACTAAACTTTAAATTTTTGCCTTCTTTAGACTTTAAATAAATTGGCCATGGATCACCACCTAAATTTAAAGTTGTTGATATTTCACAACTAAACCTGTCTATATGTTTTTTAAGTTCATCTCCTTTTTTATAGTTTCTGCTGTAAGTATAATTAGGATACAATTTTAAATTGCTTTCTTTTTCTACAATAGGTTGAAGCTTTAATAATAAAGTTTCCATTGCTATATCTGAATAGTTGCAATAGGTTTTAGGTATTTGATCTTTTTCACTTTCATAATATCCTAAAATTTTTTCATAGGGAGAAAAATATCTATGCTCAATACAAGTGTCGTAAACTTGTTTTTTCATCAATAAATAATTATAACAAAAAATTGCTAAATCTTTCGACATTGCATTTTTAATTAATTTATATTTATTTTTTTTAAAACTCATTGTTTTCTCTCCACTCATAAAAATCACAATTAAAAGCTATAACTGTTTTTCTTTTATTAGTTTTATTTTTAGGAGATCTGTGCAGCATATGTGCAGGAAAAAATATTATGTCCCCTTCCTTTATTTTTGGTTTACTTTTATCAAAAAATTCAGTTGCTAATTCTTCAGAAGGTAATTCTAAATAATAAACAGCACCTAAATTTGTTTGCTGATGCGTATGCCATTTGTGTTCCTGCATTTTTTTATATTGTTGAAACCATCCATTATGTATTTCCCATTTTATGCAATTAAAATCTGAGCATATCTCATTCATTTGATGGTTAAAATTGTCATAAAAAAAATCTAAATAAGGTCTTTCAAAATTTTTTGGTAAATTCCAATCACTTTTATCAACTTTAACATAATTTTCTTCTATGGGCTCATTAGGCATATCTTCTATTAATGATAATAGTTTATTTTTTATTTTTTTATGATTTTTAAATTTATAGACCCACATATTAAGTATCTTTTGCCATTTGTTTTAACACAGCAGTTATACAAATATGTATAAATCTAAAAGGTGCTTCTCCATGATCCACACTAAATTCATGTTCAAGGTAACCGGGAAAAATAATTAAATCACCTGGTTCGGGTTTAAAATGAATAGTTTCAGCTGCATGATTTAGCTCCAATAGATTTTTCATATGTAATTTGGTAGCTCGTGCACCTGTTCTTGGTTCATGAAAAATTGGATAAGATGTTTTATCAGAACATTTTAAAAAATAAAAAGCATTAACATGTGTGTTCCAATGAATATGAGCTGAATGATGACCACCACCATTTTTAGCAAACTCTTGCACCCAACTTTGTTCATAAAATATTTGATATTTTGACATATCAAAACCTTGCCAATCTAAAAAGTCCCAAGATTTTTGTCCTATAAAAGAATGAAAATCTTTAAATTTTGAATCTCCCACTAAAGAAGTAGAGTGGTATGAAAAACCAAAGTCATTTAAAAATTTTGTTTTTTCTTTAAATTTTTTTTTAGATTCTTTAATATATGGATCACTTGCTTTATTAAGTGATTTTATAAATTCTGGTTTTTTAAGTGACCATATTGGAGTTTTAAAACATTCTAATATTTTCATTTTATTTAAAAGGATATCCTAAATTCCATAATACTAAAGAATATCTTGTTCCTTTCGTTACAGGTTGAACCCTATGCCATATATAAGATGGAAATACAATTATAGAACCTTTAGGAAGTATTTCTTTGGCAGTAATAACATGTTTTAATTCATCTCTTAAAGGAGGATCATAATCCCTAAAATCAAATTGTAATTCTCCCCCTTCATATTCTGAACCATCTGTTAATTGACAAGTAACAGATAACTTTCTTACTTTACCATGAATATTTAAATCTTTTGGTTTATTGAATGGTTTAGAAAAAGAATCGCAATGCCAATCATAAAATTGATTTAATTGATATTTTGTAAATTGAAAACTTTCAGAAAAATCTATATCAAAATTCCAACCTGCTTTTTTATTAGCTTCTTGAACATATGGAGTTACTTCCCTATATATCCATTCATCTCTTAACCAAACAATATTAGATTTTCTTTTATATTGAACAGAAGGGTGTCCTACACGTGCTTCTTGATCTTTATTATATGAAGCATATTGTATTACTTCATCACAAAACCTAGGTGTTAAAACAGAAGGAAAAGACCAGTAATAATAATTAGATAAGCTCATAAAGTATGCTTTGTATAAAATTTATTTTATCACTTTTATTTTCACAAATTGTATATAATAGGTTTGAGGGAAACATTATAAACTCTCCTTCTTTTATTTCATACATCTGTGAAATATCTTTATGATAAATTTTAACATAGCTAGAGCCAGGTTTAATTTTTACTCCATATATTAAAACAAAATGATTTCTTGGTTTTTCAGGTATCTTACTTACTTCAAATTTTTTTCCTGGATATATTATGTCTCCCCAAGTTTTTACGTTAGATAAGTTTAATTTAAAATTTAGATAAATTCTTTCTGTAAGAAAATTATTTAAATCTATCCATATGTTTGATAATGGAAAATCAACTTCATAAACATTTGAACCTGTTATATTTACTAATAAAGATTCATGATCAATTTCGTATCCTCGCGGCATAGAAACTTTTCCAGAATAAATAGCTGTTTCTTCTAAGACTTTCTTATACATAATCTTTATTACTTGTATGTAATACAAGCTAGATTAAAAGTCAAATATTAAGGTTAAGAGGTTTCTCTAAATTCAATATCCCAAGTTTGAGTCGACTCATTCCATTCCGTATTCCAGATATGTGTCCCTGCATTTATTTGAGTTATTTGTTCTTCAGTTGGTTCAGGTTGAGCCACAGGTGGTTCCCAATTTGCATTTGTAATATTTTTAGTCCAACTAGGATAAGGTTGAGGAGCCCAAAATATTTCATTTTCAGAGTCCCAAGTATAACCTATACCTGCATAATTCCCTCTAAAGGGTGTTCCGTCTAATTTATGTGTATTAGCTTTAGTATTATAGGAAGTCATAACCCATAAATTTGCAGGCCAATTGTGATGTGTTTGTAAATGTTGTTGACCTAAAGATTCTTGTTCAACACCGTTTCCATCAGTTATAACATCGTTAGAAACAAATAAAACTGTGCTTACAATATTGTTTTCTGTTAATTTTGCAAAATGTGCCATATATTACCTATTGAAATTTATACCTTATATAAACTATTCCACTTCCACCGTTTCCACCGGCATATCTAGTAGCGAACTCAAGACCGCCTCCGCCTCCACCGCCACCAGTGTTAGCTGTTCCATTTCCTCCAGGTGCAGTTCTTCCTCCAGCGCCTCCGCCTCCTGGTCCTGCAGGGCCACCTCCGCCAGTTTGACGTGAACCGCCGCCTCCGCCTCCACCTTTTAAAACAGGTGATCCAGCTCCTAAAATTGTTGAAGTTCTTCCAGCTCCACCGCCACCTGCAGTGATGCTTCCTCCATTACCTCCAACTGCGCCAGCTCCACCGCCGCCGCCAGGGTTAAATTGTCCATCGGGTGAAGGTTGAATAGGTCCAGCACCAATACCTCCATCATTTCCTTGAGGAGAACCGTCTACTGGAGATGTGTCAGGTGTATTTCCTAATCCACCTACGTTATTAAAGGCTCCGCCAGCCCCTGATCCACCATTATTAACTGATGCACAAGCACTAACCATTCCACCACCGCCTCCGGCAGCAGTAAGTCCAACAGCTATGGAAGACGCTCCTTTGTCCCCATTTCCAGAAGAACATGCACATTTACCTGCTCCTCCAGCTCCTACTGTAATTCCATAAGCTGCTTTGGTAACAGGGGTACCGCATGAAGGAAAATTAGTTCTAAAACCTCCTGCACCAGCTCCTGATTGAGGTGCAGCACCTCCTCCGCCTCCAGCAATAATAGCGTAATTTACTTTACTGTTATCTTCAATAACAAAATTATTAATTGTAAAAGTTCCTGGAGAAGCAAAGGCATGGATTTTATAATCACCATCAGTGACTACAGTACCACCACAAGCACAGATAAAACATTCTCTAACTATTCCAGAACCTGATCCAAATCCTAAGGCTGAACCTGATCCAAAAGATGCTTTTAATGGCATAAAATTTATTCTCCTTCTTTATTAAGCGTACTGAGTTTGAGCTGCTAATACTGTAAAAGTAGCTGCACCAGTTTTTATAATAGTATATGCATAAACGTCTAAAGAGTTAATATTACCCCCACTTGGCGCAGAACCATTTTGCCATTCAGGAGTAACACTTGATCCATCAATTTGCACAGCACTATTATAGTAAGCTGTTCCACCTTGTTTAACAACATGAGCAATAGTAATAGATTCTCCAGTGTCCATAATTGAATCTAAAGAATTTGAACCATCCCCCCTAATATTTAATGTCCAGTTTGCTGAAGCATCTGTTGTAAAGTTCCACACAGCTTGTGTAAGAACATCATAGTTAACAGTGCCTGTAGCAGCTGTTGCTTCAGTTGTAACTTTTTCTGCAACACTTTGAATTTTACCTTGACCATTGAAAGTTGCTCTACCAACTCCTTTTGGTGTAAGATTTAAATCAATGTTAGTGTCACCACCAGTCGCAGATATTTCAGGTGCATTACCTGTAGCTGCGTTAGCTACTGTGAATTCATTAACTGCAGATCCAGTTGTTGTAAAAGTAACTTGCTCATTTCCATTTTCATCAATGAGACCTGTTGCAGTATCAATAGCAATGTTATTACCATTTGCATCTAAGTTAGCTGAAAGTTGTGGTGAGTAGTCAGAGGATAAATCTGTAAATGCTGTATCAACAACATTAGTTCCATCTGAGTAAATC